>Ga0137419_10000678_pt1 | contig 13107 bp, 9 predicted proteins | sample CZODoug3_1_2_16f_FD_108279 | JGI IMG/M metagenome (GOLD analysis project Ga0137419, IMG submission 108279) | Vadose zone soil fungal communities from Angelo Coast Range Reserve, California, USA - CZODoug3_1_2_16fungal (Illumina Assembly) | ecosystem: Environmental > Terrestrial > Soil > Vadose... | reverse complement strand
TGAATACCTGAGAATTATCTATGGGCCCGAATACTTGCTGCCCGAGAACTTGGAGCGTCTGCGCAGTCGTTCCGGTTTCCACCAAGCGTTCCTTGGCACTCCGAGAATTCGCTCTTGGCATCGAAGCCTTGGAGCGATTCGTTCGCCAAGAACCGCTTCGCCGCGTCCACGAATGCGTCTTTGGTGTACTCGCCCTTGAGAGCGAGCCGGTTGATCCTCGCTTGTAGCCTTTCTTTGCTACTAAGTCCTTATAATTGTTGATTTTAGTGCAGGTCTGTTTTAGGCTAGATAACGAAAGGAAAAGGCTATATAGTTTCGTTAGATAGTTTCTAACGAAACGATGGTTTTGTGATGGCGACCCCAACGAAACCGAACAGCCGCCTCGGAAGCTATGTCCTCAAGACATTCAAGGACGAGTCTTTCCGGGCGTACGTGCCTCCGCCGTTGCCACCGGACCCGCCACTGGCCCTCCAGCCGCTCTTGCCATTGCTTGAGCAGGCAAACCAGGCGCTCGGCCGCCTCGACGGACTCGCCTCCATTCTGCCCGATCCCTCACTCTTCATTTACCTCTACGTTCGGAAGGAAGCAGTGCTCTCCTCGCAGATCGAGGGCACACAGTCGTCGTTTTCTGACCTGATGCTATTCGAAAGCGCCGAAGCCCCCAGCGTCCCGCTGGAAGACGTTCAGGAAGTTTCAAATTATGTGGCAGCGATGAATCATGGGCTTCGCCGGCTCCGCGAGGAATTTCCGCTCTCTCTGCGGTTGATACGAGAGATTCACAAGATTCTTTTGTCCAAGGGGCGCGGCAGTCAGAAGCGTCCGGGTGAATTCCGCGAAAGCCAAAACTGGATTGGAGGCACGCGGCCCGGCAACGCAGCATTTGTTCCGCCACCACCTGAGAAAATGATGGAATGCATGGATGCGCTCGAAAAGTTTCTGCATCGCGAGCAGGAAGATTTACCCATATTGGTGAAGACAGCTCTCGTACATGTGCAATTCGAAACCATCCACCCGTTTCTAGACGGCAATGGAAGATTGGGCCGATTGCTGATTACATTTTTGCTGTGCGTCGCTGGTGCGATCCGTGAGCCCATTCTTTACCTCAGCCTCTATTTCAAGACGAACAGGCAGAAATACTATGAACTGCTTGACCGTGTCCGCACCCACGGAGATTGGGAGACTTGGCTCGAATTTTTTCTAACGGGCGTGAAAGAGACCGCCCAACAGGCAGCTGATACGTCGCGGGAGATACTCACGCTCATCGAAAAAGACCGCCGGAAAATTGAGGAGCTTGGCCGCCCCGCTGCATCCGTTTTGCGCGTTCACCAGCACCTTCAGCGCAAGCCGATCATCACGATCCCGGCGACAGCCGAACAACTCTCCCTCTCTGCGCCCACTGTGGCGAAGGCTTTGCACCACATGGTGAAGCTTGGCATGGTTCGCGAGACGACCGGCAAACAGCGCCATCGGCTCTTTACGTATCATCGCTACCTGGAAATTCTCAATCGAGGCAGCGAACTGCCGACGCGAGCTATTCATGGTGACAAACAGTGACAGAGTCCAGGCTCGATTCTCGCCTGAACAGCGGCGACTGATGGGAAGAATTATGAGCGATTCTAGCGGCTCGGACGAGAAAAAACCTTGGATGAGTGGTGGTCCGTCGATGTATAGGCACCCCGCTGAGAGACTGCCCATGGACCTCTTCTCCTACACAAGAGAGGCCGGGCATTGCCTCCGAGAGAGGAGGTTTCTGGCTTGCATTGCGATGGCCTCGACGGCAGTCGAGATCATTCTGAATCGCGATCGACGGCTCCGAGCACTGCCTAATTTCAAGGCGCCTGATGGGTGGGCCTACCTGAACAACCGAAACCTCCGCATTGCTCGAGAAAACGGTCTACCAACAGATGCGCTCCTTTCACTAGGCGATGACCTCAATAGCAGCAAACCGATTGCGTTCGTAGTGTTCCGAAACAAGATCGCCCACGGAGAAATAACGCACCTGGTAAGCGACCTCAGTGATTATGACCCCAGCGCTGAACAGATGGCGGCTGATCAAGAGACTAAGATGCGGCGGTTTGTCAGCGAATGGTTCAACACGGCCCCGGACGTCCAAGAGGGACACATTCGCAAGAATCGATGGCCTGATGCGGTTTAATTCCAGCTCCGTGCTCGTGCCACTCGAAATCCTACGAGCTCCAAGTTCCAGCACGCCCAACAATGTGCCACGCCCCCGTTTCCTTTGACAGGTAAAGATAAGTTCCTTCCCCACAGAGGCCGCAGTAAGTTATCCCTGCAGATCTCAACTGCATTGCAAAAGGCAGCGGAGAAGTCCGCTCGCCTTTTCGGCGAATAGTCGGTGCATCCAAGGTGCGTGTCGCCAATGATACCGATTCTCATGTGTTCAGAAATCTTCGGCAGTGATCAATCCGTTTGTGATCCGGATATTCAGCCCCCGACGTGTGTACTGATATGGGATACGGGCAGCGTTTCTATTACCGTCGGTAGTTTCACGGCCAGCGCCAACTACAGCAAGAACACTACCGCGGCCCAACTGGCCTCCGCCCTCGGTGGCCAGTTCAATTCCAATTCCAACTCGCCCGTGACGGCCACCGTCAATTCCGCCACGATCAACCTCATTTCAAAAGTTGCGGGAACACAGACCAACTACGTGCTGTCCGTGCAGGGTCAGTCGAATAGGCCGGATCTATTCAGCTCATCCTTTGACGGCAATCCTTCTGGTGCAACCATGACGGCCGGCGCGGACGGAACGGGCAGTGACGGTAACCCACCCACTCTGAACACACCGCTCGTGACCGTCTCGAATTACGACCCGCTCGACGACCTCGTTTCCGTGTTTCAAGGCGTCCAGCAGCGCCTGTTCCAGTACGACAGCATGGGCCGTCTCACGCAATCCGCGACGCCCGAAGCCGGAACGTCCAGCTTTCAGTACAATAGCTTCAATCTCTTGACGCAGCGGACGGACGCTCGCGGTGTGATCACGAATTATTCTTATGACACTCTGAACCGGCTTAGCCAGGTCAGTTACAACGTCGGAACGACGGGCGTGCCTGCAACGGCTTCCGTGAATTATTCTTATGATGAGGGCGGCGCAGCCGCCTTTGCGCTTGGTCGTCTAACCCATTTCAGCGACGGCGTGGGAACGGAAACCTACACCTATGACGCGCTCGGCCGGACCACCAATCTGCAAAAAGTCATCGGCGGCATGTCCTACCCCATCGCCTACCAATACAACTATGCCAGCGAATTGAAGCAGATTACCTATCCCTCCGGCCGCGTCGTTGCGCAGGCCTTTGACCCCATCGGCCGCCTCAGCCAGCTTCAGGTCAACGGCTCGAACTACCTTTCGGCCCTCAGCTACAACGCCGCCGGCGAGGCTCTCGGTTTCACCTATGGCAACGGTGTGCAGGCCACCTTGAACTACAATTCCCAGATGCAGCTTGCGTCCCTGGCCTACACGAAAACCGGCTCGACGCTTTTCAGCCTTACCTACAATTACGGCACAGGCAACAACGGCCAGATTCAGAGCATCACGGATAACGTGGATTCCACCCGCACCACTACCTTCACCTACGACCCCTGGTCGCGCCTGAAGACCGCCTCGAATTCCCAGTGGTCCATCGCAGAAACCTACGACCGCTACGGCAACCGCAACGCACAGACCCCGCCGGTCAATTTCAGCCAGGCGGCGAATCCGGTGACCAACCGTCTGCCCTCGCCGTACGCATATGACGCGGCTGGCAACATGACCAACGACGGCTCGAACACGCTCGTGTATGACGCGGAAAGCCGTTCGATTTCCGGCACCAATGGAGCCGCCAGCGGCGCCTACGTTTACGATGGCAACAGCCTTCGGGTCAAGCGCTGCCTGTCGAATTGCACCAGCCCTACGACCACCACTGTTTACCTCTTCTCGGGCTCCAAAGTGATCGCCGAGTACGACAACGGCGCTGCGGTGGCTTCCCCCTCGCGTGAATACATCTACTCGGGCGCGCAACTGATAGCCACCATCGCAGGCGGAGCCACCAGCTACCATCATCCCGACCATCTCTCCGTCCGCGTTTCCACCGATTCCAGTGGCAACACTGTCCGCACGTTCGGCCATTTTCCGTTCGGCGAAGTCTGGTATGAAACCGGCACCGCCTCGAAATGGAAATTTACCTCCTACGAACGCGACTCCGAATCTCAAAACGATTACGCCATGGCCCGCTTTTACGTCAACCGCCTCGGACGCTTTTCCTCCCCAGACCCTCTGGCTGGCTCCGTCGCCGACCCGGAATCCCTCAACCGATATGCCTATGTCTTGAACGATCCGCCTAATCTGGCAGATCCCACTGGAGCGGGGCCGTTTTGTTTGCTAGACGAAAATGGGAATTGTCATGGCGGCGGAGGTGGTGGTTCATGCACCATCGACGGATTCGCGGCGGACTGCGGCATGGCGAGTGCGCTGCTTGCGGCGGATGCAGCAGTGGAGTTGCCACCTGGTGTGACTCAGTCCGGTTTCATCAACGGTCATTTTTATTACCTCACCGCCACCAGCGACGAAGACGGCAACTATCTCGACTACAATTACTTCGGCCTATCCGCGGCACAAATCGAAATCCTCGGCTTGCCCACGGAGATTGATCTCACATCCGTTCTGGGCCTCGCTACGAGCGCTAATGGCGCTGCAAAGGACAATGAGAAGAAGCGACAAGAAGACTGCGCCAAAAAGGTTGGGACCAGTCTTATTTCGTCCACAAATCTCAGTTCGTTGGATTCCAAGGCGGCGATTACATTGGAGGGGGGATGGATAAAAATCTCAGCACAGTTAGGAACCAATCCCTCTGCTGCTCTCTTGGGATTGACCAACTCCTCCGGCCAAAACACATTTCAAGACTATTGGGGGGTACGCAGCGTTGGCTCGCCTTCCTTGCATCTCGAACCACAGCCTGGGACGACCGGTGCCTCTATTTTGCATGTCGATGCTTACAATCCAAGAGACAATAAGCAAGGCCATACACAAAAGGACTATCTACCGTCGATAGGCATCGGGACCCATTCTTCCCCTTGCGACATTCTTGCAATGATGAAGGGGAAATGAGGTATGGCGATGCTTGAAAGCTCAAATAGAGGTCTTACATTAGTGAAAAGCCTAATCTTCCTGGTTCCATCTTTGTCTATCGCGACAGTCATTCTTGGCCACGAAATCTCAAATCATAAGAATGAATTTTTATTGAAGGAAGCTGCTTCGATCGAGTTGTCGGAGAATGATCGCGATGTTGACACCTATTTCGATAAATCGTCAGACGCCATTCTTCTTGTAGACAGGCGAAATGGACGTTTGCGTGAATGGCATTGGAAAACAGGAGCAAAAACCGAATGGGTCACAATAGACGCGTCGCCATGCTTATCACGCGGCGGCCTTGCCGTCGACAGCGTTCTCCCGATGCACAAAATGCCATATCTGATTATTACAATCTGTGGCTCTGTCGAAATAGCGGATAAGACAGCTCTTCCAGTACTAAAAAAGCTTACAAGTATTCCTGTGACTGACGCTTTGCAAGTTGTACTGTCTCCTGACGAGCGCAGTCTGGCCGTAGTAGAAAGGCAGGAAAGGGGAACGCCCAAACAAGAAGACCTCGTGAAAATATACAGAACAGCGGATTGGACGCTAACTACTCAGTGGAGGATGTCTTCGCAGGGGGCAAACCTCAATTTCACGCCTGACGGAAAGTCGGTGGTTACGTTCTTTGGCGGCAATTTATATGATCGATGTGGGTTTATTTCTTACGATTTGCTATCGGGAAGAATAACCAAGGAATGGAACTTCGATAAATCATCAGCTGATTGTCCTAATTTCTTGTTTTCAATCTTTGCCAAGAAGTCTGGAACATCGGTTTTTGGGAAAGTTGAAGGATCAGGATCAATTGTTGAATGGGATCTCGACCGCGAAAGAGTTGTAAACTCATTCCCTGACGACGTGCCCCAGCCATCGCACGTGTCCTCATTTTCATTCTCGACGGATCAGCGGCTCATGGGCGTCAACAGTGTGGCATCATCGGAAGGGAGCTCTAATATGGAGTATGCAACGCAAATTTGGGATGTGCAAACTGGAAACAAAATATACGAGAAATCTCTCCACGATTGTTACAACCCTATGGTGAGCGCAACCTTCCTGCTCAATTCGAATCACGTAATGGTTAGATATCCAGCCAAAATCGCGATCTTTGAGTACTCGACAGCTCAATCCAGGTAGGCAACAGAGTCGTGATATTGGCATACGATTTGTCGGTGACCCGGAAAGGTGACCTTTTTCGGAGTCCATGAGAAAGAGAGAATAGGTTTCAGACCGGAAGACCTCGTTGGCTTTCTCGATCATGTAGCCGATAGTCTCATCCGCCAAGTGGTCACCCAGGACGAGCGCCTTACCCATTTCAAGTAAGACGGAATCTAGGGAGCCTGTTAGATCGCGTGGCTTTACAGTGGGAGCGGACTACGGCCCATCTTGCGCCGAGTAAAGCATGTGGAGGGAGGAAAGGCGATTCAGAAGAGCGACATCCAAAAGCCGCGAATGCGCGCAAACGTCGGGGGCCGGCTGATCGGAGAGAAGCAGGCTCTATCTGCTTATGCTCTGACCTTCCGCCTGCGTGTGTTCATGTATTTGGCTTGACGCGGAAGATCGCTCGGTCTTATATGCTGACGATACGGATTTGTGGTTCGGTTCCATCGCGGATCGGCGCGACACGTCACGGGAGAGTTGCTCCGCAAGCTGGCCCTTGTCGTTTGTGTAGATTTGTGCATCATAGCGTCCGCGCGACACCGCCACATACGCCAAGCGGCGATTCACGAGCTTTTCTCCTGCCTGCTCCGTATCCACGTGGACAAGCACGCGGTCGGCGGTTTGTCCCTGGCTGCTGTGGCTCGTCACTGCATAGCCGTAGTCGAGATGCGGATTGTCTTTGATGTTGAATACGACGGTGCGGTCTGAGTCGAGATGGAGTTGTAGATTGCCGCTGCTGTCGATCTTTTCGATAGTGCCTAACTCGCGATTGGCGATGTGTCGGTCTCGATTCGGCGCTGTGAACTGCACGCGGTCGCCTGCACTGAATGCTCGCTCTGTCTCGCGGTAGAGCGTTACGCCGTGCAACCGGCGCGGATCGTAACTCACCTGCTCGCCATTCTCGCGGTTTACCGTCACCATATTCTCTTTCTCGTTCGCGCTCTCGACGCGGGCATACTCTCCCGCCTCGATGCCGTGCGTCTTGCTGCCTCTCGTGTAGCGCACAACGTCACCCGGTTGGTATTGCGCGGCCCACTGCCGGTCTGCCCCGGTAATCTCCTGACGTGCTGTCAGCACTCTCATTGGGTGCTCGCCGTGGTCCACCTGGCCTCGCGCCTGCATTTCCCGGTGGATGGTCTGGTTGATTTCCATGCGCGATTGATTGTCGGGTGAGACGACTAATGTCCCGTCCGGCCGTTTCGCGTACTCCCTGGCGATTTCCTTTAGCCGTTCATCCCGGTCCGGGATTTCATGCACGCGGCCCTGCGTATCGAGTCGCTCGATTGCTCCTCCCACATTGCCACGCGAAAGCTGCTCCACTACTTCTTTGAGTGCCGGGTCTTTCTGCCGTACGATCTCATCAAGCCGTGCCGTCTCGATCCCCGCTTCTTGGAGCTGCTGATACGGTCGGCCCGCTTCGACCGCTTCATGCTGGCGTGTGTCACCTACTAGCAGCACGCGGTCGTTTTCTCTTAGCCGATGGAGGAACTCATTCATCTGCTTCGTGCTCGCGAGACTCGATTCGTCGAGAACGTAGAGGCGTTTTTGTCCGTCGTTGTGGTCCTCACCCTGCACAAGATGCCTCTGCAAGGTGGTCGCTTCAATTCCGGCCTCTGCGAGTTTCTGCGACGCCCTTGATGTCGGTGCAAACCCTTCGACCGCATAACCCTCCCGTTCGGCAACTTGCCGAACGACTGAGAGGGAAGTTGTTTTCCCCGCGCCGGCGACTCCTTCAAGCGCCATAACCTGATCGTGGCTCGACAAGATATGCTCGACCGCCGCGCGCTGGCTGTCGCTCAGATGGGGATGGTCTTTATCGACGGCTCTGCGAGTATTGGCGCTAACAAGCGCTTCATGTTTGTTCTGGCCATCGCGCATGATCTGGATCGTGTTCCGCTCATAATCCAACATCTCCTGGGTGGTGAAGGCTCGGCCCGGTCTACCCGTTTTCTGCTCAACTCCGATAAACTCACCGCCGTTCACCCGTCTTTCGAACTCGTACCTAACGTCAATAAGCGTTGCTTGTCCCATCGAACGCCTCAACGCATCCCGTAGCAGTTCGCGTTCATCTACAACTGCCTCTCGCTCTAGGTTTCTGTCCTTGGAGAACGTGACGGCCAATTTTGCGGTCGTGCGCGGTGAATCTCGCTCAATCCGCTGTTCTCTCTCCGCGGCTGCTTCCACTACACGCATTGGTTGATTTCCAAACGCTTCCGCCATCTGTTGGTGGCGCTGTTGCATCTCTTCCTGTGAGAGTTCGAGCTTGGGCTGCCGAGTCTTGTGCGCCGCGATTTGCGCGGCGTCGGCTCCCCTCTGGTTCTCCTTTGAGAGATGCTCTTCGATCTGCTGGCGGCGCGGACTCGACGCGGCGAGATATTCCTCGGAATAACCTGTGATTTCTGGCTGGCCGCTTTTCCCGCGTTCGATTCCGTACCCCATCGCTTTGAGCCGTGTGGCTAATTCTGAGCGGTACACTGCCGTCGCATACTGCTGCGTCTTATAAAGCTCCCGTGGTTGCAGCGAGTAGGTCCCTCCGTCCTCAGTTTCCGTGAGGTTGAAGAAAACCACGTGTGTGTGCAGTTGCGGTGCGGCGTAACCGTCGACCGGCCTTGCACTGTCATGCTCGAACTTCGCTGCTATCCACTTGCCGGTTGTCTCTGCCGGAAGGTTCCCGCCGATTCTGGCCTGGACGTATCTCTCTAATTCATCAAGCGCGATGGCAACACTCTCTTGATGCGCGTGTTGTATTCGTTCGTCTCCACCTACGAGTGCTGTGAGCGATACACTCTTGGGCGCTGAAAACGTCGCGTCCCAGCCTGCGCGGTGCTCCATCGTGCGCATCTTCTGGCCGTGTTCGTTCACGTATTCTCGTGCCGCCTTGTGTCGGACGAGCTGCTCACCAGTGATCGGATGTTGCCCTTCCGTGAGTCGCTGGAAGTGTTCCTCGCCGATCTCGCCGCGTAGTCCCCATTGCTCGGCAAGTCGTCCGTGCCATTCGCCACGTATCTGGTCGCTTTGCGTGTAGTAGTTCTCGCGGGCGTTGCCGAATTCTTCCGCGTGATACGCCTGGGCCTGGCTCGCACTGAGCGGATTGGAAATGGTCAGCATCGTGGTGTTGGCCTACCGGAAGAAATGCCCTTGCCATGTGCTCGATCTTGTCAATTCTTGTTCGCGGTCCTGTCTGACCTCGTGCTGCGTGAGTTTCTGTTCCGGCGAGCCGCCAGCTCCCGCCGCGGCCGTTGCTGTTTTGGGAGGTTCTTCCGAACGGATCTCTGCTGGCCGCTGGATGTACTTCGGATGCTTTGTCGGCAGCTCGATAAACGGAAAGCTCATTCGTACGACAAGGTTTCCACTCTTGAGATACCCGCGTAGGTTCTCAAGGCCGCTGATCTCGGAATCCATCACTAGCGGCACAACGTCACGTTCATTGTTGTAGCTCGTCGTATTCCGCTGCCCTCCCAACTGCCCGCTCGACCGGCTCTCCCGCAAGCGTTCGATCTCGACCCTTCCGATGGTGCCCGAAATCCACTTCGCCGCATGAGCCTCGCTTGTGCGGAGGAAAATCTTCGTGCCGGGCTGTGACAACATGGCCTCAGCTTCATGGCCGTAGCGCGTCTCCAGTTGGCTCCGGCCTTGGAAGCCAAGCACGACAGGATTGTTTGATTTCCGGTTCTCCGTAACCGCTGTGTGCAGTTGCGGGAGCCGCTGCAAGGTCGCCAACTCGTCCAGAACAAACCAGACTTTGCGTGAGCTAGTCTGTCCCTGGTTCATCAAACGCAGCACCAGCGTGTCGAGCCACAAGCTCGTGAGGGGCAAAAGTCGTTCGCGCGTTTCGGATGTGCTGGTCAGAAATAACCAACCTTTGCGCTGCTTTGACCATTCCGCTGCGCTCCAGCGTCCGTTTGCTTCACTTTCGAAAGGCAGTAATTTCAGAGAGTCGGCAACCATGTTGAGCGAGGCCAGGATGCCGCTTCGCTGTGCAGGTGCTTGTTTGTCGATCATCGCGGCGTACTGCGTGCCTTTCACCCTCTGGTCGATCTCTTCCTCGTGGCACATCCACCAAGCCATCTGTTCGGGTGTTGGCCTATAGGTCAGAAGATGGGCGAAGATTTTCCTGGGTCCCTCGACAAAGAATGGGTTCTCGTTGCGGCGATCGGGGAACAGCGATGAAGCCAAGGTGAGCGCTTCTGCCGGGTGTCGCAGCTCATCTCCAGGACTCCAGTACGGCATCCGCTGATCCAGAGGGTTGAGAACTGCATCGCCACGCTCGGGGCAATAGAATTCCGGCGTGTAATCGAGTGCCGGGTCATAGACGATTGCCGTCTCGCCGCGCTCTTCGATCTGTTGCATGATTCTTCGAACCAGAGTGCTTTTGCCGGTGCCCGTGTCTCCCATGATGAGGATATGGTTGGGTTCGATGGCGAGAGGGAGTGTCAGGCTTGGCACAATGCCAAACAGTCTTTGCATGAACGTTCTTTCCGTCAGCTCGAAGCCGATGCCATCGGATCGATTCCGGCGATTGAAGACTCGCGGCGTGACCAATTCCGGTCCCTTCAGTCTTCGGCCTTCTCTACGCTCGCGACCACGCGCGGCGTCCTTCGGGATCGCTACCGCGAGACAAACCAAAAACACCGCTAAGCCGCCCCACAACGCTGGTCTCAGGAAGTCCATGAGCGTCTGGTCTTGGTAAACCCAATGGCCTAGAAACTCGTGCAGCTTTCCGCTGTTGACCTGCACCTGCTGCAATACAAGGCGAAGGTCGCCAATCTTGAGCGCTTCGTCAGTGAGTGCGAGCGTCGTTTTGCCGCTCGCTGTTTTCACTTCCATCACCTCGCCCTCGGAGGCCCAGTGGCTGCCCTTCTTGGTGATGACTGTCAGCATTTGATAGCGGTCGCTCTTCGCGAAACTGGTCACACTTCTGAGACCGCTGCGGATGTACGTCTTCAGATAGAACCGCTGCAAAGGTGTCCATGCTTCGGCATAGCGGTAGGCGCAGATCGCCGCCACGCTTACGAGCGCCAGAAACACTGCTGTCCACGTCCACGCGGCATGGCGATTCGGCCACACGCCCGCGTGCTTGTTTCGACCCCATTCCTGGCTCATGACTGCCCCCCTGCAACCGCTGCCGCAAGACGCTCCTGCGCCCTCTGAAATCTCTCCTGGTCGGCCAGTTCGGCTAGCTCTTGCAATTCGTGCTCGCTTAGCTCTTTTTTCTGCCCAAGTTTGCTGAGGGCATTGAGCAGGATCATCCGCAGCGCTACGAACTCCGCGAGCAGGGTCTGTTCGATGGCGCTGGGCTGCTTCCCTTCATTGGCGTTGGCTTGCGCCAAGAGCACCTCGCGGCACCACTCACCCAGCGTCAGACCCTCGCGCTCGGCCACAGCGACAAGCTGTTCGTATTCGCTCTCGGTCATCTTCGAACCAACGGTTCGATTCCGCAGTTGATCGGCAGCCATGACGAGCACCTCCGAGAAGGAACTTGATCAAAAACAAGCCGCTCAAGCATGAGCGAGCAAAATCAACAAGTTAACGAAGAGCGCCGGAAGCTAACCGCGAGCGCTCGAAAATCGCTAACTCACGCCGCGTGAGCACGTTAACCAGCAGCGCCGCACGGCGCTGTGCAGCACCCATTTTGGGGTGGCGTGTCCGTCCAACTCCCGGTGCCGTAGGCACCGCTCTTCGAAAAGCGGCCAGAGGCAACGACGCGGCCCCTTGGCAGCGCGGCTTCCGTCTGCTGTGACGAAGGTGGAGAGCATCACAGCTCACCGTATTCGAGTGTCAGCGCATCCCACGCCATGCGGATTTCGGGAAGCTCCCACGCGCGGCGAAACAACGCTTGGACCGACTTCCACTCCTTCTCGGAGAGGCCGAACGTGATGCCATTCTCGTGAGCGCGGAACCAGTAGTCCTTGCCCTTGCCTTCCTCGGACGCTGCGACATAGCCCAGGAAGTGCCCACCCTCCCACCGGCGGCTTGGGCTGTCCGGGGCAAGTGCGGCTAGCATCGCGCGAAACTCTGTAATTTTCGGATAGCCATTGATCGGGTACATCGGGCCGCGTGGACCTGGAACGGCCCATCCTTGCACCGGCGCAAGTCTGGCGGCTAATAATTGCACTTCAAGAGCCCGCTCGATCCGTTGCCATGTTGTTGGTCTTGACGGGACTTCGGATCGGAGAGCTCTTAGCGCTTCGATGGAAGAGTGTAGATTTGGCCGCTCAAGCGCTGCGTGTAACGGCAACCGTTTATGAAGGGCACTTTGACACTCCAAAGACGAAGCGAAGTGTCCGCACGATTCCACTTGGTCCAAAAACTCTATCGATCCTCGCCGTTCTTCACAAAAGAGCTCATGATCCTAACGATTTGGTTTTCTCGACTCGTTCGGGTGAGCCCTTGTGCCGAAGAAATCTCTTGCATCGTCACTTGCAGCCCACGTGCAAAAAGCTAGGTTTGCCAAGAATGTCTTGGCACGCTCTGCGTCATTGTCACGCAACGTTGCTAGACGCTGCCGGAGCACCGCTAGGCACAGTGCAGGCGCTGCTCGGTCACGCTTCGCCGGAGGTCACGCGGCAGATTTATCTGCACGCGATTCCAGCGGAGCAACGCCGAGCGGTTGAGGGAGTCGAGAAGCTTTTAGTTGGACCCAAATGGACCCAAATTGAGGAAGTCGCGCAACGGCCAAATTAGTAAGTGATTGATTTGCGGGCAGATGGTTGGTGGACGTGGCCGGGATCGAACCGGCGACCCCCTGCTTGCAAAGCAGGTGCTCTCCCAGCTGAGCTACACGCCCGTATAACTCCATGATTTTAATAGATTTTTAGGAGAACGAC
>Ga0137419_10000677_pt1 | contig 13119 bp, 9 predicted proteins | sample CZODoug3_1_2_16f_FD_108279 | JGI IMG/M metagenome (GOLD analysis project Ga0137419, IMG submission 108279) | Vadose zone soil fungal communities from Angelo Coast Range Reserve, California, USA - CZODoug3_1_2_16fungal (Illumina Assembly) | ecosystem: Environmental > Terrestrial > Soil > Vadose... | reverse complement strand
GAGGGCATTCTGGACATCTTCGCCAAGGATTTGGAGCACACCGGGGTCATTCATATCGGCCGCGCCAATGAGAACGATCACCTGTTCTCGCGCGTCCTGCACCTGGTCAAGGATCCAACGTTGCGCAGGCTTGAAACCGCAGCTCCGCAACCCACCGCGTGATGTGCAGACGTTGGGCCGCCGCCACGCCTCATCGCGTCAGCAGGACCGTGATCACCGCGGTCACGAACGACACGATGACGGTCGTGGTTAGCCCCAGGATGCCGTCCTTGTGCTCCCGATACCACAGGTCCATGCGTCCGCGCAGCGTGTGCAGGCGAATCGCCCGGTCGGCGCCCGCGAACGTCACGGCGATCGAGAGCGTCGCGTCGTTGCGGCGCGTGTACTTGACCAGCCGGCGGTACTGCAGGTAGCGGAGAGGCAATTCCAGTTTTGCGGTAACCAGCTTGGATTGGATCTCATCCGGAAAGGCCGATGTGTCGACACTCTGCAGCTGGCCCTCCCTGTTCCAGGATTGACCCTCCCGCAGCGGATGCATCGCGAGCCATAATATCTGCTCGCTCGTGACCGGCACTTCCTCGTCAATGCTCTCGCGATAGTAGTAGAGTCCATGCAAGATCCGGTCTTCGTCGTCTCGACTCATTTCAATTTGCGGCCGCTGCTGTAAGAGACGAGGAGTGTAACGGTAGCCGCCCTGGCGGTGAACGGACTTTCCGTGCGATTACCGCTGAAAACAGCGTGCTTTTGACAATAACCGGCGAATTTCAGCGGCGCCAGGGACGAACGAATTGGAAGCGATCAGCGGCTGGAACCTTCGAGCGGGAATCTGGTCTGGACTCCGTGTGGTGTGCAAATACCGTGCGTTGCTCGCGCTCATCGTCGCCGCTGTGACTCTCGCCAACCCGCCGCCGGCTGGGGCGGAAAGCAAGAATACGCCTCTCCCGTACGGTCTTTCCGCCCGAATCGCGCCGGCGGCGTACTTGCGCATGCCGCCCCTTCCGGCCGGCAAGATCCCGCCGCTGCTCTCTCAAACGGGCGCCTTCAGGGATACTCGGAATCTGGTCCCGAGCGCGGGACTGATTCCATACGACATCGTCGTGCCTTTTTGGTCCGACGGGGCCGCCAAGGAACGATGGGTGGCCGTCCCGAACGCCAAGGTAAAATATTCGTCCAGCGGCGATTGGATTTTTCCGAGGGGCACGGTGTTCGTCAAGACCTTCGAACTGCCGGTCGACGCAGCCAATCCCGGCGTCAAACGCCGGCTCGAAACGCGTCTGCTGGTATGCGACAGCGCCGGAGGCGTGTACGGCGTCGTTTACAAATGGCGGCCGGACAACAGCGACGCGGATTTGCTCGAGACGAGCCGGACCGAAGAGATCCCGATAAAAACGGCGGCGGGACAGGTGCGTCGACAGACATGGTACTACCCGAGCCGGCCGGATTGTCTGGCCTGCCACAATGCGAAGACCAGCGGAGTACTCGGCGTGAAAGCGCGCCAAATGAACCGCACATTCACCTACCCCTCCGGGGTGACGGACAATGAGCTTCGTGCATGGAACCACGCAGGACTGTTCACGCCGGAAGTGAATGATGCGGACCTGGCTGCGCTGGCGACGCTCGCGTCCGCCGATGATGCGGCGCGCAGCGTGCAGGACCGGGCCCGATCGTATCTGGACGCGAATTGCGCGCAATGCCACCGGCCGGGGGGTACCGTTGCCTACTTTGACGCCCGATACGACACGCCCCTTGAAAAGCAGGAACTGATCGATGTGCCGGTTTTGATCGACCAGGGAATCGACCGGCCGCGGGTGATTTCACCGCACGACATCTGGCGCTCGATCATGTACATGCGGGTGAACACCGTCGACGACATCAAGATGCCGCCCATCGCACGCGAAACAATCGATCAAAAGGGCGTAGAACTGCTGCGGGATTGGATACAGAGCTTGCCGGGACGCGCAGTGCTGGACCCGCCAACCATGTCGCCGCGAGGCGGTGCCTTCAGCGGAACGGTCGAGATCTCATTGGCTGAACGCGAACCCGGCGCCGACATACGCTACACCCTGGACGGCAGCGTGCCGGGACCGTCGGACATGCGCTACGAGAACCCCATCAAACTCACGAGTCCCGCCGTGGTACGGGCAAGAGCGTACAAGGACGGATTCACCCGCAGCATCACCGCGCAAGAAGTATTCATCGTCGGAAACTGATGCGCATCGGTTTGGTTCAATTTGTATTCGGCACGACGGCCACCGCCCACGGGCTCGAGCCTGCTTTGATCCGCGCGATCTCCGTATTGGCCGCAAGATCGACGACGGACACATCGTTGGAGGGTCCGTTGGCCGTGTACAGGAACTTTCCATCGGGTGACAGCGCCATTCCCCAGGGACGAACGCCCACTTTGATCGTGTTCAGCAATTCGTACGTGCGGCTGTCGAGCACGGAAACCGTGCCGGCGCGTCCGTTGCTGACATAGATCCTTCGGCCGTCGGCCGCCACCTTCACGCTCATCGGCCGAGAGCCCGGCGGCAGGGTGATGACCTTGAGCACCTTGAGATTCACCGTATCGATGACATTCAGCTCGCCGGTCGATTCCGAAGGAATGAAACCTACGCCGCCCCCCGGCAGGAAATCCATGCTGCGCGGGCGCACGTTCACCTTGAAGTGTCCGACGACCGTGTAACCGGCGGTATCAATGACGTAAACGTCGCCGCCGGCTTCACAGGTGACATAGAAGCGCTTCCCATCGGGCGTCGTGGCCACTCCCTCGGGCTCCTGACCCACCGCCACAATGTGCTCCACTTTCCCGGTGGCAGTGTTGATCACACTGGCTGTTTTCGTGTCTTCGTTGGAAACGTACAGCCGGGTGCCGTCCTTGCTGAGGGAGAATTCTTCCGGGTCCGAACCCCCGGATACCTTTCCCGTCAGCTTCTGTCTCGCGACATCCACGATGCCGATCGCATCGGCCGACTTGTCCGCCTTGGGGCCATCGTCATCGTCGTCGTCCTTGCCCTTTTGGAAGATCGGATTGCCTTGCGCATCCAGCTGAGGCGGCGCGGCTATGGGCGTGCCGCTCAAGGCCACGTACACCGTCTTGCCGTCCGGACTGGCGTGGATGCCGCGCGGACGCTTGCCGACGGGAATCGTGCCCAGCACCCGGTTGTCGCTGCCGTTGATGACGCTGACATCCCCCGATTTCTCGTTGGACACGAAGATCTGATAGTTCTGGCCGGCTTGCCCCGTCAGTGGAAACAGGGCAAACAGCACGGAACCGAATGCGTGAAAACCATAGAATCCGGCGATGCGTCTACGCGTCGACATCTGCACCCCCCTACTCGAGGCCAAACCACAGCCTGAAGTATAAACGCGCCGGACGCGGAATCCAGCGCAATAGCACCCGCCCCGATCAAGTAAACTTCCCTTCAACCGATACACCGACGGATCCATGTCAAACTCCTTTACACCCGCCGCCAAGCTGTTGGGGCGCCAGATACGCATCGCGTACATCGCGGTGTTGGTGCTGTTGTTTTTCGCAAGAATGTGGGGCGTGCACGGCGTGCATGGATTTCTCGCAGCGGACGCCGGACACGGCGAGATGGTCGGCGTCGCCGGCCGGCTTCCGGGACAGTCCGCCGAAGTTGCGCACGCGGCGTTCGTTCGCGTCTATGCGCCGCAAACGGCGGCCGACGACATCGTCGAACGTGCGGTCGGGAATTGGTTCGCGCAGCATGCGAAGGCGGCGCGGACTCTGGAGCAAGTCTGTGCCGGCGGCGATCCGCTATGCGTGCACTTTCACACCCTCGGTGCGCAGATGCTCAGCATAGCCGCGAGTGCGCGCGTTGCTGCCGCTGCGCCGCCCGGCGAACGCAGCGCGGCGTTCGGCCGGCTCGCGGCACTGCAGGCCGGCTACACCACCGCCGCCAATGCGTGGGTCGATGAGCTGGCGGCGCACTTCACGGAAGAAACCAAATCGCAGCAGCGCATGCTGCTCTTGTTGGCGATCGCTCAAGTGCTCGCCACCGCTCTGCTCGTGGCTGTCGTCGTGGAGCCCGTCATCCGTCGGCTGCAGCGCGAGCGATCCGACGGCGATCGGGCCGCCGAGCGGCAGAACCGGCTCGTGGCCATCGTCGAACGAACGGGCAGTGCCGTCGTCATCTCCGATCGGCAAGGCCGCATCGAGTGGGTCAATGAAGGATTCGTGCGCCTGACGGGGTATCCGATCGAGGCGGTCGCCGGCCGCGGACAGGACGAAGTTCTGTGCGGCGAACAAACCGATCCGGCGGCACGCGCAACGCTTCGCGCGGCGATCGACGCCGGCAACGGCTGTCAAGTGGAGATCCTAAACTATACGCGCGACGGAGGCGCGTACTGGGCGCACATCGACTTTCAGCCGATACGATCGACCAGCGGCGCCCTCACCTCCTTCATGGCGATTTGTACCGACATTACGGAACGAAAGCGCGCGCAGGACGTGCGCCACGAACTGCTCAGCCGGCTGCAGAAAATGGGATCGCAGCTGCCCGGAATGCTGTACCAGTACCGGTTGCGGCCCGACGGCTCGTCGCATTTTCCGTATTCGAGCGAGGGCATTCGGCAAATCTACGGCGTCGCGCCGGATTCGGTGCGCGAGGACGCCGCCGGCGTGTTCGCGGTCCTGGATCCCGACGACGTGCCGCGCGTGCGCGAAACGATCGCCGAGTCGGCGGCGCAGCTCAAACAGTGGCGCGAGGAATATCGCGTGCGCCTGGCAGATGGCCGCGAACGCTGGGTGCTCGGAAATGCGGCGCCCGAGCGCGAATCGGACGGCAGCGTGCTGTGGCACGGCTTCATCACGGATGTGACCGAACGCCGGAATGCGACGCAGGCGATCGCGGATGCGCGCACTCTGCTGCAGAGCGTGCTCGATGCGGCCACGGAGGCCGCGATCATCGCAACCGATGTATGGGGCCTCATCACTGTGTTCAATTCCGGGGCCGAACGGATGCTGCAATACACGGCGGCCGAAATGGTCGGATGCGCCGACCCGTTGGTCTTGCATCTCGAGAGCGAGGTGCTGGCGCGTTCCGGCGAACTGACGGAGTTGTGCGGCCGTCCGATCGAGGGTCTGGAGACGCTCACCTTCGCCGCCCAGCAGGGCGGCTTCTCGATCCGCGAATGTACCTACGTGCGCAAAGACCGCTCGAGACTTACCGTGAGTCTCAGCGTGACTGCGATTCGCAACGCCGCCGGCGAGATCAACGGTTATCTCAGTGTCGCGACCGACGTCACGGAGCGGCGCCGCGCGCGGGAAACTCTGCTGGCCGCCAAAGAAGCGGCGGAACGGGCGAATCGCGCAAAGAGCGAGTTTCTCGCGACCATGAGCCATGAGATCCGCACACCCATGAACGGCGTGCTCGGTTTTGCCAACTTGTTGCGCGATACGCCGCTCGACGCGGAGCAGCGCGATTTCGTCCGCACCATCGAGGCGTCGGGGCAGAATCTCCTCGCGATCATCAATGACATCCTCGATTTTTCGAAGATCGAGGCCGGCGCGATGACGCTGGAGAAAATCCCGTTCGATCTCTCGGAGGCGATCGAGGAAGTGGTCGCGCTGATGTCGGGCAAGGCCGAGGAGAAGCGCTTGGAGCTGGTGCTGTCGATCGCACCGGCGGCGCCGGAACGGATCGTCGCGGATCCGGGGCGCCTCAAGCAGATATTGGTGAACCTGATCGGCAACGCGATCAAATTTACGAGTATGGGCTGCGTGCACGTCGAGGCGGCCGCGATCGGCGAGAGCGAGCTTAAGGTAAGCGTGCGCGACACCGGCATTGGGATCCCCCTTGCCGCTCAGGCGGCGCTATTTCAAAAATTCACCCAGGCGGACGCGTCGACGACACGCCGCTACGGGGGCACCGGCCTCGGGCTGGCCATTTGCCGTCAGCTCATCGACCTCATGGGCGGAAAGATCGGAATCGACAGCGCGCCCGGCGCCGGCTCGACGTTCTGGTTCACGATGCCGATCCATGTGGCCGAAACGACGGAATCGTCGCCGGCACCCCATGAGCTCGCCGGGCGCCGAGTTCTCATCGTCGATGATCTTGAAATGAACCGTCGCGTGCTCGAGTCTCAGCTGCAGGGCTGGGGCGCCGAGTGCACCAGCGTCGAGGGCGGCAGGCAAGCGCTGGCCGCCTTGCAACAGGCGCTCGCGGCCGGCCGGCCGTTCGGCGTCGCTCTGATCGACCACTTGATGCCCGATGTGGATGGCGCCGAACTCGGTCAGATGCTCCATGCGGATCCTCGATTTGCCGAATTGAGGCTCATACTTCTGACGTTGGGCGAGCAGCTGGGCAGTGCCAGGGAGCTGTTGGAGCGCGGTTTCTCCGCCTACCTGACCAAGCCGGTGGTGCGCTCACGGCTGTTACGCGACGCGATGCGCCGCGCGCTGTTGCCCACGGCCTCGCAACCGGTGAAGCCGGCCGCCGCTTCGCAGGCGCGCGCTGAAATCGCCGCGCCGGCCAACCTGATACGCGTCCTGGTGGCAGAGGACAATTCGGTGAATCAGATGGTCGCGGTGCGTTTGCTCGAGCGCCTCGGGTGCCGCGTCGACGTCGCCGGTAACGGCGCAGAGGCGGTGCAGATGGCGACCCGGCTGCCATACAGTCTCATATTCATGGATTGCCACATGCCGGAAATGGACGGATTCGAAGCGACATCGAAAATCCGGCGCCATGAAAGTGAGCGCGGCTTGATGGCCATGCCCATCGTCGCGCTGACCGCGAGCGTGCTGCAGGAAGACCGGGATCGCTGCGTGTCGGCCGGTATGGATGAGATCATCGGCAAGCCCGTGCAGCCGGCGGAACTCGCGCAGGTGCTGCGGCGGTTCGGTCCCAAGGACGCCGCGGGTATCGTAGCGGCCTAAAGATCGCCGGTCCCCGCCGTCGATTTGCACTCTCTCCACACACGCCGCTCATCATCGGCGGCTCATCATCGGCGGCACGATGCCGAATGCCTGCGTCTCGCCGCCGCGATAAAACTCCAGCCGATGGGTAATTATACCTAGGCACCAAACGCGCGGGTACAACTCCCCATTGCGACAACATCGATCGCAATGCAGTGTGCGACACCAACGAAAGACGCGTGCATGCGTCCAAAAAAAAGCAGCGACGGGGCATCTTTAGTAATCGAAGAATTTGCGGGGGGATCCGAAGTGTCTACAATTCCGGCTGAAGGCCATGCGATGCAATTCCTGGTGAATCCGAGTCTTCGGATTCTCAATGCGGTCCTGATGAGCTCCTCGTTGCTCCTGGCGCAGGCGGCCCTCGCCGATCCCTATACGGTCGTAGCCGTCTCCAACGGCGGCACCATCGAGGGTGTCGTCAAGCTCACGGGAGAAGCTCCCGGCATTGCTCCCATCAAGGTAACCAAGAACCAAGACTATTGCGGCGCTTCGATACCGAGTCCGGTATATGCGGTCGGCAAGAACGGCGGACTGCAATACGTCGAGGTGTACCTCAAGGACATCTCGAAAGGCAAGGCCCTTCCGACCGAGACGATTTCTCTCGTCAATGAACATTGCATGTTCAATCCGCGGGTCCAAGGAGCGAGCGTCGGTCAGCAGATCAAGGTTTCCTCGGACGATCCGATCTTGCACAACACGCATCCGCAAAACAGCGAGACCAACGCGACGCTGTACAACATCGCGCTGCCCTTCAAGGGGTTCTCGGTGACCAAGCCGCTGCCCGCAACGCCGCAGCTCATCAAGATCAAATGCGACGCGCACGAATGGATGCATGCGTGGGTTTGGGAGTTCGACCATCCTTACTTCGCGACGACCGGGGAAGACGGGCATTTCACGATCAAAGACGTACCGCCGGGCACCTACACTCTCGTCGCCTGGCAGGAGGCGGCGGGCGAGAAGTCGATCTCCGTCACGGTGGCCGCAGGTAAGACGGTCACTCAAGACATCCAACTCGCAGCCAAATAACTCCGCCAAATAAATTCCTGAACGCCGAGGTGCGGTGATGTCGAAACGACTGCTCAGCTTAGTATTGCGTATCGGACTCTGTGCGGGGTTGAGCCTGGCATTGGCGGCGCCAAGTTCCGCGATACCTGCGTTTGCGCGCAAGTACGGTTTGCGTTGTACCAGCTGCCATGAATCCTGGCCCGTGCTCAACGATTTCGGCCGGAACTTTCGCGACAACGGCTATCAATTGCGGCTGGGCAAGGATGACGTCGTCACCGCGGAACCCGGGTACTGGCCGGTATCGGTCCATATCACGCCGAGCTACCAATACACCACGACGACCAATCAGGCTACCGACCAGGGCACCAAATCGATCGAGTCGGGCGGAGTGGCCGACGCCGGCATGGATCTCCTGATGGCCGGAGTGCTCACCAAGAACATCTCTTTCTTGGTGGTTCCCACGGGCTTCGCCTCCGACGGCAACGTGCACCTGGAATCTTACTGGGCGGATTTTTCGCGGCTCATCGCCAATTCCGACTGGTTCAACTTGCGCGTGGGGAAACACGAAGTCGATCTGCCCGCATCGCCGCATCGGGGTATCAGCCTGGCGGAACCGTATTTGATCTACGGATATCACCCGGGGGTCAACGCGCCCGCCAACGCCGCCGGGGCGTTCGGTTTGGATACCAATCAGGTCGGTTTCGAAATGTTCGGCCACGACAAGGCTTCGCTGACCCGCTACAACGTGTCGGTATTTTCCGCGAACGATTCCACCGGATCGCGCAACGCCTTGAGTTCGCCGTCGATTTACGGACATTTTCAGAAGTACTTCCGTACCGGCTCCGACACGCTGTCGCAATATGAATTCGGCGCATGGGGCGTTTACGCCACGTACCCGACGACTTTCCTCACCAGCGGCGGCGTGCCCATAGCGGGCGGCGGCGGCAACGTCCAATCGACGACCCGGTACGGTTTCGAGGCGCAGGTGTGGCTGCTGCACGAAGTTGCGCCGCTGCATCTGAATCTGGTCTATGGACGAGGATCGGATAACAAGGCTCTTTACTTCGGCTCCGCAGACCGTGCAGGAACCTTCCAAGGAGGGTTCCTCGAGGCCATCTGGGTTCCCGACGTTGATCTGCTGCATTGGGGGTTGTTCACGCGCTACGACGTCATTCGCAACCAGGATCAACCGATCCCCGGCACCCCGTCCAATCTTGGCGATCAGAACCAAATCACCGTCGGAGTTCGCTACACGATCGCCTACAGCAATCGCGATGAGGTCGGAATCCACGTCGAGTACGGCACCAATCGTGAACGAGGAGTGGGAGCCGCAGGACTCGATGTGCGCTCCAGCCTGCTCTTTCTTGGCGTGGACTTTCTTTACTAAGGGGTGATGCAATGTCGACTCGCATAGCGACCGTCTTCCCGATTCTGGCCGCGCTGTCGCTCGGGGCAGGCGCCTCCTCCGCAGCGGAAGTGGGAGACGCGCAGCAAGGGAAGCTCATCTACCAGCGGTACTGCGTTTCGTGCCACGGCGAAAGAGGCAATGGCCAGGGTGAGTTTGCCGATTGGATAACACCCAAGCCGCGCGACTATCGGCAAGGCACATTCAAATGGCGCAGCACGCCGTCGGGTTCATTGCCGACGGATGCCGACCTCGAACGAGTCTTGATCAACGGTCTTTACGGCACCTACATGCCGAGCTGGAATGCAATCGGGCACCACCAGAGGCTCGACGTGATCGCCTACATCAAGACGTTTTCGCCGCGCTTTGCGGCGGAGAAGCCCCAGGCGCCGATCGCCATTCCGCCTGAGCCGCCCTACACGACGGAATCCGTAGCGCGCGGCGCGGCGGCATACAAGAAATTCAACTGCTCGCAATGCCACGGAGATTCGGCGCAGGGCGATGGTCCGTCGGCACACGAGTTGAAAGATGATTGGGGCAATCAAATCGTGCCTTATGACCTTACTCAAGGGCACGTCAAATGCGGCAACGGCGGAAACGACATCTATCGTGTGTTCATCGCCGGGCTTTCGGGCACGCCGATGCCCTCCTTCGCCGACTCGGTCAGCCCGGCAGAGGCCTGGGATTTGGTGCACTTCATCCAGAGTCTGAGTCCGGGCTACGCGAAGAATTTGACCGGAGCGGCCGCGCCCTCCGGCGAGGGATCCCCATGAAACAGGATGGCGAACACAAATCCGAGATCAGCCGCTACGAATTCTCGGGCATCGAGGAGCGTCACGGCATCATCCCCAAGTGGCTGACGGCGGTCTACGCCGTGATGTTTCTGTGGATGGTGTACTACCTGATTGGCTTTTGGACGGACCACGGGTAGAGGGAGGGAACGATGAGCGATCCTGTAACGGCGATCACGCGCAACGACGAATTCGTCGACCGCGAAATGGTCCTGAAATTCATGTCGTCCGCGGCATTCTGGCTGGTCTTTGCGCCGTCCATCGGCGTGATCCTCGCCATCAAATTCAACTTTTACGATTTCCTCGGCCACGTCCCCTGGCTGACCTGGGGACGTCTCCGGCCGGTGCACATCATGGGCGTCGTTTTCGGCGCCTTCTCCACCGCCATCATCGGGCTGACTTATTACATCGTTCCCAAATTGTGCGGCGTGCGGATGTACAAGGAGAACTGGAGCCGCAGTATTTTCTGGCTCTGGAACATCTTCATGTGGGTCGGAATCGTCTCATTGATGATGGGTTACAACAGCGGCATCGAAGCCGGTGAATTCCCCCTGTGGGTGAGCATTCCGGTCGAGATCGCCCTCACCATGGTTACGATTCAGGTGATCGGAACGATCAAACAGCGGAGGGAGCCGAGGATTTACGTCAGCCTCTGGTATCTATCCGCCGCTTACGTTTGGACCGTGTTCAATTACGCCTTCGGGCATTTCATCCTGCCCTATTCCATGCCCGGGGTGAACAACGCCGCGATGCATGGCCTGTACATCCACTATGTCGTGGGACTGTGGATCACGCCGGCGGGTCTCGCGGTCATCTATTATTTTTTGCCGCTGGCAGCCAAGCGGCCTCTCTACAGCCACAAGCTCTCCTTGATCGGCTTCTGGTCGCTGGCGTTCTTCTACCCGTTCGTGGGCACGCATCACTACATCTATAGTCCCATCCCCTATTGGACGCAGACCATCGCGATCGTGGCATCGATGATGCTGATCATTCCGGTGTGGACGGTGATTCAGAATTTCTACGGCACTTTCGTGACCAATTGGCGGCGGTTCCAGGAATCGTATACGGCCAAATTTCTGGTGATCGGCGCCCTCTACTACTTCTTCGGCTGCTTCCAAGGTTCGACCGAAGCCCTGCGCGAAGTTCAGAGGCTGACGCACTTCACCGATTTCGTCATCGGCCATTCGCACCTGACGGTATTCGGGACATTCATATTGTGGGTCACCGCCGGCATGTACTACGTGGTACCGCGGTTATCCGGCCACGAGCTGTATTCCAAGTCATTGGCACAGTGGCATTACTGGCTCACCGTCATCGGCTTCTCGGTCATGGCGGGTGTGCTGACCATACAGGGACTGATGCAGGGAACCATGTTGCAGGTGGGCGCAGACTTCGTCGACACGATGGTCGCCATGAAGCCCTATTGGTTCACGCGCACGCTCGCCGGGCTCACCATGGATATCGGCGCCCTGCTCGGCATGTGGAATCTCTACAAGACCATTCACATGGGTAAGGCGATTGCGATGCCGGCCGGCGCCCCTCCGGGAGCCGCTCCAGAGCCGATGTGGACCTGACAAAAATAACGGAGAACGCGTAGTGCAGCGCATCGAACCAATCATTCTCGTCGCCGCCGTCGGGTTCTATGCCTTGGCGATGACCAGCCAAGGGGTACTCCCTTACCTCGAGAAAAAAGTGACTCGGCCTGGAGTCGTCAAGACCATTGCGGGCGTCACCATACCGGCCGCGCATAGGACCGTGCTCGAAGACTTGGGCAGGCGTGTCTACATCCGCGAAGGCTGCTGGTATTGTCATTCGCAATTCGTGCGGCCGGTCAATCGCGACACCGACAAGTGGGGTCCGGTGAGCCAGGCCGGAGAGTTCACGTATGACGTGCCGCAAATGTTTGGTACCCGCCGAATAGGTCCGGACCTGTCTCGGGAAGGCAACCGTCGTTCAGACGAGTGGCACTACGCGCATCACTGGGATCCTCGTGCGACCGAGCCCGAGTCCATGATGCCCTCGTACTCCTGGCTGTTTCGGGTCGACGCGGAACATGATCAAAAGGTCATGGCGTTCATCAAGAAATACGACAAGAATCACGATGGCCGCGTAACCAAGAGCGAGCTGGACAAGAACGGCGACGGCGTCGTCACGCCCGATGAAATTCCTCCGGAAATGGCCGCACTCGACGTGTGGCCGGTCAACCCGGACGGCACCGTCGGGGACGGCGTCATCGACATGCACGACTACGGCCCGGTTCCGACCGAGGAAATGCAGGGCGTCGAGGCCTACCTTCAGACGATCGGCACCTCGATCGGCGACTGGCGGACCTGGGAGCCATGGCCGACCCTGACCCGCACCCCGCCGAGCGAACCGCTGGCACTGCGCGAAAACCGGGGCAAACTGATCTTTGAGAACAAATGTTCCGGATGTCATGGCGCTTACGGCGATGGGCGCACGACCACGGACACGGCGAGCTCGACCAACTTCAACGCCGCCTATCACTTTCTCAATCCGCAGCCTCGCGATTTCACCTCAGGCAACTTCAAGAGCCGCACCACTCCGTCGGGCGCATTGCCGCGCGACGAGGATATCTTCCGCACGATCACCCGCGGAATCCGCAAAGGTCAGATCATGCCGGCTTGGGGCAACGCCTCCGTTGGGCACATCTTGACCGAGCAAGACCGCTGGGATCTCGTCGATTACGTCAAAACTCTCTCGCCGCGCTTCAAGTCCGAACAAGCGCCCGCATCCATCGATATTCCGACGGCGCCTTATGCGACGGTGCGCGACGTGCCGGCGGACGTGGTCCGCGAGGGCCGGATGGTGTACCGCGTATTGCAGTGCTGGTCGTGTCACGGTAATACCGGCAAGGGCAACGGACCGTCCGCGGCGACGCTGTTCGACGATTGGGAGGTGCCCATACGGCCTTTCGATTTCTCTACCGGCAATTTCAAATTTGGAGACTCGCCGGCCGACGT
>Ga0137419_10000676_pt1 | contig 13135 bp, 3 predicted proteins | sample CZODoug3_1_2_16f_FD_108279 | JGI IMG/M metagenome (GOLD analysis project Ga0137419, IMG submission 108279) | Vadose zone soil fungal communities from Angelo Coast Range Reserve, California, USA - CZODoug3_1_2_16fungal (Illumina Assembly) | ecosystem: Environmental > Terrestrial > Soil > Vadose... | reverse complement strand
GGTCTGATTAACGCAACCCAGATCATCAAGACCGGCAAACTTCCGGCAACGCTGCATTATCGCAAGCCCAACCCCAATTTTGATTTGGCTAACAGCCCGTTTCGTGTCAACGCGGAACTGTCGGATTGGCCCTCGAACGGTGTGCCGCGCAGAGCGGGAGTCAGTGCGTTCGGCGTTGGCGGAACAAACGCACACGTAATATTGGAAGAAGCGCCGAAAGTTGAAACGAATCGCCAGGCGCGACCGGTTCAAACGCTGTTGCTCTCGGCCCGCTCGCAAGCAGCGCTGGACCAGGCCACCGGAAACCTGGCCACATTCCTTTCGGAGAATTCCGAAACAAATCTTGCTGATGTAGCCTGGACGTTGCAGGCTGGCCGGCGGACCTTTGCTCATCGTCGAGCGATCTCTGCGCGCAACATTTCAGATGCCATCGCAGCGCTCAACAATCCGGATCCCAAGCGCGTCCAGAGCCGGGTACAAAACAATTCTTCTCCGGAAGTCTGTTTCCTGTTCCCCGGGCAAGGTTCGCAATACCCGAACATGGGCCGCGAGCTTTATGATTCCGAGCCGGTGTTTCGCGCGGCTGTCGATCGCTGCGCCAACATTCTTCAGCCGTATCTTGGCGAAGATCTCCGCGCGCTGTTATACCCGGCGGATGGCGTGTCCGAAGAAGCGCGGCGTCGAGTAACCGACACAATTATTGCCCAGCCGGCGATTTTCACTGTTGAATACGCGCTCGCTCAGCTTTGGCTCAGCTATGGCGTCAAGCCAAAAGCGATGCTGGGACACAGCATCGGCGAATTCGTTGCTGCATGTCTTGCCAGCGTGTTTTCATTGGAAGACGCACTAGCAATCGTGGCTGCCCGCGGCAGCATGATGCAGGCTCTACCAACGGGCGGGATGCTCTCCGTGCGACTTTCCGCGGACGTCATGAGCGCGCGGCTTAGTGCCGAGCCGGAACTCGATTTGGCAGCCATTAATGGACCATCGCTCTGCGTGGTCGCGGGACCAAACCCGGCGCTCGAAGCTTTTGCAAAAAAACTCGAAGCCGAAGGCATTGTGTCTCGCCGCCTGGTGACCTCGCACGCATTTCACTCCAGGATGATGGAGCCTATCGTCGAGCCGTTCACCGCAAAGATTCGCAAGATTCAGCTGAACCCGCCACAGGTCCCGTACATTTCGGGGGTCACCGGCACGTGGGCGACGGCGGCGGAAACCACGGACCCGGCGTACTGGGCTCGCCATTTTCGCCGGCCTGTACAGTTTTCCTCTGGCGTTTCGGAATTGATGAAGACTCCGGGAGTCTTGCTGGAGATCGGACCCGGCAATGTCCTAGCGACGCTGGCGCGGCAACACAAAGGCGCGTCCAAGGAACTGAGCATCATCTCCACGCTTTCCGATGGATTTTCAGGCGAAGGTGACGCACTGAGCCTCGCCTCCGCCCTGGGCGCGATGTGGCTCGCGGGCGCGGCTGTGAATTGGAGCGCCATGCATGGTGGAGAACGCCGGCTTCGTGTTTCTTTACCAACTTACCCATTCGAGCGCAAGAGATTCTGGCTCGATTCCCCCGAACCACACCAGATGATCAGCGCAGCGACCGAAATCCACACTTCTCGGGAAACCGAGAGTGCGACGCAGTTTGTTCGAACGGAGGAAAGCCCAGCCGTGAGTCCAGCCCCCCCAAATCAGACAATTTCTATCCCGCGAGGCGTCAGGCTTCGAGGCGTGCTCAGTGAACTATTTCAAGATCTTTCCGGTGTGTCCATCTCCGAACGCGAGTATGGCGCAACGTTCCTGGACCTGGGATTCGATTCTCTCTTCTTAACCCAAGTGACCCAGTCGCTGCAAACAAAATTTGCCATCAGGATTACGTTCCGTCAGTTGCTTGGAGACCTTGCGAGCATCGAAGCGCTAAGCGATTTTCTTGATTCCAAATTGCCTCCTGACGTTTTCAACGATGCAGTTCCGGCGGCCGCGGCACCGTCTTTCGCTATTAGTGCAGCCGGGTCTGTGCCCGCCGCGGTCGTCCCAGCATCGACGCCGTCTGCACCGACAGGGCCGGTGGCAGCCAGTGCGGTCGAACAACTGCTTCGGGACCAACTGCAAGCGATGAATCAACTCTTCGCGCAACAGTTGGCAGCAATCCACGGCAACGCGCCAATTCCGGCGGTCACGCCTGTAAATCCGACTGCAGCAATGGCTTCAGGTCCGGCACCGCAACAAAAAACAGCCGCTCCGGCCAAAGAAAAAAGCAGTGAGGAAACCAAGGAACTCAAGGGCTATGTTCCGTTCAAGCCACTTCAGAAAAACGCCACCGACACATTGACGGAGCAGCAACAGGGCTACATTCGCGGCTTAATCGCTCGCTACACCGCGAAAACACCAAGTTCAAAAAGTAAGACTCAGCAATATCGCCAAGTTCTCGCCGACCCACGCGTCGTCTCCGGTTTCCGTGTGCAGTGGAAGGAGATGGTCTACCCGATCATCACTAGCAAATCGAAAGGTTCCCGGCTCTGGGATATTGACGGGAACGAATACATCGACATCCTGAATGGTTTCGGCCCAATCATGCTGGGACATCGGCCATCGTTTGTGGAAGCGGCGGTGGAAAAGCAACTTCATGAAGGGTTTGAAATTGGTCCGCAAACACTTCTTGCCGGCGAAGTTGCGGCCGCGCTGTGCGAAATGACCGGAATGGAACGGGCAACATTTTGTAACACCGGTTCAGAAGCGGTAGTCGCGGCGATGCGCGTTGCGCGCACGGTGACCGGTCGCAACAAAATCGTCTTCTTTGCCGGCGATTATCACGGCATGTTCGACGAAGTGCTGGTCAAGGGCTTCAAGAAAAACGGCGAACCATTTTCCGTACCCAGCGCGCCCGGAATTCCGCGCGAAAAAGCTGCTAACGTCGTGGTTCTCGAGTATGGCTCCGACGAATCGCTGCAGTGGATTCGTAAGAACGCTAAAGACCTTGCGGCGGTCATCGTTGAGCCGGTGCAGAGCCGCCATCCAAATCTTCAACCAGTTGCGTTCCTGAAGGAACTTCGCAAAATCACCGAAGCGTCGGATACCTGCTTCGTGTTCGACGAAGTGGTCACCGGTTTCCGCGTCCATCCTGGTGGTTGTCAGGCGCTTTTCGATATTCGCGCGGATCTCGCGACCTACGGAAAAGTCCTTGCGGGCGGTATGCCGATTGGCGTGCTCGCGGGTAGTTCAAAATATATGGACGCGCTCGACGGTGGCGCGTGGCAATACGGCGACGACTCCTATCCGGAGGTCGGAGTCACCTTCATGGCTGGGACGTTCGTGCGTCATCCGCTGGCGATGGCCGCTTGCGCCGCGGTGCTCAAGCACATGAAAGAACAAGGCCCCGAATTGCAACGTAAGCTTACCGAGCGCACTGCAAACTTTGTGAAACGCGTGAATGCGCTGCTGGAAGCCAATCAGGTGCCAACTCACGTCGAAACTTTTGCCAGCATCTTCTATTTCGGGTTTCCGCCGGACTTCCGTTTTGGCAGCCTCTTCTATTACCACTTGCGCGAAAAAGGGATTCACGTCCTGGAGAATTTCCCGTGCTTCTTGACCACCGAACACAGCGAAGCCGACATCGATAGGATCGTTCGCGCGTTTGACGAAACCATCGCGGAAATGCAGGCCGGTGGAGTTCTGCCGCTTCCGCAATCCCAAACGTCTGCCGGCCATCCGTCAGAACTAACCGTTGCGGCTGGGCTGTCGGCGAGCGAAGCGCCATTGACCGAATCGCAGATGGAAATCCTGCTCTCCGCGAATTTGAGCGAGGAGGCGAATTGCAGTTACAACGAATCCTTTTCGCTTCAGATGCATGGCGAACTCGACGAATCGGCCCTGCAGGATTCTCTACAAGCCGTAATCGACCGGCACGACGCGTTGCGCGCGACATTTAGCACCGATGGGGACAAACAGTTCTTTGCGTCTGCCCTGAAGCTGGACCTGCCATCCATTGATTATTCGGCTCTGCCAGAAAACCAGGCTCAGGCAAAACTCGACGCGTTTCTTGTATCAGATGCGCGCGCCTCGTTCGATCTGCATCGCGGCCCGATGGTTCGCGCGCGCCTTTTCCGGCTTGGTTCGCAAAAACACGTGCTGGTCTTCACTTCTCATCACATCGTTTGCGACGGCTGGTCAGTAAATGTGCTGCTCGATGAGTTGTCCCGTCTTTACAACGCGCGCATCGGTAGGAAAGCCGTTCAGCTCGATCCACACATGGCATTTTCCGAATACGCGCGCGGTCAAGAAGCGCACTTCCGCGGCGAAGAAGGCGCGGCGAATGAAGAATATTGGGTGAAGCAGTTCGAACAACTGCCGCCGCTGCTGAATCTGCCCGCGGACCGTCCACGGCCAGCCATGAAGAGTTTTGCGGGTGCAACATTTCGTAGGCAAATCTCCGCGGCAGTCTATAAGAACATCAAACGTGCTGGCGCTCAGCAGAAATGCACTCTATTTGTCACGCTGCTGTCTGGATTTCAAGCGCTCCTAAGCCGCTTGGCGGGACAAGACGATATCGTCGTCGGCATTCCGTCGGCGGGACAGTCGCTGATCGAAGACCGCAATCTGGTCGGCCATTGCGTGAATTTCGTGCCGTTGCGCGGAATTCTTCCAGAGAGCACAACCATGGCGCAATTTCTCACGCAAATTCGCCAGAAACTGCTCGACGCCTATGACCACCAGAACTACACCTATGGCCGGCTCGTTCGTAAGCTCTCCATTCCGCGCGATCCGGGCCGTTTGCCCCTAATGGAAGTTCAATTCAATTTGGAGAAAGTCGGCGCCGGACTGAAATTTGAAAAACTGCAAGTGGCGGTCGATCCGAATCCCAAGGCGTTCGTTAATTTCGATCTGTTCTTGAACGTGATGGAGAGCGACGAAGGCCTTACGCTCGATCTCGATTACAACACTACTCTTTTTGACCAGTCGACAGTCGCGCGCTGGCTCGATTGCTACGAAGTGCTCTTGTCGGGTTTCGCCGCGGATCCCTCCCTTCGCGTGGATTCACTGCCCCTGCTTTCGGAAACAGAACGTCTCAGCGCCCTGGTCGCACCGAATTATACCGATGCGGAATTCCCGGGTCACAAATTCGTTCATCAACTGTTTGAAGACCAGGCTGCGCGCACTCCTGCAGCAATCGCGGTTGAATTCGAAGGCCAGGCTCTCACTTATGAGCAATTAAATGCTCGCTCCAACCAGCTGGCGCGGCATCTCAACAAAATTGGCGTGCAGCCCGGCGATCTTCTTGGCCTTTATATGGAACGCTCCGCCGAGATGATCATCGCGCTTTTGGGCGCGTGGAAAGCGGGCGCCGCCTATGTGCCGCTCGATCCGACGTTCCCGCGCGAACGCCTGGCATTTGTTTTTGAAGACACCACCGTGCCAGTCGTTCTGACTCAGGCGAAGCTTGCCGCCGACTTGCCGAAAACCGATGCGCGCCTGGTTTGCCTTGACAAGGACTGGCCGCAAATCGAGCAGCAGTCCAGTGCGGGCGTCTCGCATCCCGGCGACTCCGGGCGTGTGGCGTACACAATCTACACTTCCGGTTCCACGGGCAAGCCCAAAGGCGTCGAAGTCACTCATCGCAACGTCGTGAATCTCTTGAATTCGATGGCCACAAAGCCTGGCCTGACCGCGAACGACACACTTCTCGCGGTGACCACAATCTCTTTCGATATCGCCGGTCTGGAAATCTATCTGCCTCTGGTCACTGGCGCAAAACTCGTCCTGGCCAGCCGGCTAGCCGCCAGCGACGGTAATCAGTTGCTTGATCTTTTGCAACGCTCTGGCGCCACGGTGATGCAAGCCACTCCGGTCAGCTTCCGCTTGATGCTCGAAGCGGGTTGGAACGGGACACCCAAAATAAAAGTTTTGTGCGGCGGTGAGGCACTTCCGCGAGAACTGGCCAATCGCATTCTAGATTGCGAAGTGCCACTCTGGAATATGTACGGCCCGACCGAAACCACTGTTTGGTCCGCGGTCTCAGAAGTTGTAGCAGCGGATGGTCCGGTCACGATTGGACCGCCGATAGACAATACTCAGTTCTACGTTCTCGATGCTCATCTGCAGCCATTGCCGAATGGCGTTCCGGGCGAACTGTGCATTGCGGGCGACGGCGTCGCGCGCGGTTACTACAAGCGCCCTGAGCTGACGGCGGAAAAGTTCATCAGCGATCCATTTCGCGGAACGCCGAAAGCCAGAATGTACCGGACCGGCGATCTAGTCCGGCGGCTTGCGAACGGCCACTTTGATTTTCTTGGCCGCATCGATGGTCAGATCAAGCTGCGCGGCTTCCGAATCGAGTTGGGCGAAATCGAGACCGCCATTTCCCTCCATCCTTCCGTGAAACAAGCGGTGGTGTTGCTCCGCGAAGATGCTCCTGGCGATAAACGTCTCATCGCCTACTTGATCCCCAATCCAGGCGGTATACCCGCGGCCGGTGAATTACGGACTTTTCTTCTGGCCAAACTTCCGGACTATATGGTGCCTTCCGGATTCCTCACATTGCCGTCGTTTCCGCTTACTCCAAACGGAAAAATCAATCGCCGCGCGCTGCCGGCTCCGGATTGGGCCAAACAGCCTCGCGGCAGCGAATACGCCGAGCCACGCAACGCCGAAGAAAAAATCATGGCCGGAATCTGGGCAGAGGTTCTTCGCCTGGAACGCGTTGGCATCAACGACAATCTTTTCGAGCTAGGCGCCGATTCCCTGCACGTTTTTCAAATCGTCGCGCGCGCCAACAAGGCCGGCATTGACGTGAAACCGCGTCAGATTTTACAATTCCGGACCATCGCCGCGGTTTTCGCCGAACTCGCAAAATCCACGAGAGGCTCATCGGGAACCCCCGCGCTTGCGCCAGTCTCACGGTCAAAGTATCGTTTGGTGCGGCAACCGACGTGACCCCAATTCGGCCTGCCACGACAGAGGATTCCTCCCGGCTCATGGATCCCAAAAGCACCACGAAACCGATTCCAGCGGAAACCCCCGACGCTGAGGAAGTGGTTGCTTTTCCGCTTTCTCCCGCTCAGGAACGCATCTGGCGCCTCTCCACGGCCTCGCCTGACTCGACAATCAACAATGGCGCATTTCGAATGAACCTGGCCGGACCGGTCGATTCTCAAATTCTCGAAGCTACGATAAACGAAATCGTCAGCCGTCACGAAATCCTCAGGGCCTCCATCGAAGTCATCGACAGCCAGGCGATGCAAGTACTTGCGCCTTCACTAAAATTGCGGCTCAGTTTTCATGACCTTCGCGATTTGCTTGAAGAAAAGCGGGATCTCGAACTCGATCGGCTTTCCGTAGCCGAAGCCCGGAACTCCTTCGATCTGACCAAAGGTCCGCTCCTGCGTGCCGGCCTGGTTCGAATGCAAGAGCAGCATTTCGTTTTCCTGCTAACCGTACATCAGGTGATCTGCGACGGCTGGTCCATCGGGCTGATCATGGAAGAGTTACAAAAGATTTACGCGGCCCGGGCCCTCGGCCAGCAATCTCCGCTTACGCCTCTTACCATTCAGTTTCCGGATTATGTTGTGTGGCAGAAGGAATGCTCTGCCCGGCCCGAAATCACCCAGCAAGCCAGCTATTGGAAGCAGAAACTCCGCCGCTATCATCGGCTTGAAGTTAAGCCCGATCTGCCAAACGCGGACCGCGCACACTGCGACGCAAATATTATTTCGCGGCTGCTCCCAAGGGATCTGACCGATCGCCTCCGCGACTTTAGCAACGCTCAGGGGGGTACTTTTTTCACGACTACCCTGGCTGCGTGTTTGACTCTCTTACGCCGCTATACGGGACTTGACGACCTCGCGGTTGGCTCGCCACTCGCCGGACGCTCCCGCGCGGACCTCGAGAGTCTTGTTGGGCAATTCGTGAATCACATCGTTCTCCGAGCCGACGCTTCCGGGGATCCGAGCTTCACCGAATTTGAGAGCCGCGTTCGCGACACCGTCTGGGAAGCATTTTCCAATCAAGAAGTTCCCTTTGAAAATGTGGTCAAGGCACTACAGCCGGAAAAAGATCCGTATCGCGAACCGTTTTTCCTGGTTAATTTCATTTGCCAGCGGGAATACGGCCGGGCTGCCACTTTCAATTTCGATTTTGCCGGAATTCGCATGTCCACCATGCCCTCAAAAACACAGGGCGCCCTCTACGATCTGAATTTTTTCCTGGTCGAACGCGAAGCCGGCTGGCGGCTTTCACTCGAGTACAAAACCTCTCTTTTCAGGCCGGAAACCGCGCAATCTTTGTTGGACCAGTTCAAGGAATTGCTGGTGGGAATTGCGGCCAATCCAGTTCGGCGCATTTCGGAATTTACGCTTTCCGGCAACGCGCCCGCCGCAAATGCATTGGCATCTGCTCAGTCGGAACTCGAGGAAGTGTACGCCATGCCGGCTAGCCCGGTGCAGCGCCGCTTCTGGCTGCTCGATCGACTCGACCCCGGCAACCCCGCATTTCACATGCTTGCTTGTGTCCGGGTTGATGGCCTGTTGGACCATTCCGCGCTGCAAAAGAGTTTCGCGCTCCTCATTCATCGCCACGAATCGCTGCGCACTACTTTTCAAGAGGTGGATGGCGAGTTGGCCCAAATTATTTCGCCGCCTTCACCTTTTTCGTTGCCGCTGTCTGACTTGACCATTGAAGCGGCCGAGAACCAGGAAGATCGGCTCTTGAAATTAATCCGACAAGAAGCCAGCGAGTTTCTCGACCTCGAAAAGGGTCCCACCTTTCATGCCCGGCTATTCCGGCTTGGGCCTCAACAACACGTCCTGGCGACGATCGTTCACCATATTCTGGCGGACGGCTGGTCCAATAAAGTGATTCAAGACGACCTTTGGAGCTCGTATGCGGCCCTTGCAAACGGCCAACAGCCTCTGCTGTCACCGCTTTCAGTGCAATACAGTGACTTTGCTACGTGGCAGAAGGATTGGCTGAATTCGCTGGAAGCGCAAGACCACTTAGCATTTTGGTTGGAACGCTTGCATGGTGAGTTGCCGATTGTTGATTTTCCAACCGATCGGCCTGCGACGCTTAAATATGCTTCACGTGGGGCAATTGAGACGCGTCTCCTGCCCGAGGATTTGGTCCACTCACTTGAGAAATTTGGCCAGGCGCACAATTCGACCTTGTTCACGATGTTGCTGACAGCCTTCGGCCTGCTACTTTCTCGGTATTCAAATCAGGACGATTTGATCATTGGCTCGCCAGTGGCAAATCGCCGGCCCGAAACCGAACCGGTGATCGGCCCTTTCGCCGGCCCGGTTTGTTTGCGGCTCGATTTCGCTGGAAATCCCACCCTGCTCGAAGCACTCTTGCGTTCCCGCGATATCTGTTTTGACGCCTTAAGCCATACTGAATATCCGTTCGAGTGCGTCGTTGAAAAGCTCAAAGTTCGTTCGGTCCATGGCCGGCGCCCGTTCTTTCAATTTTACTTTTTTTATCAAGTAGCGTTTCTGCAGTCGCGCCATGTTGGACCGCTGACCATCGCTCCAATGTCCACGCTCAGTACCGGAACGCCATTCGAGATGCAGCTTGCAGTGATCAAACGCGAAGAAGGCCTTCGCGCGCAACTCGAATACAATCCTGATATTTACGATGCCTCGACGATCCGCGCGGTCCTCGAAAATTACGAATCGTACTTGAAAAGCATTGTGGAGACTCCCGGAACTCGCGCCCGGAGCCTTTTTGCACCCGAGCGAAAGCTCACCGTCGCTGCCGCCAGTCAATCATCGGACTCCAAGGCTCACTCATACGTTCCACCGCGTGACGAAGTAGAAGCACAATTGGTCCGGATCTGGGAGCTTCTTCTTGATTTGCCGAAAATCGGCGTTCGCGACGACTTCTTTGACCTTGGTGGCCAGTCGCTGCTCGCTGCCGAACTCATGTCTGAAATTGAAAAGAAATTTCATCGAAAGCTGAACCTCTCCCGCCTGGTCGCCTCTCCTACCATCGAAGGCCTCGCTTCTGATTTGCGCGACATACCCAGCTCCAGGCATTCACACATCGTTCCATTGCGTGCCAGCGGCTCTCGCGTGCCGCTCATCTGTATCCACTGTGGCACTGGCCACGTACTGCGCTATCGGGCTTTGGCTTCGTTCTTAAACGAAGATCAACCAGTATACGGTCTGCGCGCGCCCGACATGGCCAGTATGGCCAATCTTCCGTCAGTGGAAGAACTGGCAACTATTTATTTGGAAGATATTCGCGCATATCAGCCTCATGGCCCATATCAGCTTTGTGGACTTTCGTTCGGTGGCGTGGTGGCCTTCGACGTCGCGAACCGCCTAAAGGCTTTGGGCGAAGAAGTTTCGTTGATCGCGCTCTTCGATTCAGGCAACCCCGCCTACTATCGCGACGTGCCCTTCCGACGCTGGATTCGGGTCCGATCAACCTATCTTTTCGACCGCCTTCTGAAGTATGCACGAAGAGTCGTCCGCGGCGAGGGTCGTCAGCTTTTCACTGACTTGAGCCAGTTTTTGGCCTGGCATCGAGATTCGCTGACCTGGAAGCTGTTCGGAAAAAGCTCCCGCATCGCCGCAAAATCCGCGCCTGAGGCGGCCCGGGATACGGTCATCATGTTTACCGCCATCGGTGGAAAATATACCCCACAGCCTTATCCCGGCCGTATTCATCTCTTCCGGGCTGAAGGTCGCACTCGCGAGTTCGGTGCGGACCCAACTCTTGGCTGGGATGTGATCGCGCGGGACGGCGTCGAAGTTCACCATGTGCCCGGGCTGCATGTAACCATCCTTGATAATCCACATGTCGCCACCCTCGCAAAGCAGCTTGAAGGTTGTTTGGTCGGAACAAGAGGTACTACCGATTCAGATTAGCACCGCTAACGGTTGCGCCAACTAGCCCACGTGTTTGTACAGAAATCTTCCCATTAACGAAAGCAACGGAGCCGGCGAGTTCGCAAAAACCATTTCCGCCAGGCGCATTCGCCAACTGGAGTTGGCAGGTTGAAATGTTAGCCCGCCTTTGCCGTGTACCGCGTAACGGTGGTATTGCAGGACTGACTGAGTCGCTCCCCAGCGTCTCTTGAATGTCATTAGGCCTTCCTGGTCGCTATCACATCGGCCGAAATCAAACACTTGGCAGCCCAACGCCTTCGCCTGCTGGATCGAAGTCCAATAAAGCAAGTGTATCCCGCCTAAATTGTTGTACCGGAGGTCTGAACATCCGTATTTGTAAACAAAGAATTCCTTGTGGCGTACCGTTAGCATCCCTGCAATCGGTTTTCCTTCGTGAAATGCCATCCGAACGGCCAGTGACTCTCCAAAACAATCGATCAACGTTTGAAACCATTGTTTTGGCTGCGGAGGAACCCGATGCCTGCGCCGCGTGATTACCATCAGTTTGTAGAATGAGTCTAACTGTTCGTTCCCTTCCCGATACTCCACCTCTTCGCGCTCCGCGCGCTTGATTTTTCGCTGCACCGAATCTTTGTGAAACGCTTTGAAAATCATTTCAAGATCCGGCCTCAAATCGAGCCGGTGAAAACCATACGTCTCATTTACATGCATCAGTTCGGGCAGCGGTTGAAGCGTTTCAATTGGCCGGAGTTCGAAATATTGATGCGAACTCACCGAAACCCATTTGCGGAGTTCCGAAACGATCGCTCGATACTCTTCCTGGTTATCGATCAGCGGCTCGCAGTGGTCGGAAAACGGCAGCGAGACCAGCCGTTGCCCGGTCAGCCAGCTGTTCACATCGCAGAAAACCATTCCGTTTTTCATCGGTTGGTCCGCTGGCGTAGTGGTATAGACAATTGGCCGATAACCATAGGTCTGCTGAAGGGCTTTCAGCCAGGCGACCGAGTGAAACATCGATGATCGAGGGTGCCAGTCGACAAACTCTTTCCAGCGCCGGTCCGTCAACGGATCTAAAGTAAAGACTTGGACTCGCATGCCTTCCGCCGAAAGCGATTTATCGGCCTGCCCGCTTGTCAACATCGATTCGGGACTATTCGTCATCGTCTTGCCAGTTAGATCGCGGACCATTTGAGTCTAAAGAGCTTCCTGAAAAATCTGCGGGATACTGACGGTCGGAGAATTCTAAGTACAGGATGCCATGTTCCTTCCAAGGATCGATATTCCACTAGAGTACTGTTTCCGGCTATGCACCAGCTGCCTTTCTCAGGGTTCCGTCGAGAGTGCCACACGCTATGCTGCCCCAGGAATCTTTCACTCTACAAGCCCTTCCTTGCTGACCACGTCGGCTACCTTCATGATCCGGCAGCCGTCTTCTACGACCGACTTCACCAGGGCTTCCAACAATTCGGGCGTGCAACCGAATTTTGACGGGCTAGGACGGACATCGTGAGTGTAAAAAATTAGCCAGCCGTTGCTGCGGCGGTTAAGTTCCAGCAGTTCTAAAGCTCCTGCCAATGCTTCTTTCCCGCCATATAGAGCATTGGCGTGCAGCAAATTCTTGTCGGTGATCGCGCCGTTCAACCCGGAAAAATTCCCGCGGCAGCTTTGCATCTCCTCGCCGACTTTTATCTTCAGGCGGACGTTGGTGCAGCCGAACGGATACGCAAAGCTCCCACTTGGAACTAATCCGGTCGTCGCCTCGATAGATTCGCGGCCTTTTCGGGCGTTGATCACAAAATTCGCATTTGAGACATCGCGCGCGGATACGTGCTCGAACGTGTGGCTTGCGAGTTCGTGTCCGCGTTCGACCAATTCGTGCAAATCCTCAATCTGGAACTGCTGGCCCAGGTTGTTGCTGGTTCCCGCTAAACCTAACGCGGTATAAAACGTGCCCCTGGCCCCAGCCTCTTCCAAAATCCGGCCACCTTCACTCAATGCCGTTCGCGGAAAATCATCAAATGCAAATGAAATGATCGGTCTGCTGTTTCGCAGTTGCATCGGGTTCCGCCCAACCCAATTCAACAGCCCTCTCCAGATGGGCCTTAGAAAGTTTTCTTTCGGATAGGAAAGAAAGGAAAGACGGTCGTTGGAAGAATTCGTTATAGTATTCCCCACGCGATGCCTGAAAAGTCTGACTCCGTCCCGGCGGGGATGCCTGAACTTCTGACTCTAGGACGGCCCATCCGGATGACCCCGTTAAACCCAGACGCTTCGTCTACTCGACGCTGGATGCTGTT
>Ga0137419_10000672_pt1 | contig 13155 bp, 8 predicted proteins | sample CZODoug3_1_2_16f_FD_108279 | JGI IMG/M metagenome (GOLD analysis project Ga0137419, IMG submission 108279) | Vadose zone soil fungal communities from Angelo Coast Range Reserve, California, USA - CZODoug3_1_2_16fungal (Illumina Assembly) | ecosystem: Environmental > Terrestrial > Soil > Vadose... | reverse complement strand
GCACCGCCCGCCTTCGGCACGGCCCCTGCAGTGGGCCCCGTTGTTTCCACCACAACCTTCACCGAAGCGCAAAGGCTGGTTCAGATTGAGATGACGCCCCGCGACCTGAAAGTCGCGGCTGATAGTTGGCGAGTGACGATGGCTGCCCTCTATGAGCGCCGCACGGGCCCACGCCGGGCCGTTCTCGAGCCATCTGTCCAGCCCGCGACGCAATGGAACCCAGCCCTCCCCGGACTCAAGATCGGCCCCGCGCACAGCCAGTTCCTCCGCAGCGAGTCCGATCCCGGGCCTTTGCCGGCGAAAGATGAAGACATCGCTTTTGCGCCGGTTTCCAAGCTTTCGCGCTGGGTCGAGCAGCGCAAGCTGTCGTCCACACGCCTCACGAAGATTTACCTCGAAAGAATCGTGCGGTTTGATCTCAAGCTGCGTTGCGTAATCACACTCACTCGCGACTTCGCCTTGGCCCGGGCCAAGAAGGCTGATGAGGAGATCGCGGCCGGTCACTATCGCGGTCCTCTGCACGGTCTTCCTTTTGGCGTGAAAGATCTGCTCGATACCGCTGATATCGCGACCACGTGGGGCGCTGAGCCGTTCCGCGACCGCATTCCCACCAAAGATGCGACCGTCGTGCAGCGTCTCCACGAAGCCGGCGCCGTGCTCATCGCCAAACTCAGCCTGGGCGCACTGGCGCTCAACGATGTCTGGTTTGGCGGGCAAACGATGAACCCGTGGCTGCTGGAAGAGGGTTCTTCCGGTTCCAGCGCTGGTCCCGGTGCGGCTACCGCCGCCGCTTTGGTCGCATTCTCCATTGGCAGCGAAACCGGAGGCAGCATCGTGAGTCCGAGCATGCGTTGCGGACTGACTGGACTCCGCCCCACCTACGGACGTGTGCCGCGCACGGGCGCCATGACGCTCTGCTGGTCGCTCGACAAACTTGGCCCCATGACCCGCAGCGTGGAGGATGCGCTGCTGGTGCTGCACGCCATTTCAGGACCCGACGGTAGCGATCTGGCCAGCGTTCCCAGCCGGCTGGATTTTGACGCGGCCGCCTCTGTGCAGGGCCTCCGCGTGGGCTATTTCCCCAAGTGGATGAAGGAGGCGCCCGCCACGGATGTCGACCGCGCGGCGCTCGAAACGGTGAAGAAGGTCGGCATGACTCCGGTCGAGGTCAGCATCCCCGATTGGCCCTACGACTCGCTCGACCTGATCCTATTCGCGGAAGCCGCCGCCGCCTTCGAGGAGCTTACGCTCAGCCACGGTGTCGACCAGCTCAAGGCGCAAGTGCCGGACGCCTGGCCCAATATCTTCCGCCAGTCGCGCTTTCTCTCCGCCGTGGACTTCGTGCAAGCCGACCGCTTCCGCCGCAAGGTGGCGCAGGAAATGGCCCGCGTCTTCACCGAAGTCGATCTGCTGCTGGTGCCGTCCCTGCGCGATGAAATGCTGACCCTCACCAACTTCACCGGCCACCCGTCGCTCACCCTGCGTGCCGGATTCGTGCACGTTTCCCAAGCCCGCAGCGACTGGGCTCCGGACCCGAGCCATCCGTTGCCGAAGTTCTCTCCGCCGCGCCGCGTGCCGCACGGCGTTACCTTGATCGGGAGGTTGTTCGACGAGGGGACGATGGGCCGGGCTGGGCTAGCAATGGAAAAGGCTTTCGCAGTGGCTGGGGAAAGGCCGGACGGATTCTAAAGGCGCGACGGATTCTGAAGATGGAAGCGGCGGCCAAAGCGGCATCCATGCGGCCGCGAGCAAGCCTTTCGCCGCCGCAACGGCCAGGTCGGTCGGAGTCCCGGGCCGACAGCTCGACCGGCCCCAAAGCAGGCCGGTCGTGAGGAACCCAAAAACAACACGTGGAATCGCCGAGAGACCTCCGGGTCGGCGCCATGCCGATCAAGACCATGGCCGGATCTCACCGCGGTTGGAACGATCTTGCCGCGGAATTGTCACTGGGTTTTCTCGGTGCTTGCGGTTCAGCCCTACTGGCCCAAGGCCTTCGCGATGGCCGCTTCGGCTAGGGGCGCCAGGATGCTGTAGCCAGCCGCGTTCGGGTGCAGCCCGTCTTCCGCCAATTCTTTCTTGAGGAAGCCAGCGTCATCGACAGTGGCGCTGAAGTAGTCGAGATAGACGAGCCCATTGGCCTTCGAATACTCCTGCAGCCAGCGGTTGAGCTCGCGGATTTTCGACATCGGGCGCTGCGCGTACATGTTCGTCGACTTTTCGGTGTAATTGTGCACGGGCAGGATGGACGAGAAAACGACTCGGATGCCGTGAACCCGCGCGAGCTCCGCCAGGGACGTGTAATTGGCTTCAATCTCCTCGAGCGACATGGGGCCGGTATTGCCGGCGACATCATTGGTGCCTGCCAGGATCACGACAACGGCGGGCCGAAGGTTGATGACGTCTTCACGGAAGCGAATCAGCATCTGCGGCGTGGTTTGCCCGCCGATGCCGCGGTTGACGTAGGCTTTGCCGGGGAAGTATTTCTCCAGAGCCCAGCTGTCGGTGATGGAATCTCCCAGAAACACTACCCGCTTCTCTCCCGCGGCGGGGGGGTTCAGTTGGGCATTGGCATCGCGATAACGGGCTAGTTCTCCGAAATCATCGCGGAGCGTCGCCGCGCGGGTGGCACGCCAGGCTTCGCGAGCCTTGATGGCCGCGTCCATCACATCCGTGGAGAGCGGCTTCCCGGTAGCCTGATCCGGCGCCTGGGCCTGCGCCTGCGCGGACAGGATTCCCGCGGATGCAAGTAAAACGAGGGCCCAGGTCATCTTTTTTGTCGCGCGCTTGTTCATTTTCGAGCAACTCCTCACCGTTCGCAAAGGATTTGAGGGCTAGTAGCCATACTTCGCCACCACCGATTTTGTCTGCTTCCCAACCACCGCCAAGGCGGCATGTTGCGCGGGCAGCGTCAATGTTACGCGCGTCCCCGTAAGCTTGTCCCGCAGATCTATCTTCGCGTCCTCGGCGCTATCCGACTCCATCACATAGAGCACCGAGTCCTCGAGCACGATCGGGAACACCAGCACGCCGGGTGAAAGCGCTGCCGTCGAATCATACAAGGGAGCCACACCAGCTTTCCCGGCGACATACGCGTAAAGAGTGGCCACGGCTTCCGATCCCTCCGCCAGCTCGACGGGATAAGCCGCCCAGAAAATGTGCCCCTTTCCGTGGCTGATTTCCTGAAACGTCGACCCGTCTTCGAAATGCAGCGCCTCGAGCCAGGTCTGTTTTTGCTGGTCGAAAGAAAGTTGCACCATGCGCTCGCCTAGGCGCAGGGTGGCGTTGTGCACGACGAGCGGCTCGGCGGTCCCACCGAGCTTCAGCTCCGCTGCACGGGCCGCGGTGTGCCAGTGCTCGTCGTGCTCGACCGGACCGGTCACCAGCAAGTTGCCGCCGCCATGGGCGTACTCGAGCAGCGCCCGCCAGGCCTTGTCGGTGAGGGTTTGCGGTGAAGGCAGGATCGCAAGCTTCGGTGCGCCGAGCTTTTCAATCTGGTTCTCGGCGATGGCATAGGCGGTGAGATGGTCGTTGTAAGCGAGCGCCCGCAGGGCTTTGCGCTGGGCTTCGAGCTGCAAATCCTGGATGACGGAAAATTGCGCCGCTTGTGAGGTCACCATCGCGATGGAGGGCTGCTGCGGATTCCGCAAATGCGGACTGCAAGCCTTGGAGAACGTCGCATAGTTGCCGAGCAGCGTCGCCTCAGGCTTTTCCGTCGCATCGGTGCGCACGGCGCCGATGGGTGTTTCATTGTATTGCGTCATGTAGGAATTCGTGTTCCAGAGCCACTCAATCGCGCCCGAGCCTTGAATGAACGAGGACGCAATCTTCCGCTCCAGCAGCGCCGCTTCATTCTCTGGCGTGCGGCGCGCGGTTTCGTCCAGGTTCAATTCCCGCTGCAATCCGGTCTCCTGAATCAACAAAGTCTTCCCTGGCAGCTTCGCCATCACCGAATCCCACAGCGAGTAATCCACCTGCCACCACGAGTGATTCGTGGTGAAGCTCACCTGTTCTCCCCAATACCAGGGCGAGAGCCGGTCCTCGAGGCCTCCTTCGTCCTGTCCCACCGTTACCAACTGCTCGGACCCCGCGGCGCGAACCGTCTCCCGCATGCCGTGCACCCACTGCGAGAAAACGTCCTGCGCAAACAGGTAGTAGTCGTAGGTCTTGAGCGAGTTATGGCCCACGTACACTCCCCGAGGCGCAAAGTCGAGGTCCTCCGGGAGAGAAACCGCGCCGCTGACCGCACTGGCGGGCAGGTTCCAGGCCGCGGCGAGAGCGGCGCGGTCGGGATAACGTTGGTCAAGCCACTCATTCCACTTCTGCAATTCCACGCCATCGTTGTTGGCGCGCATGGTCCACAGATGCAGCGAGATGCTGGGCTCATTGATGAAATCCCAAGCCAGCCAGGGCACGTCGCGAAAACGCGCCACGACCGCAGACACCAGGGTTTGCTGCCTTCGCACAGCCTCCGGATCAAGAAACGCATTCACCCCGCCAAGTACGTCCGGCAGAAATGCAAAAATATTGAACTGCACCGGCAGCCCGTTCCTGCGCGCCGTCATCAGATAGGCTTCCATCGTCCGCAATGTGCGCTCATAGGGCTGTCCGTTCTCGTCGTAGAACTTGTCCCAGCCTGTCCACCAGCCCGTGCGAATCATGTTCAAGCCGGCCGCGTGAATCTGCGCCAAGTCCTGATTCCACACGTACACATTCGGATGTTCGAAATACAGCCGCTGTACTTCGCTCGACATGTACGTCGTGCCGACCACCGCAAGCGGCTGTCCATCCATCTCGAAATAGTCTTTGTTCACGGCCATGCGCGGACCCGAGCGCAGGTACTGTTCGTCGCGAATCCAGAAGCCAGAGTGATAGGTCGCGCGGACTCGATCACCTTCGAGCAATTCCGCCTCGACGATATGCAAGCCCGTCGTCGCCGGTGCGCTCAAGTTCACCAGACCGGTAAACGGAAGGGTGACGGTCGTTCCAGCGGCGTCCGACGGCTGCCCCTCGGGAAAGGTCTTGATCCTTACCGTCAGCGCCGCCCGGGGAGGAATCGCGGCGTGCCAAAGAATCTCAAGTTGGGGAGGCTCTCCGGCCAGGTAGAGCGGCAACGTCGGGCGCACCGTGAATTCGAGGCTTCCCTCGAGGGCTCGATCCCTAAGCGCTTTCACCAGGGCGGTGTTACTGAAGAACTCCGCCGAAAGTTCCGCAGTCAGAAAGACCCACCGCCCGCCCCCAAACCCATTCCGTAGATGGTCCACCTCAATCGCAGGTGCTGCCATCTTGTGGCCACCCTGAACGCCCCACGCTAACGCGTCCAGCCGCGCGTCAATCGACCCGGCCGCGCCATCTCGGTGGTAAAGGTCCACGGCGCTCAGTCGAATCACCGGGCTAAACGCCCGTCCCCACGCAAACTTCGGCAGTTCGAACCTCGTCTCAGGATTGGCTTGAAACTCCAGCGCGGCCGATCCCGGCGTTTCCTGATACTGGTCAATCATCAGCGGCCTCGTGAAGCGCACGCCGTATTCCCGCAGCTTCCATCCGCCTGCACCCCGGTAGCCCGCCCGCGCAAACGGCCGTCCGCCCAACACCAGCAAATTGCCGCCGCGCTGCAAGAATTGGTAGATCGGTTCCCAGGCGACTTCAGGAAACGCGGAGCCATAGGGCAGCACCAGCAGTCGCGTCGAACTGGCCTCGAGCGCCGCGCCAAGCTGTTCCGCCGAAGCGAACCGCGCCCCCGGCAGCGCCGCCTCGAGTGCCCCGGGCGATGGCGCCACCGAATCCGCCGCTGGAAATCCCGGCTCGCTGAAGACAACCGTAGATGGGAGGTTTGCCGCGGAGGACTGCCCTCGCACCGAATCCACGCCGGCGAGCAAGGCAAGCAGGCACGCTAGGAGAACGTTGATTTCTTTCATTGGCAACTTTGCCTTTCGCAGCCATCAGGCCTGCCCAGCTTCGAAGAACGCGCACCGGCGCGCCAAGCAGAGTAGACTTTATCGACTCTAGCGCAACCGTCCTCGGCGCCGATGCATTGCATCGGTTCCGAACGGGACGACAGTCTGAGTCACGGCCAGGATGCTTGTCAAGCCGAAAGTAAACGCTTGTCCGACCATAGTTAATCGATTATCCTCGGAAACGTCGAGCCTCCGTTCGGCCCCCGCGTTTCCGAGCCATCACGGAGGCAACAATACATATGGCAATTCCCAGCGCCAACCCCCCCGGCCCCGTCGCCGCGGACAATTCTGCTACCCAGCGCGTAGCCCTCACCGTCGTTACCACGCTGTTTTTCATGTGGGGCTTCATCACCGTCCTGAACGATGTTCTGGTCCCCCACCTTAAGTCCATTTTTGATCTGAGCTATACCAAGGCCGGGCTCATCCAGTTTGCGTTTTTCGCCGCATATTTCATTTTCTCGCTGCCTTCCGCCAAGATCGTGGATGCACTCGGCTACAAGAGAACCATGGTTGTGGGGCTGTCGACGATGGGCCTCGGAGCTCTGCTGTTCATTCCGGCCGCTCTGGTTCCGTCGTACCCGCTGTTTCTTGGTGCTCTCATGGTCGTTGCCGCTGGCATCACAGCGCTCCAGGTAGCGGCCAACCCGTATGTGGCCGTTCTGGGGCCGGCCGCTACGGCGTCCAGCCGTTTGAATCTGGCGCAGGCGTTCAATTCTCTCGGCACCACCATTGGACCCTGGGTCGGTGGACTTTTGATTCTCTCCGCCGCTCCCAAGGCGATGGAGGTCGTCCGCCTGATGTCGGTCGAGGCTCAGCAGACCTACCGAGTCCAGGAAGCCTCCTCGGTCAAGATGCCCTATTTGGTCATCGGTTTGGCGTTATTCGCTCTGGCGGCAGCGATTGCCATGTTTAAGCTGCCCCCGGTTCCAGCTGCGGAGCGCCACGGAGCCGTCAGCGATAGTGTCTGGAGACACCGCAACCTGGCACTAGGAACGGTTGCGATTTTTACTTACGTCGGCGCGGAAGTCGCGATCGGAAGTTATCTCATCAACTACTTTAAGCTGCCCAATATTGGAAATCTCACCGAACTGGAGGGTTCCAGACTGGTCTCACTCTACTGGGGGGGCGCGATGGTGGGCCGATTTATCGGTTCGGCGCTCTTAAATGGGCTGAAGACGATTTCCACGGTAATTTCAGCTGCGGTTTTTTCTCTGCTCTTGATCATCTCGTTTCTTGTGGGCAATTCCGTGGTTGTCAGCACTCACCCCAGGGTTTCTTTCGTGCTCACGGGCATCGCCTCTTTCCTCGAGCAAACACGACCTCTCCTGATCCTCTGTACGGCAGTGTTTGTGGTCCTGTTCTTGGTCTCGCTGCTCAAGAATGGGCGCGTGAGTGTGCCCACGGGACGCCTGCTCGGCATCGCGGCCCTTTGCTCCACCGTGCTGGTCAGCACTTCCATTCTCAGCACAGGCCATTTCGCGATGTGGAGCATCATTCTTGTAGGTTTCTTCAATTCCATCATGTTTCCCAGCATCTTCACGCTGGGGATCGCCGGGCTTGGGCCGCTCACTGGAGATGGTTCTGGTCTTCTTGTGATGGCCATCGTGGGAGGCGCAATTATTCCTCCGACCTATGGATTTCTCGCAGATCATTTTGGGCTTCAACATGCCTTCATTCTGCCGGCAATCTGCTACCTCTATATCGTCTACTATGCTTTTAAGGGGTCTGAGCCGACTGTAACCACATGACAACGTCACCGCCGATGACGAACGTTCCCGCACGCGCCGGATTCTCGATCGGTGTGGATGTCGGCGGCACCAAGGTTGCTGCTGGTGTCGTCGACGCCGCCGGGGAAATTCAGACCCAGTCTCGCAAGCCCATGGTGGCCAACGGTGCGGCCGCCGCCGGGCTTGCCTCTGTCACTTCTGCGATTGACTCGCTGACTGCCATGAACGGCAACGGTACGGGCAAGCTCCTCGGCATCGGCATTTGCTCGCCGGGACCGCTCGATCCCGCAACCGGCGTCGTCATCAACCCGCCCAATCTCCCCTGCTGGCGCAATTTCCCCCTGGCCGCGGAAGTCGCCAATATTTACAACGTCCCCGTGCGCGTCGATAATGACGGCAACGCCGCCGCGCTGGCCGAGACTCTCTGGGGCGCCGGCCGTGGTTACAAGAACGTCTTTTATACCGGCATCGGCACCGGAATCGGCACGGGGATTGTATTGGATGGCCAGATTTACCACGGCCATACCGGTGCCGCCGCCGAGGGTGGCCATTGCAGCATCGACTATCGCGGTCCCCGCTGCGCTTGCGGCAAGCCAGGCTGCATTGAGGTGTACGCGTCGGGCCCGTCCATCGCCCGCCGCGCCCGTGCCAGGCTGAGTGCCGAACCCGGCTCGAAGTCGGCCATGCTAGAGCTCGCGGGAGGCCACGTCGAGGCCGTAACCACCTCGATCGTAGGCCAGGCCTATGCCGCTGGCGACGCTACCGCCAAGGAAATCCTGGTGGAAACGGTCGAACTGCTGACCTTTTGGCTCAGCAACATTGTCGATCTGCTCGATCCGGATGTCCTCATTGTCGGTGGCGGCGTGGCCACGATGCTGCAACCGTTCTTTGGCGAAATCCGGGAACGGCTCCCCAGGCTGAGCGTCAATCCTCGTTCGCGCGAAATTCCGCTCGTCCCGGCCTGCTACGGTGAGGACTCCGGGATTGCCGGCGGGGCCGCTCTCTCCACTTTGCCCTAAAACCGCCCACAGGCCACCCCGTGGTATGCTCCCTCCGTATGGCTGTAACAATGTCCGACATAGCCAAGGACTTGGACGTTTCGGTGGTCACCGTCTCCAAGGCTTTGCGCAACAAAGGCAGTATTAGCGTCGCCACACGCAAGCGTGTCCTGCAGCGTGCCAAGGAACTCAACTATGAAGCCAACTGGGTGGCGCGTTCGCTGGTCACGAGGCGCACCTTCACCATTGGCTTGCTGCTCCCCGATATTCGCCATCCATTTTTCGCCGAGATTGCCAAAGCCGTCGCCGAGATCGTCCGCCCGCAGGACTACCACGTCATCATTTCGTACTTCGAAGAAGACTCAGCGCTCGAAACCACCGAAGCCAAGTCTCTGGTGGCCCGGCAGGTGGATGGCCTAATTCTCGCCTCCGCGCAAGCGCCGGGGGAACTGGCGCTATTTGAACACTTTCGAGATCGCAAAGTCCCATTCGTTCTGATCGACCGTCCCATGGCCGGTGTTTCCGCCAGCTTCGTGGGTGTGGACAACGAAGCGATCGGCAAGCTCGCGACCGACCACCTCATCGCGCAAGGTTGCCGTCGCATCGCGCATCTGCGTGGACCCGGCATGGGCATCGCCGAGGCCCGGCACCAGGGCTATCGGCAGTCCCTGAAGGCGCACAAACTCGTCATGCCGCCGGAGTACGTCGTCCAAGCCAGTTACGACGACGACATGGGCTTCAAGGCCATGCAGAGATTGTTGCAGGCCCAACCCGCTCCCGACGGTGTCTTCTGCTACAACGACCCTGTGGCCATCGGCGCCATGAAGGCCGCCGCGAAGGCCGGGCTCAACGTCCCCCGCGACATCGCCGTGATTGGCGCCGGCAATGTTCACTATTCGGACCTGTTATCGGTCCCCCTGTCCACCGTGGATCAAGGCACCAGCCAGATCGGCACCCAGGCCGCCGAACTCCTCATGCAGCAAATCACCAGCCAACGGCCCGTGCCGACCAAGAACGTCCTTATCGTTCCAAAACTGGTGGTGCGGCAATCGACCGAACGGCTGGGTTAGTCTTTGCCCGCGATGAGGCGGTGAAAAGGAGGGAATCGTTTGAAGACTGCAGCGCATATTCTTGTAATGGGAACAGCCGTCCTACTCGGTTCGCACCAGCTTTCAGGGCAGACCCTGGCCGGGACTCCGCCGATGGGCTGGAACAGCTGGAACAAGTTCCAATGCCACGTCGACGAAAGCCTGCTTCGCCAGATTGCCGATGCCATGGTGCAGTCGGGTATGAAGGATGCTGGCTACCAGTACGTCATCATCGACGACTGTTGGCAAGTATCGCGCGATAAGAACGGCAACATCGTTGCGGATGCGGAACATTTCCCCGCAGGCATCAAGGCGCTGGCCGACTATATTCATGGCAAGGGTCTGAAGTTTGGCATTTATTCCGACGCCGGTGCGAAGACTTGCGCAGGCCGTCCCGGGAGCCGCGGCCATGAGTTCCAAGATGCCCTCCAGTACGCCGCGTGGGGCGTCGACTACCTGAAATACGACTGGTGTTATGCGACAACCCAGGATGCGCGGGCTTCCTACGCGCTCATGCGGGAGGCCTTGGACGCCTCGGGCCGGCCCATTATATTTGGCATGTGCGAGTGGGGGACGGCCAAGCCCTGGCTCTGGGCCAAGGATATCGGCAATCTGTGGCGTACGACCGGCGACATCACGGACCAGTGGGATAGCAAGGACAAGTCACAGCTCGGAGTGCTGAACATCCTGGACTTCGAGGACGGTCTTGAGAGCTTCTCTGGGCCGGGGCACTGGAACGATCCCGACATGCTTGAGGTCGGCAACGGCGGCATGACTGTCCCCGAGTACCAGGCGCACTTCAGTCTCTGGTCCATTCTCGCGGCACCGCTAATTTCCGGAAATGACCTACGCGACATGAAGCCGGAAATTCAGGAGATTCTGACAAACAAGGAAGTGATCACGGTCGATCAGGACAAGCTGGGCCGCCAGGGACGCCGCGTCCACAAGGACGGCGATCTCGAGGTTTGGGCTCGGCCGCTCGAAGGCGGCACCCGCGCCGCAGTTTTACTGAACCGCGGCATGAGCGAGAAAACCATCACCGTGAAGTGGGGGGATCTGGACTACCCCAATCGCATGACGGCAAGTGTTCGCGACCTGTGGCGGCACCGAGACCTCGGCCAATTCAAAGACAGCTTTTCCGCCCAGGTTCCACCCCATTCGGTGGTGATGATTAGCGTGAAGCCGTAGCTTGTGAAGAGGGAGGCTTGGACCGGGGAGCGCCCAGGCCAGGGTCGTTGATGCGGAACTCGACGCCAATCGTGGTTTCGATCTCAACGGCATCGCCGTCCAGAGTAAATGGCGAGAAGCGCCAGTTCTTGACCGCATCCATGGCGGCGGCAGCCAGCTCAGGAGGACCACTGGCGGGACGGACCTCCAGCACGCGACCGTCCTTGCCAACCACCGTATCCAGCTGCACTGTGCCCTGAATGCCTTGTCGTTCGGCCGTCTGCGGATATACCGGCATGGTCCGATACGTAATCAGCGACTGCATCACGTCAGTCGAAACCATCACCCTGCGCAGGGGGAGGTTCGAGGCTTCCGCTGCCGGCACGGGCAGCTTGACCGCGCCAAAACGCTCGTAAGTCCAAACGCCGACCGCAAGCACGGCTATGACGGCGAGCAGGACCAAAATCTTGGCCGTCCGACTCGTGCTCCGCCGCTCGGCATTTTCTCGGTCCACGGCGCGCGTGCGCTGAATGTTATTGGACGGAGCAGCGGAAGGGGTGCTTTGGAGGAACTGCCGTTCCGGCGCTTCCACCATCTTAACCGTATCGGCCGCCGAGACCATCACCCGATACCTCTGATCGCTCCACATGCGCACCAGTTCCAGCTTGTCTGCGCTGACGGTGGAGAACTCGAGACCACAGCGAATGCGGTCCTGGTAGCGTACCCGCGCACGCGCCTGCACCATGGCGGGAGCGTCCGCTAGCCGAAACTCCACCCCTACCGACTCCCCGGGGAACAGCTCCCCCGGCAATACCACGCTCACCCCGCCTAGGCTGGCATCCACCAGCCGTCCCGGCAGGCTTTGCGGAATACCGGAGCGCAGCACCGTCACTTCGACAGGCGCGGTCAATTCGTAGCGCGAGTGTTTACGGCGCAGAGGAGCTGGCCGAGAGGTCGCCGCCATCAAAAGCCCTTATTCTGCTCCACAGCATTTTGCTCTACAGCCCGCGAGCTTGGTGCAGCCGAGCATGGTGCAGCCTACTGCCCGAAAACCGATTGTGTCAATCGAGCCGGTGCAGATTTAACAAAAAACCCAAGCCGTGGCTTGGGTTGTCTTGCCGACAGAACTATGCTATTACGAAACCCGTTAGTATCGAAAGCGTTAATTACCTGGACCCTGAGCCCAAGAATCCCGTTGGCCTAGGGCCACCGCTTGGCTGTTTCTTCCCAGCCCGCCGCCCTAACCGCTTGGGTTGGCGATGCCGAGGCTCCAACCGCCACCTGCGGAATCCGAATGGGCTGCTGCGCCGTGCCCATGCCGAAGCTGGTTTTGGCCGGGTCGGCCGCCTCTTTCTCTTCCGAGAGTAAGGGCGCCACCAGACGCAAGGCCTCGACTTCCTTCTCGAGACGCGCCAATTCCATTTCCTTTTGTCTCAACACTTCATAGACGTTTTTCATGTCTTGCATCCTGGGCACTCCGAATCTGAGTCACCGTACAAGTCATTCGGAATGTAAGCAGTTAGCGGACGTTTGTCAAGCCCGCAAAAGCAATTGGGCGCATTCGCGATTCACCACTGCGGCCGAAACCACTGACTCCAGGCGCGGCTACCGGCCGGACGGGCTTCGTCGGCTAGGCGAGCCAGAAAGGCAGGTACCTCTGGTTCTCCCGGTTGCAGACTGGGCGGGGATTCAGGCTTGCGAAAGGAGTCAATCGGGAAGGCGACGGGAACCTTGAGCGTAACGGATGTGTCGGTGAGCGCCTCGCCTGCACTCGGCGGGATATTGTGTACGGCGGGCGCTTCCTCACCCCAAGCAATCAGGCCCAAGGGCATTCCTGCGGCTACCGCCTCGCGCAAAGCCGACTCGACCTGGGGCGTCGAAGCGCGCAACGTCGTGGCATCGCGCTCAGCAAAAGCCGAAGGCTTGGAGCCAAACAGCTCAAACATCCCCACAACGTTCCGGTCCAGAATCAGGGGCAGTACCATCACCGACTCAATCCCGAGAGCCTTGCAGCTTTCCTGATTCACCCGCGGATCCGTGGATGCCCGGTCACAACGCAGAGTCTGCCGCGTGCGGATGCTCTCGGCCGTGAGGCCAGAGCGGATATACATGCGCGCACCCACTTCCGGCGCCGCTGGCCCGCTGCTGGCATGGCAGACCATGGCGTCTTCCGGATCTTCCAGCGGGCTCTCGGATTGGTTTTCGGGCGAGGATAGCTTTT
>Ga0137419_10000671_pt1 | contig 13160 bp, 10 predicted proteins | sample CZODoug3_1_2_16f_FD_108279 | JGI IMG/M metagenome (GOLD analysis project Ga0137419, IMG submission 108279) | Vadose zone soil fungal communities from Angelo Coast Range Reserve, California, USA - CZODoug3_1_2_16fungal (Illumina Assembly) | ecosystem: Environmental > Terrestrial > Soil > Vadose... | reverse complement strand
GCCTTCAGTAGCACCCGATTCGCCAACGGAAACGTTTGCGGCCATGAAGTCGGCCCGCCACAATCGGCGATGGGCCGGCGTGCCCTTATCCGTGCGCACGGGCACGCGCCTCGCCGCGCGCAACACGCAGGTGGTCATCCAGTTCCGTCGGGCGCCGCTAATTCTATTTCGCGACACGTCCGTTGAATCGCTTATGCCCAACCAGCTCGTTCTGCACATTCAGCCCGAAGAAGGCATTTCGCTGCGGTTTGCGGCGAAAGTTCCGGGGCCGTCCATGCGCCTCGGCGCCGTAGATATGGACTTCGAATATGCCGACTACTTTGGCGTGCAGCCGAGCACGGGCTACGAGCGCCTGCTGCACGATTGTATGGTGGGCGATGCTACGCTATTCCAGCGCGCTGACATGGTTGAGGCGGGATGGAGTATCGTGACGCCGCTTCTCGATGTGTGGAAGGCCCTGCCGCCGCGCAACTTCCCGAACTACGCTTCCGGAAGCTGGGGCCCAAGAGAAGCCGACGAACTGCTCACCAAGGACGGCCGCACCTGGAGGAACTTCGAAAAGTGATTCTTGCCGGGGACATAGGTGGAACCAACGCGCGTTTGGCGCTCTACGCAGTACGGGACGGAAAACTCGAGCAAGTCAACGAGACGGTATTTCCCAGCCGCCAGCACAGCGGTCTGGATGAAATCGTGGCGAAATTTGCTGACCAGTTAACCATGCAGGAGCTGCCCAAGCCGGAAGCAGCTTGCTTCGGCATTGCCGGACCGGTCGTTAACGAGCGCTCGGAGACGTCCAACCTGCCGTGGGTGGTCGAGTCGACTCAACTGGCGGCCGTGCTCGGCTTGGCTAAGGCGCTCCTCATCAACGATCTCGAGGCCAACGCCTGGGGCATCGCCACGTTGAGTGGAGATGACCTGGTCACTCTCAATCAAATCCAGGGCCAGCCCACCGGGAACCAGGCCGTAGTCTCCGCAGGCACGGGACTTGGCGAAGCCGGGCTCTATTGGGATGGCAAGGAGCACCACGTATTTGCCTGCGAGGGCGGCCACACGGATTTTGCCCCTCGTAACGAAGTTGAAGCGCAATTACTGCAATATCTCATGGCGCGTTTCGGTCACGTCAGCTACGAGCGCATTCTATCTGGGCCTGGGCTGGTCAACGTCTTCAGTTTCTTACGCGATACCGGGCACGGACGTCCCGAGCCTTGGCTGGTGGAGGAAATGGCCTCCTCCGACCCGGCAGCCGCGGTTTCGCGCGCGGCCATGCAAGGCAAGTCCGAACTCTGCGAGCAGGCGCTCGACCTCTTCATCTCGATCTACGGAGCTGAAGCCGGAAACATGGCACTCAAAGTCATGGCCACGGGCGGCGTCTATCTCGGTGGAGGCATTGCCCCGAAAATTCTATCCAAGCTCAAAGGCCCGCTCTTCATGGATGCCTTTCGTAGCAAGGGCCGCTTGCAGCGCGTCCTGGAGGCGATTCCCGTAAGCGTGATTACCAACGACAAGACAGCGCTCCTGGGCGCGGCCCGGTGTGCGCAGATCTCGCACTAAGTTTGGACTATACGATGAGTACCGGACCAGTCGTACGCGTCTTAACCGATCCTCCCGCTGTTTTCGCTGCAGCGGCGGTCGAGTTCCTGCAGCGCGCCCGCACGGCCATTCAGGGCAGCGGACGCTTCACCGTGGCCCTGTCCGGCGGCTCCACGCCCCGGAATCTCTATTCCCTGCTGGCCACGCAATCCGACGTCCCTTGGGGCCAGATTCGCTTCTTCTTCAGCGACGAGCGCCACGTCCCGCCCGATAGCCCGGACAGCAACTTCCGCATGGCCTACGAGTCGTTGTTTTCGCGAGCCCCGATTCCCCAAGAAAACATCTTCCGCGTCCCCGCAGAGATTCCCGACGCCGACACGGCCGCGCAATCCTACGAGCAGACGTTGCGGCAGCTTTTCCAGCTTGAAGAGGACGATCTACCGCGTTTCGATCTCATCCTGCTCGGTCTTGGGCCTGACGGCCACACCGCTTCCCTGTTTCCTGGAACCGCCGCTCTGCATGAAGACGAGCGTCTGGTGGCGGCCAACTGGGTGGAGCAGTTCAAGACCTGGCGCATTACGTTCACGTATCCAGTACTGAACAACGCGGCGGGCGTTCTATTTATGGCCACGGGCGCGGAAAAGCAGGAGGCTCTTTTGCAGGTGCTGCAAGGCAAGCCCGATTCGGAAACCTACCCGGCGCAAGGCATCAGGCCCACCAACGGGGGTTTGATTTGGCTGGTGGATCAGGCTGCGGCTGGGCCGATGAAGTAGACCTATGATTCTGAAGAACTATACGTAGCTCTCCCGCGTCGGGTCCTATACATGGGAATGGCGATTTTCTTCGAATAGGTCCAAGATTGCATCGAGTCCCTTCTCTGGCTTGCAGTCCGGTTCTTCGCGACGCTCGGCGGCACAAGCAGAAGCGCATCGAATCCCGCGATTCCTGTTTGGCAATCGTTATGACCGTGCCCGGGCCATGACTTGCTGTGGTGCGAAAATGGGCCAACCACCACAACGTCTTAATGTATTTTCGCGCGGCTCCGCGCAGTAGAAGATCAGTTCAACACGCCTCGGTTCCTCGTCTGCGCCTCACGGCATGGTCATCGGCAGATCGCTCATCTCACCAGTAGCGCGCGAGTTCGCGAATTGGTCGCCCCTGTTTGCGTCGACAAGTATAAACATCAATATGAGGAACTTGTGGACTCAGTTCATGCGAGACGCTCTGGGTTTCTCCGAACAACCGCCCGAATGCCGCGTCCCGGGCTGGCGCAGACCCAGCAACATCGTCAGGGAACCCGAACTTCCTCTCCATGGTTTCGTGCTGGACGACCACAGTTCCATCGGGGGTCCTCTTCTTCTTGCCGAACCCCAGGGCCATGTTTTCCTCATTCTGGAAAATGATGAGCCAGATGGTAGCGCAGGTTCAGTAAAATTGCCACGGGACTATACTACTTCGTCTTCATCACGTACACTCCGTCCCAATCCGTTGCAGGCGCGCGCTCCTGGAACTCTAAGACGCGTTGCAGCAGGACCTGAGAAGGTCCGTCCTCGGGATAGTGCGTCAGCAGGTCCGCAAACTTCGCGGCTGCCTGCAGCCAGTCTTGGCGGCGGTACGCCTGCATGGCATCGTCGAAGCGCGCCAGTCGGTCCGCATATTGCGGGCGGGCTGCGGCATCGTCGAGTAGCTCGTAGATCGTCACTGGCTGCACCTTCCCTTTCACCCGAATCTTGTCTACCTCGCGGCAGACGAATTGATCTTTCACCTGAGCGTAAGTACCTTCGCTCAAGATTGTGCGGATGTGATATTCCTTGGTCAGCCCTTCAAGGCGGGACGCGAGGTTAACGTTGTCGCCCATCACTGTCCACGAAAGTCGTTTCGACGAGCCCATGGTGCCCACGTATACCAGGCCGGTATTGATTCCAATGCCTATGGACATTTCCCTCTTCCCTTCCGCACGCCATTTCAGGTTGAGCTCGTCGAGGCGCCGGTTCATTTCGAGGCCGCAACGGCAGACGCACAGGGCATGGTCCGCCTGCGGGTAGGGGGAACCCCAGTAAGCCATTACAGCATCGCCAATGAACTTATCGAGCGTGCCCTGGTGACGGAAGAGAATATCCAACATGGCGCTGAGGTATTCGTTGAGCCACTCGAACAACTCGTTGGGCGTCATGCCTTCGGAAATGGTCGTAAACCCACGGATGTCGGTGAACATCACGCTGAGTTCCTTCTGATCACCGCCTGGGTGGATATAGCGCTCCGGATCCTTCTCGATGAGGGCGATCACGCCTGGCGAGAGATATTGCCCAAAAGTCTTGCGAATCTTACGCTTTTCCCGCTCCTCAAACATTGTCCGGAAACTGATGATGGCAGCATAGGTCGCGACCAGGGTGCCCCCTGGAATCACAAAGCTGTACCACCGCCCCCAAGCAGTGAACGCGTGATAGACAAACGCCGCGAACGCCGTCAACGTGCCCAGTGTGAGCAGGGTCGCATACAGCGGCCGCAGCCGATGGCACCCATACCCGAGACCGAGGCCAAACAACAAGATCAATCCGAGATCGGTTCCCTCTTCCCGCAGTCCGCGAGTCAGAAACGTCCGTGCAGGCTCGCCGTAGTGCAGGAGGTTGTCAATGATATTGGCGTGGACTTCGACCCCCATATACGCACTTTGGAACGGAGTGTTCCGCAAATCCCCAATCCCCAGCGCGGTGGCTCCCAGCAGAACAATCTTGTCGCGGAAGGTTTCGGCGGTTACGCTCCCGTCCAAGACGCTCGCCATGGAAACATGTTTGTACGTTCCATACGGACCAGCGTAGTTGATCAGCACTCTGCCATCGTGACCAGGGCGCAGTTCACGCTTCCCGAACTGAATCCGCTCGATGCCGTTTTCGGCGATGTAGACGACAATGTCCTGATCGGGAATCTGCTCGTATTGCCGGACGGTTTCGGTCGCCAGCGGCGGGAAGAAATCCTGGTCGCGATAACGTTCGATCAGGGTGGCATGCCGCAGTGTGCCGTCAGCGTCGGGAAGAATATTGAGAAACCCGTAGGAAGCCGCAGCCTCGGCGAGCTTGGGAATATTCGCTTCGATGCCCAATCCAACCAACCCGTTTTCCTGCCAAGCTTTGTTCAGGTCGAATACCTTGCCGTCTTTCTTCACCGGCTGTATCTGCGGGTAGGCCTTGCCCCAGACAATGTTGTAGTAATCGTCTTGCAGCTTTGGATCGGCAAGTTGGGCGCGCTGGGCATCGAGAAAAATGTGGCCTAGAACGACGTTTCCGGACTGCTTGAGAACGGCCGCAAATTGCGCGTCCTGGTCCGCTTCGGTGCGCAGGCGGGCAATTTTCTGTATCAGAGCCGGATTCCCACTGCCGCCGCGTTGCTTGAGATCGTGTTCCAGGGCGTCCAGCGCGGTCAGCGTCGAGTTGTTGGCAAGAGTCGGAAACGTAGCGTCAAATGCCACCACCCGCGCGCCATCCTCATGCAAACGTTCGACCAGTTGTGCATAGGCAAGCCGAGGAATCGGGAACGACCCCAGCTTCTGGAGTGTCGTGTCATCTATATCGACAATGACAATACGATCATCGTGAGCACGCTCGCCGCGAAACGCGAAACGAAAATCCAACGAGCGCAGTTCGATGTTCTGCAGAAAAGCAAATCCGGCCCGGGTATTCCCCCCGATGCCGGAATAAGCGAAGAGCAAAACCGCCGACGCCGTGATCGTCAGCGCTAGAGCGAAATCCAGCAGCCGCACCGGTAACCGCGGAAAGCGAAACTTGCGAGGGGGACGGCCTTGCGCGACTTGGTTCATGCGAAAGGGGCCCGCCCTAAGTCTAGTCTTCCCGCGCTTAGTTGCAGAGCTTCGGGTTCGTTTGGCAGGTGGTCCCAACTCGCGGCGCTGTCGTGGAATGACCCGAATCCTTGGTCCCGACCACGATCCCCGCGGATGCGCCAACAACCGCTAAGCCGATCACGATTGCATGCCATCCCAACCCACCGCCCACGCCAGCCACCGCTCCCGGAATGGTATCCGATATTGAGGTTCCCGCCATGCTCGCCTGCTGCAAATCGAGTGGAGTCGGTTCCGGCAGCAACCCAGCCGGCGGCACTACCGAACTCACCAGCACGGTCTGTCCGGCCACGATGTGCACCGTTCCTGCTGCCTGGCCGGCCGCGAGTGTGCCACTCGCCGGGCTCACCCAAACCTCGCCGGTGTAACAAATCACTCGCGTGTTGCCCCCGGAGAATTCCACATAGAAATCCGTGCCGACAACGCCAATCACCGCATTCGGCGTCTTCACCTGAAACTTTCCGCCAGGCTGCGTGATCTTGACGACTTTACTGCGCAGCTGGCCAGCGCCAATCTCCAGCGAGGTCTGCTGCGAAGCCGCGTCGTGCTGGACCACCTTCAATTCACTATTCGGCCCCAAGCTGAGAATGGAGCCATCCGTCAGGCTGGCGCGCACGCGGCCAGAAGCGGTGGTCTTGATCACGTCATTCCAGTCCAAGTCATCTTTGGCTTTGGCGGGCTTGTCGTTGCGGGTAGCAGCCGGCATCAGGGCGCTAATCTGCCCGGCGCGCTGCGCGTCGGCCGCGAAGATCGGCAGATTCGATACCAATAAACAGAGGAGGACAGCCAGGGCGCGTTTCAGGTCGGTCACGGAGAAACCTCGTCATTCAAAGTTGATAGCAGAGTCAAAATGGGATGTTGTGCGGGGGCTAGATTGATTGTGCCAGAGGGAAAACGGAAGTCAATCACCGCTGGTCACCACGTGATCTTTCTGGTTACCCGGAAGGCTTACTACCAGCGTGTCGAGCGATACTTTCTCTATAGTAGAGATCGCAATGCAGATTCTGACGCCCCCGCGCGAACTCGACCACCGACGTCTCAGCTTGGCCTCATCTTGGCTCAGAGAGCTGCTGCTTGCGGCGAACTTCGCTGCCGCGATCTCCTGTAACGGTGGGGGAACGGCAACTCCACCTGCGCCGGTGATCAACGTTGTCCCCCTCACCGTCGCCGATGTGCAGAACGTTGTGCAGGATGCTGCCCAGTCAGTGGACGCGCCGTTGGTGATCGCGGTGACTGACCGTGCAGGCAAGATTTTGGCGCTGTTCCGGAATCCTACGGCTCCCGCTACAGCCACAGGCAACTATGGCACTACGGTGGACGCAAACGAACTGGCCGTAGCACTGGCTCGAACGGCGGCTTTTTTCAGCAACAATCAGGCCCCTCTGTCCTCGCGGACGGTGCGATTCATCAGCGGCATTCACTTCCCTCCCGGCGTCAACGACACCAGCCCTGCGGATCTTTACGGGATCGAGAATACGAATCGCGGCTGTCCATTGAACATCACTTTTCTGACCGGACAGACCATCCATCCGGCTCGATCGATCAGTGGGGCAACAACGGGCCTTGGGGTCATCACGGGAAAGGCGGATAGCAATGACAGCGATCCTAACGCGGTGAATCCGGGTGGCGTACCACTGTTCAAAAGCGGAGGTGTCGTTGGCGGCGTCGGAGTGGTCAGCAGCAGGCCGCAGAACGCCGAATTTGCGGCTTTCTCGGGCGCAAACAATGCTGGATTCCTTCCCTCCGCAGCGCAGCTGCCACCGCCGGGAGTCGTGATCGTCGGCGGTGTTGCTTTGCCCTTCGTAAACCAGACAGCAATGCCGGCGGGCGCAAGCGCGGGAACTGGGGCCGGTAGTTACGTGGTCGGCCCGTTAGCTGGAAGCCTGCCGCCCGAAGGCGACCTCGTTGGCCCAGATGCCGGGAGCGGCGGCCTGACCCAGGCGGAAGTCGCCGCGATCATGCAGCAGGCAATCGACAGCGCCAATAAGACTCGCGCCGTCATTCGGCTGCCCTCTGGGTCGCGCACCCGCATGAGCATCGCCGTAACCGACCTCGACGGCGCCATCCTCGGATTGCACCGCATGGCGGATGGAACCGTCTTCAGCCTCGACGTGGCCGTGGCAAAAGCCCGCAACGTCGTCTGGTTCAGCGGCGTCGGGGTTGCCGACCTGCCCGGAATGCCTTCTGGCACGGCTGTTACCAATCGCACTATCAGCTTTGGCACGCAACCGCTGTTTCCACCCGGCATCGATAGTTCCGGCCCAGGGCCCTTCTTCAACCTGTTCCTCAACGACATTGCCAACCCATGCTCCCAGGGTTCGCAACCGCCGAACCCGAATCAGAGCGGCATTGTATTTTTTCCGGGAAGCCTGCCGCTCTACAAGAACGGAGTCTTAGTCGGCGGCTTGGGGGTGAGCGGGGACGGTGTGGATCAGGACGACTACGTGACGTTCCAGGGAGCGCAAGGCTTTCTGCCGCCCGCCAACATTCAAGCAGACAACTACAGCATTCAGGGAGTGCGAATGCCGTTTCTGAAGTTTCCGCGAAACCCTGAACAATAGGTTTTGATCGAGGTTTTGATCGACCTCTGACTGGAGGTGGGCGCAGGCATGCTAGCCGGCGCGGTCTAGAATAATGCCACCATCTTGTGCTTGCGCTGGTACAGCCTCCGGTCGGCCTCGCGCAGCACATCGGAAATGATTGCTCCCGCCACGTGCGCGGTTATGCCCCAGTTGATCTGTAGTTCGAACCCACGCTTGCTGTTCACATTCCAGCTCTCCACGCCTCGCAGCAACCTGCGAACCGCAATCTCCGCCTGCTCCTCGCTGGTTTCCGGCATGACTACCAAGAATTCGTCCCCGCCGTAGCGGAAGAGCAGGTCTGCACCGCGGAAGTTGTTTTTCAGCATCTGCGCCATATCTACCAGCACAGCGTCGCCAGCTTGATGACCGAAGTTGGAGTTGACGGCACGGAATCCATCGATGTCCAGCATCAGGAACGTGAGCTGCGTCCCCTGCCGATTGACGCGCGTGATTTCACGGCTGACGAATTCATCCATGGCACGGCGGTTGAACAGATTGGTAAGCGGGTCGTAGAGCGACAGGTTCTCGAGGCGCTGGTTGTACACAAGCTCGCGGATGAGCGACCCGCGCGTCGAGTTCAGCGATTTGCGTTGCGATATCAGGTAGATGTTGACCAGCACCACCAACGTGATCAAGCCAAACATCAATTGCGGAACAAAGCGATGATCCAGAATTAGATTCCGCTGCGACCACGCCAGATTCGGCAACACCAGGGCGAGAAACCCCGAGGCGAATACGAGCATCAACAATATACCGATCGACCAGAGCTGCCAGTCGCGGTTCGAAAGCTGATCGATCTCCTGCTGGATCTCGTCCGTGCGATGCGTGCCGGAGCGGTCCATATTGCGCAAGCTGTTAGCCAAATCCATCGGATCTCTCCTATGGCTCGATCGCCAGGAGCCAGAATCCCTACCAGAGTTGCGGGAGACAGACGAATACTGCGTTGACTACTTTGTATCTGAAATCGGGCGATTCCGCGAACTACTTAAGGTTTAGCGACGGTTACTAGGGTAACGAAATCCTTAACATTGACAATCTTTTCGAGGGGGGCAGATAGTCATTTCGAAAACCCCGGAGTCAACGACTTCCCCCTCCTACCGCCACGTGCTTTCGTTCTCCGGAGTTCCGCGCTCTGGTTCGACGGGCCCTTAACCGTTGTTTGAACCAATAAGGAGATTCCCATGAAACACCCCATCAAGCCGCCTTCCAGCAGCAAAAAGCCAACTGCCATGCTTCGGGACGCTCCGGTCCCACCGCAGTGGCCGAGTTACACAGGCACCTCGCAGTTTACAGGTACCAGTCCGAGCGGTCGGGTAACAGTCTATGTCGACCCAACGCTCGATCCGCCCGGGCTGCAAAACGCTCAAGACCTGGTAAATGATGCTGACCGGGTCGTGACCGGCAACGACTCCATCTTCTCTTCAGTCGGCGGCCCAGTCAGCGTTATCGTTTTTGCCCTCGATGGCAACACCGATGGGACCGGCGGCGCCGACCACATGGGCTGCGACTACATCTCGGGAGCTGCCATCGAGGTCTGTGCGTCTTACGGAAACTCGGCCCGCGTGTCGGGGCTGTTTGAGGCCGAACTGAGCGAGTGTTCCATGGGGGGAAACCTGTGCGGCACGAGCACCGGGGAAGGCCTATCGCGCTGGTGCGCGGCAGCGATCAGCAGCAACGCCCTAGACGATTTCGCGACGGCTCCCGTGTGGGCACAGAACAAGATGCCAGACTTCGTTAACCAAACCGAGGCCACGGACCGGAATGCAGTGAGCACGGGATGCACGATGGCGTTCTTGTCCTGGCTCATGAGCCGAGGACACCCTTTGGGACAGATCGCCCCGGCCATGGTGTCCTCGGGAGACAACGGCACATTGGCGCAGCTGTACGCCAGCCTCACCGCGGACGCTCAGGAGAACGCGTGGCCGTCCTTCCAGGCCGCGGTCCAAGCACTGCCTGGGGGAGTCACCAACGACGATCCCTTCAGCGGCGCGGCTCAGCCGACACAGATCGCACACATTACACCCTTGACAGCGGCCATCGCTGGCAGGGTTTTCGCCTCGATCTTAGGAAACGTCGCAGCCGGAAAGGCAGCGAACCAGATTGTTGCGGATGTGCGCGCTTTGCTGGTGGCGGCGCCGGCCGCGAAAGCGGCAGCGGCTAGCCTTTGCTACCCACAGTCACGGCGCTTATACCCCCCGGGTAAGGCAGCCTGAGCCGGAACCAGTCGGTTCCGGGGGCCGGAAGTAGATTTGTCAGGAACGCGGCCCAGCTTCTCTGGGTCGCGTTCCTGACGATTTCACGGCTGCCGCACAACGGCCAACAAAGACTTCGCCAAGGCAGCCATCTTCTCGATGGAAAGAGCCTCGGCGCGAACTGTGGCTTTGATCTTGGTTTCCTCGAGCGCGGCCTTCAGTTCGACGTCGCTGTAGCGCGCCTTGAGGTTGTTCCAAAGGGTCTTTCGCTTGTGGGCGAAGGCAAGCTTAAAGAATGCAATCATCTCCGGCGCGGAAACGCCCAGTTCCTGCGTCCTGGGTTCCATGGTTAGCCGTATCACCGCCGAGTGCACTTTCGGCGGTGGATTGAATGCTGCCGGCGGTAGCTCAAACAGCTTCTCCACCCGGGCATAGAGCTGCGCCGTGGCCGAGAGCAAGCCGTATTCGCTACCTCCGGGCTTGGCCACCAACCGGTCCGCCACCTCGCGCTGAACCATAATCACGACGCGGTCAAAGTACCGCTCAAACGCAAACAGGTGCAGCAGGATATCGGACGTTATGTAATAGGGCAGATTGCCAACTACGCGGGCTTTTTCTTGGGGGCGCTGGATGCCGGGGCGTACGGTGCCGGGGCGTGGTGCGAAGAGGGTGTCGAAGTCGATGGCAAGGATGTCGGCTTGGATGACCTCGACGTTGGGCGCCAGGGCGTAAGCCATGCTGAGTTGCGCGGCCAGAACTCGATCCACCTCAATAGCAATCAAGCGCCCGGCACGCTTCGCGAGCGGCCCAGTCAGGGTTCCGGGACCGGGGCCGATTTCGAGAACGGTGCTGTGCGAGATATCTCCGAGGGCGTCCACGATTTTGGTCACGGCGGCCTGATCGCGCAGGAAATGCTGTCCCAGCTTGGGTTTGCCCTTTGGTGCGCTGCCGTTACCTCTTGTCACATTGACCCCTTTTCTCGCCGACGCATACACTTGGGTGGGCTCGGCCTGGTTTTCGAGGCTAGCCCATGAGCCATCATAGCGTTTCAGCGGGCTCGGCTGCGGGCAGTCTCAGGAGGTTCTTGGTTCATGCACATAGCGTTTGCCGCCTCGGAAGGCGTGCCCTATTCGAAGACGGGAGGCCTAGCGGATGTGGTGGGCGCTTTGCCTCGCGCGCTGGCGGCGCTGGGACATCAGGTGAGCGTGTACCTGCCCCGCTACCGGCAGACCCAGTTGACCGATCCACAAATGGTTGTCCGCAGCATCACCGTTCCTTTTGACGATAACTACCGCTTCTGCTCGGTTCTGAGCGGCGGATACAAGGCGGGGGTGCGCCACTACTTTGTGGAATATCCGTCCTACTTCGACCGCGAGGCCCTCTACTCAACGCCCGCTGGCGATTACCCCGATAACGCCGAACGCTACACGATGTTCTGCCGTGCCGTGCTGGAGGCTTCGAAAATCCTGGGAGTGCCGCACATCTTCCACTGCCACGATTGGCAATCGGCGCTGTTGCCGGTGCTGTTGAAGTCGCTGTACCAAGATGACCCGGCCTTCAAGGATGTGAATACGGTGTTGACGATTCACAACATTGGCTATCAGGGATTGTTTTCATCGGAGATTTTGCCGCTGCTGGCGTTGCCGTGGGATTTGTTCAGCATGGACAAGCTCGAATACTACGGGCAGGTGAATTTCCTCAAGGGCGGGCTGAAGGACGCGGATTACATTACGACTGTGAGCAAGAAGTATTCGCAGGAAATCCAGACCGCGGAATACGGCTTTGGGCTGGACGGAGTGCTGCGCGAGCGAGCGGCGAATGTTACTGGAATTCTGAACGGGGTGGACTACGACGAGTGGAGTCCCTCGACCGATGGCTACATCGCAAACCGATATAAGCCGGAAGAGCTGTTCGGCAAAACCAAGTGCAAAGAAGACTTGCTGGAAGGATTCGGCCTGGCCGACGCGAATCCGAAGCTGCCCGTGATTGGCATTGTCTCACGGTTTGCCGGACAGAAGGGCTTTGACCTGCTTTCGCAGGTGATGGACCGGCTGGCGCGCGAGGAGATGATTCTGGTCGTTCTCGGCTCCGGGGAAAAGCTTTATGAGGAAATGTTTGCCCGCATGACCAAGCAATTCCCGGGCAAGATCGCGTTGAAAATCACCTACGACAACAAGATCGCGCACAAGATTGAGGCCGGCGCGGACATGTTTCTCATGCCGTCTCGCTACGAGCCTTGCGGGCTGAATCAGATTTACAGCCTGAAGTACGGCACCGTGCCCATCGTGCGCGCCACCGGCGGGCTGGATGACACGATTGAGCCTTGGGATGCGCGCGCGGGCACCGGCACCGGGTTCAAGTTCACGGAATACACCGGCGAGGCCCTGCTGGCTACGATCAAGAACGCGCTGCAAGCTTTTCGCGATCAGACGTCGTGGCAGAAGTTGATGAAGAATGGGATGGCGAAGGACTTCTCGTGGAGTGCGTCGGCGAAGGAGTATGCGAAGGTTTATGAGAAGGTGCGGAGGATGCGGGCGACTGTTGCTGCGTCAGCGCCTGTGCTTTCGAAGACTACGGGCTAGGGGTTGGGGAGCAGGATCGCCTTTTATCACTCCACAATTTAGGAGCGATGGCCAAAGCGCGAGTCCCGAAAGACCTGGGCCACCCGCAACAAACTTGAGACTTCACTATCCGCGCCCATTATAGAAGCTGGGCCACCCGCGCAACTGAAGGGCTAGATGTGCCACCAGCTCGATGCCCATGAAGGCGCGGCCCGCGATCCACCAGGCGGGCCAACGCGCCATTCGGTAGCTACGCAACGCCATCGCGGTCAGACGCATGCCAATCGCTAGACCGATGCCTCCGACGAACCATACCGCAACGCGTGCCGCAACTGCACGCCGCAAGCGATGGAAAGGCGAGGCCGCAGCCAGTTGAGGAACCAAACTTCCACCCAGGGGCCGGCTAGCGAAGGCCAGAGCCCCAATAGGGTCGCCAGCGGGC
>Ga0137419_10000667_pt1 | contig 13198 bp, 15 predicted proteins | sample CZODoug3_1_2_16f_FD_108279 | JGI IMG/M metagenome (GOLD analysis project Ga0137419, IMG submission 108279) | Vadose zone soil fungal communities from Angelo Coast Range Reserve, California, USA - CZODoug3_1_2_16fungal (Illumina Assembly) | ecosystem: Environmental > Terrestrial > Soil > Vadose... | reverse complement strand
GTTTCCAAGCGTCAGTTGTTGTAACATCCCCATTACACTCAAAACCCCTCATGACCGGGTTTTGAGTGTAATTGACGCTTGGTAGCATCAGGTAGCCGATCCACCGCATCCTGTGCTAATGTCTCCCGCCATGGCAAACGCAGACATCCCCAATTTCAAAACATACACAGGAGGTGAGCCGATTCATCGGGTCGATCCCGAGGACATCAGGCGATGCTGGCATCTGAAACCACCGTGGGGCCCAGGAAATGATCAGCAATCAGCGTGTAGCCCCGGAGCAGATGTCGCAGCCGTGTTTAGACGTTGGGCAATGATAGATACATTGACGACCTATAACCTCCTTACCCCATGGCAACACGGCGAGGACCTGGACGATGCTGTGTTCCGGATCGCGGCGATGTTCCCTCTGCGGGAACTGAGACACAAGATCTACATGATCCCGGGAGACGATTATTTCGGATTTGATCCGAACGCGTTTGTGCAACGGCTCGTCGAGGAAACCGGAGTCTCGCATGTCTGGGAACCGGTCGCAACCAAGGTCCCCGAGGGCGGGCGAGGTTACACGACAGTGTCAGCGACTTTCGAGGGCCAAAGGACCCAGGACCACGAACGCGAAGCGAAGTACCAAGCCCGGGAGTTGCTGTGGCAAATTTGGAGCAGGTTCGCCGACTTGGGTGACCTGATGCCCCTGCGTGACAAATGGACAGTCTCGCGTGCCGCAGAGCTGTTCGACAATTTTGTGATAGCAAACGACGATCTATTTCGCGAAGTAGAATTCGGACTCAGGACCCGTAAAGGCGTGCCCTTGGCCATCCTGACCGAGGTAGAACAACGGGCGCAAGGACGAACCTAGCGTCAGCAACGCTGCGGTTCCGCAACTATTGCAAAATCGCCATTACACCAAAAACCCATTCCCAGGCAACCTAGAAAGACGGACTAGGCCGGGTTTTTCGTGTACTCGGCGCAGACTTCATTGGCTCTCACACGCTCCGCGTCGAAGCCCAGGCTGCCGGTCATGATCACAGTGCCCATCGCGAACGCTAGCGTGCACATCCTCACAACGTCCCACTTCTCGGCGGCGGTGTAGGACGGCGTGATAGTGTTCCCGTCGAATCGCCTCGCGATCTGCATCGCCCCCGAGTGAGTGTAGCTGTTCAGGGCCCTCCGCACCTCGCTGTTGAAGGTCTTGGCGAAGAATCCCAGTTTGAAGAGTTCGTCCAGTTCCTCGGCCACGTCCTCGAAGTCTGTGCGGTACCTGTCTGCCTTGATGCACTTCACGTCGCACTCGCTACCTTCCGCCACCATGTGGATGCGGAGCAGCGCCTCGACCATCGGCCTAGCCAGAGCAAACCCGCCTCCGCACAGGTCGTGTTCGGGCTTCAACAGGTGTAGGATCGACCTGTGGTAGTCGACCATCAGCGCCCAATACCCTGCGATCAGCATTTGGCGATCGCCCTGCAGTGGGAACGGCTGGCGCTTCGCGACAAGCTGCTCCAGTTCATTGGAGTGAACCACAGCGTCGTCTATTCGAGCCTTGATATCAATCATCTCCACTGTGAATCCTTCGGTAAGGGCGGCGGAAACGTGCACCTTTACCTAAAGGCTGGAAAACGTATGTCGTTCAAATCTCCGCCCGACAGCCACTTCCACCACAGCCTCGGGTGCCTCATGGTCGGCGTTAACTGGCGAAAAATCGTACTACACCGACTACCGGTCAAAGGCGGCGGTAAGGGGCGGGCGCAATTGAAAGCAAGTCCATTGGCTCTCTCACTTGGAGACGGAAGACCCCGACCGTACGAGGACCTCTTCATCAGCCTCTCTGAACATTCTGGCGAAATCCTGACGTCGTCTCTGAAAATCTCTTTCGAAAGCAGAAAGTGATTCATATTCCCTCCCGAAAGGATCGAGGGTGATCCACAGCTCGTTTAGCGTGGGCAGCTGGACCGCCCGGCCTTCGAGAAGAAACAGGATCTGGAAATAGAACTGGAGGATTTCTCTGCGACGTACTGTAGGTTGGCATTCGAGTGCCTTGGCAAGTTGCTTCTCAAAACCGCGATCGCCTTGAAGCTCAGCCTTTCTGATTGTCGCCGCACAGCAGCTGTCTTGCAGAAATAGCTTGTCGGCTTTGACTAACTTTAATACTGCCTCACGATCCCCTTTCACTGCCCGCTTGATCAAGACCAAGGGATGTTGGTTGTGGAGTGCCAAGCAAAACAAACTGGCGCGCATAGCGCGCCACAGCTGGGAGAATTGCTCCGAGGAGAGCCCACCTGGAAAAAGATTGGCTGGGATTCCCGCCGCGCCCATAATCTCGGCCGTTGTGTGGGAAGTCAGTGTCCCGAACCTTTCTAGATTTCCATTTCGATGTGCTTCCACGATCTTGGGAACTTGCGCATCCGTTATCTTTTTCGTTTGAGCTATCGACCTCTGCGCTTGGCGGACATCAATTTCGGGGCCAAGTCGTCGGGTCACGAATTCGGTAGATGCGCGAACCACGCCTTCGTCAACTCTCGGCTTTGCATCCCCTGCAGTATTTTCCTGCGCCTTAAGACCATGCAGAGTCAGAATCCATGCTGACAAACCTCCGTTCCCGTCCGCCACAGATCTCTTCTTTCTAATCGAGCGCAGCACTACTGCGAGACTGTTCCGAATAAAGCGGCTCTGCTCGCACCTGGAGGCGACATTTTGTGCCCCATAACTTGTCGGGTTTTTCAAATCGCGCGGCGGTACGCTCATGGGTACCCGAGGGGGTCTTTGTGAATAGTAAGCACAAACGTTTGAAGAAGCCAATCACAACGGGCCAATGCACCTTCTGCGGGCAGCCCCTGGCCTTGAGTGTCTCCGATTCTGGGATTCGCATTTTTCGTTGCGAACCCTGTGCACTGTTTGGGCAGGCGGTGACGCCACCCAGAGAATTCCGGCCTAGGCCGCGTGAGAAGAGGAGGAAAAGGAAGCTATGGCGCGTCGCAAGCTGACTTTAGAAGAACAACTAAACGGAATCCGCGCGGCAGTCCGCAGTAAGCGCACCCCGCCCCAGCTCCGCGAGGGCCTGCGTAAACGGGCCAAGTGGCTTATAGAGCAGATCCGGTTGACGCGCCCCCGAAAGAGGAGCAAGAAGTCATTCTCGAAACGACGGGTGAGGACAAATCAATGAAGACTTGTGTGGTCTCCTTGCGACTTCCATCGGCAGTGGTGGCCGACCTGGAGGCGATAGCCAACTACAACCGGGTATCCGGTGCGGCGGTTCTGGACTGGTTTCTGTGCACCTCGCTTTCACATTCCGAGGTATTGCGGGGGCTTCAGGATTGTCAGGAACACTGCGACAGGAAGCTGGACGCACGCATCCCGATTACGACTTTAGAGCCATTGAGAGCGGCAACGAAGGACTTGGGAATATCAATTACGGTCTACATTCGCAAGCTCTTGTATCACTCTTTTGTCACCAAACGACTCCGGTATCTCCAATCGGAGGGACGTTACACACTTGCATATCACCATGACTAAACGAGAGGTACTGGAAATCTTTTTTCGCGAAGCGCGTTTTTTATCGCCCGATGCGATTTGTAAAACACTAGGCGAATTCCATCATCGCAGCTCTGTCTACAGTTACCCGTTTCGCTTGCATAAACAGGGGTTGCTTTTGCGCGGCGGGGTAGGGGGTCGGGTCGCTTACAAGATTTCCGAGCGTGGTATCGAGCGTTTGAAGTTTCTAAAGGCTGTCTACAACACGGGTAGGGCTTCGCGCGGCCACATATGAGCGGGCGCTGTAGGACTGACAGACCATACATCCCGCGACTTAAACCGGCACGCGAAGCCCGCCCTCCCGCCGCCGACAGGCGGCGGCCAAGGTAAGTGGCTGGAAGACTGCCGGGTAAGGATTCAAAGAGTCTGTCTGGGGGTGCAGGGGGTGAAACCCCCTGCCCTGCGGAGCGAAGCGACGCAGGCCCTTTACTTGTAGAGACGCGAATAAGTGACTCATGGGAAGTGTCGAACTACAACCCGTATCGAATGCGATGGCAGATGAGCTTTTGTCGTCGCCGCTTTTCGGTATTGATCCGCGACCCCTGGAAACCGTCCGAAAACTCCCGGACAAGAAACCCAAGTCCGCGCCACGACGGGCCGGTCAAAAGGCATTTCTTGAGGCCAAAGATTTCGTTTTGCCAGATTTGGTTGGACACGCCGATAACGGCGATTTGGGTATTGTCGTTGCGGCGTCGACTGACGCTGTGCAGACTGCGCAGATTTTGCGACTTGCCGAGTGCGGCGAAGACACATTTCCTAGTTTTGGCGACCTTCCCTACGCTGAACAGCAGTTAGAGAGGCGCCGCTATTTCGATTATCTAAAGCGGGTGCCCAAGAAAGAGGCGACACGCAACCTTCGGCGGGAAGAATTGGAGACCTGGCGGCGCGGTGGGACCAAGGCGGAATCGAATTTTCTCGCCTGGTGGGGGCGCAAGCAACAGCGTAAACAATCGGCACTCCTGCGAAAGGCGAACCGTCTTGCAAACTGTGGGGCCTCGGGGCGGCGTTTGGATTGCAGCAACCATGCCGGGCACCAGTTCTTTGTTGAGTTCAAATGTCAAAACCGATACTGCCGTTGCTGTGGCGCGGACGTGTTCTCGAAGCTGTTTGGCAAGTACGTGGGTTTGTGGTCCACAGTGAAAACGTTGCTGCCGCCGAATGGCTTTCGGTCCGGCATCACCATCGCAAAGTTGGATTTTACTGCGGTCAATCTTGAAAGGATGCCGCTGCCCGCGGAGATTCGCGAGTTCAATCAGGATATCCGTGAATGCGTGAAGAGGGTCTGCCGCGAAATGGGCATCGAGGCAGCCGACTACGGACTCCTGTGGTGCGATGAATTCGGCGGGTGGAACCCGAAGAAAAACTCCTACAACACCAACCTTCACGCGCACGGTGTTTACGTCGGCCCGTACATGCCTCAGGAAATAGTTTCAAGGCACTGGACGGAAATCCGCGCCGGAAGAGACGGCGCAAAGGTGGTGTGGATTTCCAAGCAGAAGATCGATCATCCGCCTGGCGACTTTTACGAAGGAGAGCGCCTCCGCTTCATTCGTGCCCTCGGGCACGCGCTCAAGTACACCGGAAAGCACGTGTCCCGTTCTGATGGCGAACGCCTGGCCCAACTGGAAGTGGCCTTTCAGGGGGTGCGCCGTGTGCATACGATGGGCTTGTTCTATCACGCGGATTTGCGGTGCCAGGAAAAGTGCGGCAACTGCGATGGCCGCTGCGAGCTGGTCTGCGGGCACCAGGGCGATCACCACTGTAAATACCACGGGAGTGGCAACCGTTGCCCGTTGTGTGATGGCCACCTGATGTTTCCCCGTGAGTCCGGGTATGCCCGAGTTTCCGATCTCAAGAAAGAGGGCCGCCGCGAACTGGCGGAGGCTCGTCGGCAAGCCGCGCGCGATCGTGTTTTTCATGGACCGAGGGAGCCGGATGCCTAAACACTTCCTAACGAAATGGTCGGTAGCCCGGTTGTTCTGTTCTCAACCGGGGAGGCCGAGGTTTGCCTGGAAGCCGCCAAGGTTACGCCGTTGGGAGGCTTCTACTCCTTCGGGAGCGAGACTTTGGGGTGCGCGTCTTGGTTTGCGGAGGGTATTGCCGATGTGGTTCCGCAAATCGCTATTCGCGGGTGCGCAACAGGTCCCGACGGCGAGCAAGTAATACCACTAAGTGAGTGAGCCAAGGCTTCAATGGATCTTGCTGCTACAATCCGGGGCCAAGGGCAACGGGTCAACGGGCCGAAAGAGGTATCAATGGCCCGAAGACGCTACCAGAAGGGGAGCCTGCTTCCCAAGAAAGGGCTTCCCCGGTGGCGAGAAGACGTGATTCAGCCGAATGGAACCATCACGCGGCCGTACAAGTGGGAAACCTTGGGGACGATCCAAGATTATCCGACACGGAAGCTCGCCCTACGTGCTCTCGAAGCCCGTTTGTCGACCATCAACAGTCCAACCTACAGGGCGAGGCCGACGGCCACGTTTGCGGAATTTGCAAACCGTTGGGACGCTACGGTCCTTTCCCAGCACAAACCAAGCACACAAAGCGCTATTAAGAGCCAATTGCGGCGGTGGCTGTTGCCTGAACTGGGCAGCTGCGCGCTTAAGGACCTGGACGCGCAACGGTTGCAGGCGTTTGTTTCTAAATGTCGCTGCAACTCGAAGACGACCAGAAACCTCGTGGCAACCCTTCGCATGATGTGGAATAGCGCACGGGCGTGGGGTTATGTCGCCCACGACCCATTCAATGGGTTGGTTTTGCCGAAACGGGGGTTGGTCCGAACCTTCACCTTTTCGCTGGAAGATACGCAACGCATCATTGCCTCAGCCAGCGAACCGTACAAGACGTTCTATTCGATTTTGGCCGAGACCGGAATCCGAGGGGGTGAGATTTGCGCCCTACGGGTTGCCGACCTGGATTTGGAGAGCGCCGTTATCCACGTTCGTCAGAGCGTATGGCGGGGCCAGATTCAGACAGTGAAGTCCCCCAAGGGCAATCGCCGCTTCCCGATCTCCGCGGAGTTGGTAGAACGCTTGCGTGCGTTCTTGGTGGCCTGGAGGCCGAACGTACAAGGGGTGTTGTTCGCTACCAGGAGCGGCACGCCATGGGATCACAGTCTGGTCCGGAAACGTAAATTGCATCCCTTGCTGAAGAAACTTGGAATTCCGCAGTGTGGGTTCCATGCCTTTCGGCACGGCAACGCGACGCTTCTCGATCAGATGGGTGCACCGATGGCAGTTCGGCTCAATCGGCTAGGACATGCCGAAGCGCAGACCACGATGGGATACACGAACGCGGTCACGGCAGACGAACGCAGAATTGCAAATGAACTTGGGAAAATTCTGCACGCTACTGCACGAAATGAACAAAACGAACGGCCAGCGGAACCTCCGCTGACCGATATGATTCAATGAATTAGGTTGGTTGCGGGGGGTGGATTTGAACCACCGACCTTTGGGTTATGAGCCCAACGAGCTACCAGACTGCTCCACCCCGCATCAAGATGATAACAACCAGCACCGGGCGCGTCAAACGCGCACGGAGTCGACACCAGCGAGAACGGAGCGTGGCGGTCTCGTGGGGCTCTCGGTTTTTTGGTTTCACCGTCGATACTCACGAAGCTGGGATCGCAACACCCGACCGCGATTTGGCGTTGCCTAAAGGCATGCCTAGCCGCTACATTTCTAGCAACAGGCGAGATCATCCCGACCCATGCTCTACATGTCACCGACGTTCGGTCTTCCTGTGGCGCAGGGATGCGGGCTATGTCCTCATCTGGGGCAGCCTTCTGCTCCCTTTCCTGCCTTTGACGCTGCTGCCCCTGTGATTCCTCTTGTCTCCGGAGATCAGCGTTCGGGATGAGCCTCGCAACCCTCAACGACATCTTCTTCTCCATCGTGGAGCGCAACCGCGAGAGGGTGATGATGTATCGTCAGGCCCTTCAATGGGTACCGATCTCCTCGCGGGAACTATATCGAGGTGTGGCAGGCGTCTCGCATGCACTCGCAGGTTGGGGTCTTTCCAAAGGCGATCGCGTCGCCATTCTGAGTGAGAACCGACCCGAATGGACCATCACCGACTTTGCTTGTCAGTTGCTCGGGCTGGTCTCGGTTCCCATCTACTCGACGCTGACGGCCGAACAGTCCGCTTTCATCCTGCAAGACGCCGGGGTTCGCGTGGTCTTCGTTTCCTCGGAGCAACAGCTGCGCAAAGTCCAGGCGATCCTGAGTCAGACTCCAGTCGAAAGGATCGTGGTCATGGATCCGGTCGAAATTGCCCATGTTTTCCACATGGAACGGCTCATGCGCGACGGTCCTACCAATCGCGAACCCGAACTCGATGCTCGATCCTGCAGCATCGCTGCCGATGATCTCGCGACTATTATCTACACGTCTGGGACCACGGGTGTGTCCAAAGGGGTGATGCTGACCCACCGAAACCTTGCCTCCAATATTGAGTTTTCCCTCAAGGGCTTTGACCTGGGCGGAGACCATATCAGCGTATCGTTTCTGCCCTTGTCGCATGTGACGGCGCGGCACGTGGACTTCGCTCTGTTGTTTCACGGTGTCACGCTAGCGTACTGCCCCTTTATCGATCAGTTGGCCCCAACGCTGCTCGAAGTGCGGCCTACTTTGTTTGTCGCTGTCCCTCGCGTCTACGAAAAGATTCACGCGCAAGCGGAGTTGAAAGCCAAAGACTTCGCCAAAAACCTCGTCTTTCGGTGGGCGCTCGCCGTCGGCCGCGAACATGAACCGGAGATCCTTGCCGGCAAGACCCCAAATTCGCGGAGTTGGAAGCTGGCGAACCGTTTGGTCTACTCGAAAGTGCGCGAAGGCATGGGTGGACGGGTCCGGGTCTTTATCTCAGGGGGTGCGCCGCTGGGCCGCGAATTGGCCGAGTGGTACGCGCTGATCGGAATTCGCATCCATGAAGGTTATGGCTTGACAGAAACCTCGCCGGTCATCGCCGTGAACACGCCTCGCAATCACAAGCTCGGCACGGTCGGACAACCGCTGGCCAACGTGGAGGTCACAATCGCAGACGATGGTGAGATCCTGGTACGTGGCCCCTCTGTCTTCAAGGGATATTGGAAGCGGCTGGATGAGACAGCCACCGCCTTTGTCGACGGCTGGTTCAAGACTGGCGACATCGGCAAGCTTGACGCTGACGGCTTTCTCTCGGTCACCGACCGGAAGAAAGATCTGATCAAGACCTCGGGAGGCAAGTTCATCGCGCCGCAGCCCATTGAGAACTCGCTGAAACACAACGTTCTGATTGCGGAGGCGATCGTGCTGGGGGACAAGCGCAGGTTCCCGGCCGTGCTGATTTCTCCGTACTTCTCATTGCTCGAAGACTGGGCGCGCAGCAACCAGGTCGCATTCCGTTCACGCATCGAGCTGGTGGCAAATCCAAAGGTGCAAGCTTTGTATGAGGGCATCGTCGAGGACCTGAATCGGAACTTGGCTCGGTTCGAGAAGCTCAAGAAGGTCCTCCTTATCGCCGACGAATTCTCCGCCTCCGACGGTACTTTGACACACACCATGAAAGTTCGCCGGCGCGCGATCGAAGAACGCTACCAGAAGGTGATTGACGACATGTACGCGCACGCCGAGGCGGCACCGGTCGCAGGTCACATCTCCGGGTAATCGTTTGTGTGCCGGCCGGACTGTATTTCATTACAATGAAAACATGTTGGACCCACTGATCGTTGCCGGTCGTCAGTTGCGCTCGCGCCTCATCGTCGGCACGGGAAAATACAAGTCATTCCAGGAAACCGCGCGCGCGCTCGAAGCCAGCGGCGCGGACATGGTTACCGTGGCAGTTCGGCGTGTGAATCTTGACCGAAGCAAGGAATCGCTGCTGGACCATATCGACCCGAAGAAGTATTTCCTGCTGCCGAATACTGCGGGCTGCTACACCGCGGACGAGGCGGTCCGCGCCTGCCGCCTGGCCCGCGAAGTCGGGCTTTCGGATTGGGTGAAGCTCGAGGTCATTGGCGATCAGGCTACGCTCTACCCGGACGTGCAAGCCACGCTGGAAGCCACCCAGGTGCTTGTGAAGGAGGGCTTCACCGTGCTGCCCTACACGTCTGACGACATCGTTTTCGCCAAGCGTCTGCTCGATGCGGGTGCTGCTGCGATCATGCCGCTGGGGGCGCCGATCGGCAGCGGTCTGGGCATCCAGAACCAGACCAATATTCGAATTTTGCGGGAGCTGATTGCGGGCGTGCCGCTGATCGTCGATGCGGGGGTTGGCACAGCGTCGGACGCGGCCATCGCGATGGAACTCGGCGCGGATGCCGTTCTCATGAATACCGGTATCGCCAACGCGCAGGACCCGATCCTGATGGCGGAAGCGATGAAAAACGCCGTCTTGGCCGGTCGCCAGGCTTATCTGGCCGGCCGCATGCCGAAGAAACTGTATGCGACGGCGAGTTCTCCGCTGGAAGGCGTCGTGCGCTAGAAAGGAGCCAGCGCCGACGGACGCACCGGCTTGTTGTGTCGCCGGCCTGGCGTCCCCGGTAGGCGGAAACCCGCCGCAGCAAGCAGAAGGGCGACCCGCAGGCCGCCCTCGCAGATCCCAGGAATTCAATTCACAGCATTTTCACGCTCATCACGTGAATGTTCTCTCCGCTCACGTGTCCGCTTACAGCGACGTGATGGCCTTCATGGCCCTTCAGCGCATCCGGATTCTCGACGGCCAGGATCTTCTGATCGCCGTCCGTTACCACCACCATCTTCGCGCCCTTCTCCAGGCACTTCTTGGTGCAGTCAGCGGCACCGGCATTCGCGCCCTTGACTCCGCACTGCGAGTCACTTACCCAGCCCTTCACGGTATCAGCCTTGTCATCGCCCGCGGACGCGAACGACACTACGAAGAACACCATGCTGAGCAGCAGACATAACGAAAGTACTTTCTTCATGACTATCCTCCTTGAAATCCAAAATCCTCAGTTGCGTTGATTGCGGCAACAAACCCGAGCCCACACAGCCATTTTCCCACCGCTCCTCACGAGCGACGAGAACTTCCCTGTAGCTTTTCTAGCGTGGCGTAGCAAGAATGCTACCACACCCATAGGCAAAGGATGTCGCCAGAAGGTCATCCGGGTTGTTCACTTGTGGGCTGAGTTGGTGGCCGGCTTTTGCGGATTGGGATCCACATAGACAATCTCCCCGGGGCGCGTGTAGTGCAGCTGTTCGCGGGCTTCCTTCTCGATCGCCTTGGGGTCGTTTTGCAAAGCCTTGATCTGCTGGGTGTACTGGTCGTTTTCTTTCTGCGCTCTATCGATCTCGGACTGCAGCCTCTGGTATTCCGCGCGCTTTGAGCGGTACACCACCATGCCGTTCGCGCCAAACATAACGTGCAGGAACAGCCAGATGGTCATGAGCACAACGCCACCGGTGGCCAACCGCCGGCGGGCGGCGTAGACCGCGCTTCGAAACGGGCGGGACCTCTCCAGCCAGCGCTCCGCCAGGGCTTCGGCCTGGGGGGCTTTGTCGACCACGGCGCGCAGTCCATCTTCCGGCCGGGGAAAAGCTCGAACTTTGGAAAACTGTTTCAGTCGAAGATCCATTGCTTGGCGGCAGCGCTCAGTTTGCCCAATTCAGCTGCATTCGATGCTTCCGAATAGACCCGCACCACAGGTTCCGTTCCGGAAACCCGGTAACAAACCCATGATCCGTCCTCAAAAACCAGTTTGAGGCCGTCTTTGCGCACCACCTCCCCGACCTTCCGGCCGAAGAATTCGCGCGGTTCGGAGTGTAACTTTCTAGTAAACTTCCCTTTCACTTCCTCCGTCAAGCGGAAGTTCTCCCGCTGGGGGCAAAAGGAACCAACTTTGGCAAATAGCTCCTGGAGTTGTTTCCCCAGGGACTTCCCTCTCCGCGCGACCATTTCGCAACACATCAGGCCGGCGAGCACGCCATCCTTCTCCGGAACATGATGGCGGATGGACAGCCCCGCACTCTCTTCACCGCCAATGCAGATCTTGTCCTGCTTGATGAGTTCCCCGATGTATTTGAATCCGACTGGAGTCTCGTGCAATTCCACTTTGTGATGTTTGGCCAGAGCGTTGATGAGGTTGGTGGTGGCCACCGACTTTCCGACCCCGTTCCTCCATCCCCGGCTTTCCACCAGGTAGTCGAAGAGCAGCGCGATGATGTAGTTGGGCTGGAAGAAGGTTCCGTCTTCGTCGACGATGCCGAAGCGATCCGCGTCCCCGTCGGTGGCAATGCCGATGTGGGCGTCGGTCTCGCGCATTTTTGCGCGCAGATCTTCGAGCAGGTGGTCGTCAGGTTCGGGAGCATGCCCGCCGAAGAGCACGTCGCGACAGTCATGCGCGGTCGCGACTTCGACTCCGGCTTCGCGCAGAAGCGCATCCGGGTAACCCCGGGCCGCGCCCCAAAGCGGGTCGAACACGATCCGTAGGCCGGCCTTGTGAATCACACCTAGGTCGACGATCTCGCGGAGCCGCGAAAGATACATGCGCCGCGGGTCGAGCGGTTGCGATTTTGGAGGGTTTGGCGTTCGGCCGTTCTCACCGGACGCATCCGCTGCAATAATCTCAGCTTCGATCCTGTTGGTGACCTCCGGAAGCGCGGGAGCCCCGTCGGGGGTCGAGAACTTGATTCCGTTGTATTCCGGTGGATTGTGCGATGCTGTGAAATTGATGGCGCCATCTGCATTGGCTTGCACCACCGCGTACGAGATCGCCGGGGTCGGAGCAGCTTCCGCGATCACCAGGGGTCGAATGCCGTGCGCAGAAAGAATCTCGGCAGCCATCGAGCAGAAGGTTTCTCCCAGGAAGCGCGGATCGCGGCCTACGATGACCTTCGCACCTTGGGACTTTTGAGAGACAACATAGCGCGCGATGCCCCTCACGGCGCGCCGGACGTTGGCAAAGGTGAACTCCTCGGCCATCACCGCCCGCCAACCGGCAGTGCCAAACCTGATCTGGGTTGTCATGACTGGGATCCTGCAGTTTGTCCGGCGACTTGTTTCGCTTGGCCGAATGCTTTCGCGTTGCTTATTATGAACCACTCCCTGAGTTCGTGCTGCGTGGGGAGGGGTCAGCAACCTGCCGCAAGTGCGTTCGAGTTTCCCGAGCCGAGGCCCGATTTTATATGACTGACAAGAGACTGGTCCTGACAACAACGGCTTCGCAGGAAGAAGCCCGAATGATCGCTCGAGGACTGGTGGAAGGGCGCCTCGCCGCCTGCGTCAACATCGTTGCGAAGATCGAGTCCGTTTACCGTTGGGAAGGCAAGGTGGAGGAAGCGGAGGAATACCTGCTGATCATAAAAACGACGGAGGCGGCTTCTGCCCGAGTCCAGGGTGCCATCCAGGAGATGCATTCCTACGACCTTCCCGAATGCATCGTAGTCCCGGTGACGGATGGCAGCGTTGACTATCTCAACTGGATCGACGATTCCGTGGATTGAGGGCTGTGAACGGCTGTGGTTTCTTTCGGCCCTCCGGGGCTGGGTTATCTTCCGGACTCCCACCCACGGTTTGCGCCGTGGGCTTCATTTTTTGCCTTCTGCACGGCCTCCCCTTTCGCGGCTTCCTTTCGGTGCACTCCGAATTCGCCCAGGGCTGGCCGCTTGGCGGCTGAGTTTTGAGGGCTCGGTTGCAAATGTTCGATCCCGCTCCAGTTGTGTCACAAGCTTTGCAATTC
>Ga0137419_10000666_pt1 | contig 13198 bp, 8 predicted proteins | sample CZODoug3_1_2_16f_FD_108279 | JGI IMG/M metagenome (GOLD analysis project Ga0137419, IMG submission 108279) | Vadose zone soil fungal communities from Angelo Coast Range Reserve, California, USA - CZODoug3_1_2_16fungal (Illumina Assembly) | ecosystem: Environmental > Terrestrial > Soil > Vadose... | reverse complement strand
TAAGCTGACTAAGATGAAAACCGGATAAATTACAAGAAAGACTGAATCAGTTAATTTGTAGCCAAGCTTGATTAAATGAACTAATTATAAAATTAGTAAAATCAAGAAGGTTCAACGACTAATAGGTGAGTATCATTAACAATAAGCCTAACACGAATTTCCGGCATTAATATAAAAAATAATTTTATTAATGATGACATAGTCTGAACAGTAGCGTGAGTTACTGAAGTTTTGAATAAAGAGTCAAAACGGTAACATAATTGTTAATACGACGTGAGTCAGTATGGTCCCTATCTTCTGGAGGAAAAATAGTAAAAAGGGAACGACCTAACAGTACGAAAGGATCCATTGGTTGTGTTTCTCTAGTGTACCAATTGTTGAAAAGGTATTCTATTTTATTTAAATATTTTAATAGAAAACTTAGTAGGCACAGTTGGGTAGCCACAAACATAGTATTTAAGTGCTGAACGAATATCAAGCGCGAAATTACCCCCTAGATACTATCTCAGATTTATTTATTTATTTAAATAATTATCTGTTTTATAAGAAATAGAACATTTCTAAATAGGATGCATATGAATATACTGTAAAGTATTTAGTTTAGCATTACTAATTTATTTATTAGACTCGATGTTATAAATTGTCCGGCGCTTTGCGCCGCCGCTTCGCGGCCTTTACAAATCTTTTTAATTAAATATTAAATTATTAAATATAATATAAGATAGGGAATTAAAACTTTTAGAGTGTATTATCTAAAAATTTTATTTTTTCAAATTTTGGTTTCTTTTTATCTATTAAAATTCTTGAATAAATTAAGATCTTATTTCTGTAAATAAGTATTTAAGATATAGTAATAAGTTTTTTTATATTTTTAAAAATATATCCACCACAAATTTTCAATTTTCCCTTATATTTTGTGAGATTTTTATACCTTTTTCATGGTCTGCTTCGTATTTATATGTAATTTTTTTCACTTAAAATCACCCCATTTACACAAACATAACATAATTTTGTTTTTTTTTATTAAAAGAGATAATTTAAATAAATTATTATTAATATTATTTTTTAAAAGAAAAAAGTAGTAAGGTTTTCAACTATTTTAGAGATGGTTTTTCTAAAATATTATATTTTAATTTTTATGTTAAAATTTTATATAATTTTCTAAGTAATAATCTCTTAATAATCTCCAACCTTAATTATATTTTCACAAACTATCATTTATATTTAAATTTAAATTCAAATTTTTCAAAAACGGATAGTCAAAAATCATCAAAATGCATTCAAAAACGACATCTTTTTTTATTTACACTTAATCATATGGTTTAATTTTATACTTTTTCTCTTCTATTACATGTTACAATGAAAAAACATGATTTTTATAAATAAATTGAAAAGACTGAAATACTTGAATAAATACAAACTAAAAATAATCAAAATTTCTTCTTTTTTCACTTTTAAAAACATAATTTAAAAATAAGAACATTGGCAAATTATATTAAATTAATAAAAATAAGTAGGTAAAAGAAAGGCAATTAACAGGGGATAAATAGTACCAAAATTTTTTATTGTATGAATTAATCGATTATTTCTTTATTCATATTAATTCTGAAAGCTTTAGTTCCAATTAATTTATTATTTTTATAAACTAATTGTCGTTTATTTTCAGTTGGTAGTAATGTATACAATTGTTTTTTAATTGTAATATTACCCTCCTCAATGTTTCTAAATCATTTTTCTTGATCTAACAATAAACTATTATTTTTACTTAATAATGATTTTAATTGTTTATATTTAACATGATTTTTAAAACCTTTAACTTTAGTGATTTCACCTGAAGTAAGCATTCCACCATAAACTTTAGGGGCTAAGAAAGTAGCTTTTTTAAAAATATTTTCTAATTTAAGTTGTCCTAAATCTTTACCGACATATTTTTTTTTTAATTTCTTATCAATATAAATACTATCGGTATCTGTATAATATAGATTATAATCTTCATTATTTTTAAATTGAGTCATGAATACTCTACTTAAAGCAGTTATAGCACTTGCAATACCAATTGAGATATTATAATTTGAATCATCATATAATTTACTTTCATCAGATTCAATATCTTTAGATAATGATACAAATGACTTATTATTATCTAAGTTAATAACTTCACTAATTAAATAATCTTTTTCAACTAATTTAATTAGTTCATCTTCTGAAATAATTACATGCTCATCAAATCTATAGTCCATTCCGAATTTACCATACAATGAGTTTAATAGTAATTTAGAAATTAAATACATTGGATCATTTCTATTTGAGTTTTCTTTAATTTCATATAAAATATCGATATAAATTTTAAATATATTAGCTTTTTCAAATAAATACCCATTTAAAAATTATATCCAAATTTCTTAGCATTATCCATTTCTTCTGAAAAAATAATATCATTTCAAGTTCCTAATGGAGATACTGTCCGTATACCGTTTCCAGTATTAACTTTAGTTTGGATTATAGGGTGTTTAATATCACTAGGAGCAATAATTTCAACTTTGAAGAATCCAAAAGCTTTAGAATCTACTTTTCTAATATCACCTTCAAAATATCTTATTTTTCCAATAGGCATATCATAATTTTTCATAACTGATGGATATAATGAATTAACATCATAACAAAAAATATTTTCACCTTCTGGTATAAACATATCTGTAGAACCTCCAGTATAAGATTTTTTTAGATCATTAAACATTTGACCAGATATTATTGGTATTTGAGATTCTTTAATGTAATTACATCTATAAATACCTAGAGCTAAACTAGATAAAGTAGGGAATCTATGGATATTTAAATTAAATTTTTTAAATATTAACTTATTAAATTTAAGAATTACATTATGTAATATTATACAATCATTTTCACAGTATTTAATGCTTTCAATTTTTAAATTTCATTGTTTTATATTACATGTTTTTAAATATTCTTTATATTCACATTTATCAATATTTATAAAGTATTTAAAGTTAGGTACTTTACCAATATAATTTAAATCATTTATTTCTCGTTCATTAACAAAAACATAAGGAAATAAACTTTTATTTTGTCCACTCGAAGCGCCATTAAATGTTTTAGCTAAATTAGCTAAAGAATTAGGTCACATTAAAAATGAATCTCTAAAATTTATTCTAATATCATTATAAGTTAATTCGATATTAAATAATTTTCCATCCTTCATAATTGGAATAATTAATATATTTTCAATAGAGGCAAATATTTTCATTAAAAATATACCATCAAAAAATGATAGGTTATGAACATAGATTATATGATTTTTATATTTCTCTTGAAATAAAGATAAAATACAAGTTCTAAGCATATCTCTCTCATCTAAATAATCACTTAAATAAAAAGATGTTGGTTGTACCCCATCATAATAAGAGATTAAATAAGGTAAAATAATATTATTTATAACTCTAGTTTCAATATCTAAAGTAATAAACTTATTAGTTATTATTTTATTTGGCTTAATTGATTTTATGAATTTAGTTTTTCTATTTATTAATTTAACAATTAATTTACCATTTATAAATTTATATTCTTGATCCTTAATATATCTTGTGAAAGTATCTAGATTGTTAACATCATTTAAATAATCTTTATATTCTAATACTAATTTATTTTTAATATTTAATTGAAAAAAATTATATTTTTCTAATTTATTTATTCGATATAAACGATCTTGATTTTGAACTAAGATAATATTACCTTCAATATAAATAATATCCCCTAATTTAGTAACATCCATTGTATTTGGTAAATTATAACCTAAAAAATTAAATGCTTTATCTGAGGGTATGTATTTTTTAGAAGGTCCTATTCTAGTTTCTTTAGATTCTAATTTTTCATCAGGTATTATTTTATAAGTAAAAATTATTTTTTCAATTTTTGTTGTATAATATTGTTCATTCTTATAATTTAATGTTCCAATATAAAACTTTAATAATTCATTTAATGTACTTTTATTTTTATTAATTTTTTGAAGAATAGATATTGTTTTATAATCATTACCATCATATTTAATTCTAAACATGAAATATACAATTTTATCTTTAACAACTTTTGACATTACATTTTTTCAAAAATCTCTTAAAGCATATTCAATTGAATATTTATCTAATAAAGTATATTTTGATGTTACAATATGAAGTAATCATTTATCTTCAGGTATAATAGTTGGAATTGTAAAGAATTTTCTAATAAGGCTTTGCCCTCTAGATTTAACAGAGAATAAATAAGTGTGATTTAACACTCCTATGCGTCATTTGATTAGGTTCATTTAATTAATTAATTATTTTCCTTAAGGACCTGTATTGTATTATATTAGGTGGGGCTAAAACCGCCACCATAAAGAGTAAACAGATTTGAACTGATATTTCTATCGACGCGTAAATAAAGTTTTACCATTTAAACTATACCCTTATAATTGTTAGGAGTAATAAATTTTATTTTTCAAAATATTTATAAATAAAGGGTGGGGGTAATAATAATAATAATATAACAATAACCTATATATATATATATATAACATAGGTTAAAATAGGGTTAATATAAAATTATATAATTTATATAATATATAACAATAATAAAATATTAAAACAAAACAATTTAATAATAATTGTCTGTCATCAGAGCAAGGAATATAAACATCCTTTAAAAAATGAATATAATTTTTAATTGAAGTTCAAAATTTATTTATTCTTTTCAATTCAATTTTTAATATATTCATTATGATGTTGGATAAGTAAAGAAATTTTAGTTTCTATATTCGAAGAATCCAAATCGTTTGATTCTATTAGTTTATTTAAAAATATTTTTTCACTTTCATCGATTAATCTATCACTTATTTTAGATAAATGAAAATTATCTTTATTGGTATTTTTACCATATTCTACTAATAATTTTTTAACTTCACTTTCTGTATCTACTATAAGATTACTTTTTATTTTCTTAGCATGATTATTTATAACAGTGGAAGCTTCAAATAAATTAAAAGGTTGGTGCTCACCTTCATTGTCTATTAACTTAGAACTTCCAGCTTTAGGAGTTAAATCCCCGGTTGAATAAGTCTCTTTTAAAGGGCCCTCTTCCGGATAAATCTTAATTGGTGAATCAGAATAAGACACATCTGGGGTATTATCTAGGGCTGGCGCACTAGGAGTGGGTTTTCAATTTTTAATGGAATCTTTTCATGAATTAAAATAATTATTCAAAGAATCTAAATATCCACCTAAATTAGGCGCTGAAGCGCCATCATTATTATTATAATAATAATATATAACAATTATAATACCACCCGCGATTAAACCATAAATAATATATTTTATATAATGATTATTATCTTCGGTGACACCAGTAGCTTCAACTGGAGAATTTATATAAGAAGGTTCAACACGTTCTCAACTATTAGGGCGTCTTATAATTTTATCGCCTTTTCAGTTTTCAAATTTATTGGCAATAGAATGAAATAATTTAACAATATAAGTAATTATATCATCAAAAATATTAGTTAATAATTCAATAACTGCAATAAAGGCCGCTACAGGATCAGTAACTAATAAAGCTAAAAATGTAACAAAGGATCCAATTAGATAAATGGATCTAGTTATTAGTCAATAAAGAATTTTCAAATATTTTTGATTTCTAATTATAAAAATAAAATATAAAAAAGTTTGAATAGTTTTATTTTTACTAATAAATGAGTGAATAATTTTAATAATAAGAAATTAATCTTAACTTAATAATAATTTAATTTAATTCAAAAAACCAAACAAGAAAAGAAATTTCAATAAAAGAGTATATATCTTATTTCAATATAAGAAAATATATCTTATTTCAATAAGCCGCGGCCTGTTTTCGCGCGAAGCGCCTTAAGAAAGTTACAAATCAACCTACTAAATAGAACGATCTAGTAATAAAAAAGTATCTTCAAAAAATTTTAAGATCTTATTCTCTATATAATAGATAAAATAGTTATAGTTTGAATAAAAATTTATTTTAGTGCGCCGTTTTTATACTTTTAGTAGTAAAATCAGCACGGGTGCGTGGCTTCGCGGCGTTACGATATGATTATAAAAAATTAGTTTATTAAATCCATTTTTTATGCGCGCCCTTTTATTATTGTTATTTTTTTTATATCTTAGCTTAATTTTTTTATATTTAGAATATAAATATATTAAAAAATAAATATTTTAGTTAAATTTTTAACTATGCTTAATTTATAGAATTATATAAATTATATACTTTTTTGGAACATTAACAGGGCTCCGCCCTAAATAAAAAAATTTGTCTGCGTTACTATAATATATAGTACTAATTAAAAAATAAATAAAAATAATAAAAATAATAATAATAATGGAAAATAATTTTAATAATCTATCTAATCTTTATTTAATAAATTCACCCTTAGAACAATTTGAAGTAAGTAATTTAATAAGTATAAATGCCCCTTTATTTGGTTACTTAAATATAACTTTAAGTAATTTAGCTTTATATTCAATAATAGTTTTTATATTAATAATAGCAATACATTTTATGGGTAATAATGAAACTAAAATTTTACCCTCTAAATGAAGTATAGCATTAGAAAGTATATTTATAACAATTAATTCAATGGTAAAAGAACAATTAGGTAAAGAAATTTATTTACCTTTTATTTATACATTATTCTTTTTTATCTTAATAGTAAATTTAATAGGTAATATTCCTTATTCATATACAATAACAACCTCAGTAATAGTAACAATAGGTTTATCTTTTACTATACTTACTGGTGTAACATTTTTAGGTTTATATTTACATAAATTTAATTTCTTTTCATATTTTGTACCTTCTGGTACACCTTTAGCCTTAGTTCCTTTATTAGTTGTTATTGAAACTGTTTCATATTTAGCTAGAGCTCTTTCTTTAGGAATAAGATTATTTGCTAATATGGTTGCTGGACATTCTTTATTAAAAATTTTATCTACTTTCTTATATCAAATGTTTAGTAGTAGTTATATTTTTGCTTTATTGACTCTTTTACCTTTTGCTTTATTCCTAGCATTATGTGGATTAGAAATAGCCGTTTCTATAATACAAGCTTATGTATTTGTATTATTAGTTATGTCTTATATTAAAGATGCTATTTATTTACATTAAATTTTACCTTTAAATTTTTTATAATATTTAAATTTTATAATATAAATTATATCTTATATCAGATTATAAATATATATAACAGATATTATATCTAATTAATTTTTATTATTATATATCCTATATATATAATTATATTAAATAAGTATTAAATTTTAAGGCGCTGTGCGTTATAATATCCCCTCAGCGTCATTAATTTTCAATTAAAAAATTATAATATAATTTATTTTAATTTCATAAAAATAAATTAATTATTTAAATATTAAATAATAATAATTTTATTGTATCTATATAAATTAAAAATTTTTTATTCATTATTAATTTTTAGTAATGTATTTTTTAATTTGCGTTTAAAGCACGGTTTGATATATTAGTCTTTAAATTCAAATAGGCGCGCGGCTTAGCCGCCCCTAATAATCAAATATATTCTATAATAAGTTAGTATAACTAATGCTTTAATAATTTAATTAATAAATAATTAGTTTAATATTAATTTTATTATTGTGCGCCGTTTTTAATTATTAAATACCTACTTTTTGTTTTTTTAGAAATAATTACTGCGCGCGGCAAAGCCGCCGTGTTAATTTTAACCACTTGCGCCGCCGCTTCGCGGCCCTTTTTATCTTATATATATTAAAACTTGCGCCAGAGGCGAAGCCTGTGGCTTTTTTAGGTTTCGACTCGCGCTACGCGCCTTAAATTCCAAATTATAAAATTCCAAATTAAAAAATTTAAATTAAAAGAAGAGTATTCTGCTTGTTTTAGGAATATAATAACTATACTATAATATTTTATAATACGGCGGCTTTGCCGCGCGCGAGGCGAAGCCGCAGTATTTTTATTTTTACTTTGTAATTTATATAAGGAATAGTTTTCACCGGTAAGTTAAGACGATTGCTAATTGTTCGGGGTAAGCGCCCCTTAGGTGTTCGATTCACCTCTATTCCATAAAAACAAAATTTATTTTTAATTTAAATTAATAAATAATATAATTTAATAAAAAAAAATAATAAATTTAAATTGTCTTTATTTTATTTTTTTGTGCGCCGTTTTTTATTTTTGCGCCTCTGGGGGCGGCTTCGCCGCGCGCCCGCCGCAATTAAATAATAACTAAAAAGTTATTCAGTGTAAACATGAGTAACAATTATTTGTTGATTCCTTTTTAATTGGATTGGCGTATGTTCTCAACTAATGCAAAGGAAATTGGAACCCTTTATTTAGTCTTTGCTATATTTGCTGGAATGATAGCTACAGCTTTTTCTATAATTATTAGATTAGAATTATCTGCTCCTGGTGTTCAATTTTTACAAGGAGATCATCAATTATTCAACGTGATAATTACCAGCCACGCCTTGATAATGTTATTTTTTATGGTCAACAAATTGCAAATGTTAAAATTATTTACAGTCTTAAGAGTAAAAAATTACCATACTATTGTAACAGTTGGTAATAATAATTCAAATGATAATAATTCAAGTGAGTCCTTTAAATCCAAACAAAATTATACTAAAGTTATAGTAACAGATCCTTATTGTAATAGGGATATAATAGCTAGAGTAACAACAAAACAAAAAGGTGTTTATGTTTGAGAATCATTAGATGGCAAAGACTTGTATGTGGGTCATTCTATTAATTTGTATAATCGAATATCTTCTTATTTTATGCCCTCTATATTAAAAAGTAAAGAACGAAGAGTTCTTAGATATCTAAATAAATATGGTTTTACTAATATAAAATTAACTATTTATATTATGGATAATTCAGTTAAGTTAGAAAAAGTAGTGGAATTAGAACAATCTTTTATAAACAGTTTAAAGCCTAATTTAAATGTAGATTTAGTAGCTAGTGGGTCCGGATATCCTGAGCCTATGAAGCGAGAAATACGAGAACGATTAAGTAAACAAAGAGGTACACCCGTTTTTATGTATGATGCTAAAGATTTTACTTTATTATATATTTATGACTCTAAAACCTCTATGTATAGTTCAATAAGTATACATCATAAAACCCTTGAGGATTGTTTATATTCTGGAAAAATATACTTAGATGCTTTTTTCTTATCTTTAGATATAATTGAAGAAAGTACTAGTACTAACTTATTAACCTTAGATGAAATTAAGACTCTTGTTTTAAAAAAACGATATATTTATCTAGTTAAGCATCCAGCATCCAAATCTATTCTAGCTGAATTTAAAGATGATTCTAGTTTAAATAAAAAATTTAGTTCATTAAATTCTTTAGCTAAGGAACTTAAAGGAGATCGACAAGTAATTAGAGAGTATTTAAAGGGCAATAAATCTTGTTATTATCGAGGTAAATGAAAATTTACTTATGTAAGCTCTGAGAATAAATAATTTTAACATATTAATTTATTAATATTTTTAATAAATAGGCATGGCCGGATAATATAGAAATATATTATTTTCTTTACACTATGTGCTGGAATATTTTTAGAGCTTTTGGAACTAGTATTGCATGTTTTCTTAAATGAAAAGCGGCATATTACAGTAACATTTCAAAAGATTAGGCAATCAGCAGGAAACCAAAGGTATAAGGGCTTTATAAGCATTAAACACTTTTACTAAGTAGGATCCTCAGAGACTACACGTGAAATACCCTACAGCAGGGTAAAGATATAGTCCAAGCGTTAGTGAAAACTAACGATAAATCGTATGCCTGCACTAATAGGAGGGTTCGGTAATTATTTTTTACCTATCCATTTAGGTGCACCTGATTACTTTAAATTTTTGCCGTATAATCTATACTGTGGGGCGGCTTCGCCGCCCTCTTTTTATTCTATTAATAATTACAATCCTTTTGATTCCTCTTCTGATTTGTCTAATATTAAAGGGGCTGCGCCCACTTATAAATTTAATTCTCTCGGTCCTTACTTAGCTGGATTATTTGAAGGTGATGGCCATATTATTTTATCTAAAAAACTTAATTCAAAAGGTAAAATAGGCTATCATTATATAGCTATAACTTTTGTTAACAAAGATATACCTTTAGTAAAAAAATTTATAGGTTTATTTGGTGGTAGATTAAGGTTTCAAATTAAAGGCGCAAAACGCGCTATAGTTTGGACAATAAGCATTCAAAAAGAATTAGTAAATTTAATAAATTTAATGAATGGTAATCTAAGAACACCTAAAATAAGTCAATTTAATGCCTTAATTGCTTGTTTAAATGACAAATATTGTTACAATATTCCGATTTTTTCCCAAGATACTAGCGATTTAAATACTAATGGGTGACTAGCTGGTTTTATTGATGGCGCTCCGCGCGGAGGATTTAAGATTCGTTATACTGAAAACCGGATAGATGGCGCTTCGCGCAGTAATAAAGTTTTAACAAAGGGAAGAACAGAAGTACGATTTGCTTTAGAACAACGACAGGCGCTTCCCGCCCCTTATAATAATCAACCCTATAAACCAATAATGCTTAAAATACAGTATTTTTTTAATATTACTACTGAATTAAGAATTTCAAAACATAATATAGATAAGACTTATTGGATAATAGAGGTTACTAGTTTAAATAAATTAAATCTTATTATTCAATATTTAAATTTTTATCCTTTATTAACGGCTAAACGAAATGATTTTTACGATTGGTTAAATGTTTATAATTTAATGAAGGATAAAAAACATTTAACTGAAGAAGGTAAATTAATTATTAAACAGATAAAATCGAATATGAATAAAAAACGGGAAAATTTTAACTGGGATCATATATATAATATACCCAGAGCGACAAATAATGTACAGTAGTCCTTTTTATAGTAACCCTATAATTAGAATTGGGTAAATTGCAAAGAAATCTTAATTTTACTAATTAATAAGACAATTTGCAGCGAAGTTTAATTCAGCATATAAAAATCTAAAAATCAATTTAGAATAAAGAATTAAAAACGTTCAACGACTAGAAAATGAGTAATGCTAACAATAATTTTTCCACGAAAACCCGACAATTATATACAATTATATAATTGATGACATAGTCTGAACCTAATAGTGATATTAGGAAATAAGGTTAGATAACTTTATGATAACATAATTGATGGCATTTCCGAGATTAAATAATATTTCTTTTTGATTATTACCTCCTTCATTGATACTATTACTACTTAGTGCTTTAGTAGAAAGTGGGGCTGGTACATCCTGTGCCAGAATAGTAAGTAATTATTATTTAGTACTTTACTATATGCTGGAACAACCTAAAGACTGCGTGAAGCTCCCTAATATTACAAAGTGAGAATTTTAAGTATGTACCAATGGCTAATCAGCAGGAAACCCAGTATTGAAAAATGCAGGGTTCCTCAGAGACCACACGTGAAGCCCCTTCTGAGCTCAGAAGGGATAAGATATTGTCCGCCATTTAAAAAAGATTTAAATCCTTAACCGTAATTAGGCTGGTAATTTAGTATAATTTATAAAAAAAAAATTTTTTTGTTTTTTCAACTTACAGTAAAACACAGCACAACGATAGTAAGTCTAATATTATCCTTCAAAAGATCAACTAGGTTATTACCGGCGCTGCGCGCCCTTAATTGAAGCTGATGGTTCTATTATAGTTCCTGATATCCTACGGCGGGGGGCCTTCGCAGCTATTATATCCTAGAATTAAAATCACTTTTGTAAACAAAGATTTACCGCGCGGGCTGCTACGGCGCCTTCGGCGCGCCCCTTATAAATTCATAGTAGTTTTGGAAAGCGATACTATAGGCTGCTTCGCAGCCCAAAATAAAAGTTCTCTAGAATTATAAAATTCAAGATATAAACACTTTGTATTTAATAGCGCCGCTTTGGGGCGATAAATGGAAAAATGAGAACACCAAAGATTGAAGGCGCTAAAGCGCCATAGACTAATGCCGCAAAGCGGCGTTAAATAAGAAATAAAATATAAAAGATATATCTAAATTAAAGACAGAACCGCTGCTTCGCAGCCATAAGTCCTTTAGAGTCAAATGCTTGGTGCGCCTCCGGCGCGTTTTTTAGATGGGCGCTGCGCGCCGGTATAAATTCAATTCAAAAGGTATTATAAATTCTATTAAATGTTATATGAGAATATCACATCGTAGAACGTAGTTTATCCTAGAAAAATACCTGATATTTTTTATGGCCGCGAAGCGGCCCTATTTACCTTTAATGGAATCAATTAAAATTTTTATTAAAGGCGCGCAGCGCAGTATTATTAAAATTAATAGAATTCTATCAGATAAAATTGAACAGGGGCGGCTCCGCCGCAGTTAGAAGGGGGCGTGGCAAAGCCGCCGGCGGATACTAAAAACATAAAACAATAGAAGAAAGCAATATACTGCGGCTTCGCCCCCAAAGTATGAATACTTTGAGAACTGAATTTAATTTTTCCCGTTTAAACAAATTTTATACTAAAAATACTAAAAATACTAACTTTCCCTAATTACGCTTTAAGTTCTGTAAGTTTTTAAATTCTGACAGGATGAACAGTTTATCCACCTTTATCCGGAATACAAGCTCATTCAGGAGCGTCTGTTGATCTAGCAATCTTCAGTCTACACCTTTCGGGTGTTTCTTCTTTATTGGGAGCAATTAATTTCATCACGACTGTTTTAAACATGAAAACTAATGGTATGAGTTTACATAAATTACCTTTATTTGTTTGAAGTGTGTTTGTAACAGCGATATTATTATTATTAGCTTTACCTGTTTTAGCCGGTGGAATAACTATGTTATTAACGGATAGAAATTTCAATACCAGTTTTTACGACCCCGCAGCTGGAGGGGATCCTATATTGTTTCAACATCTTTTCTGATTCTTTGGACATCCAGAAGTTTATATATTAATTATACCAGGCTTCGGTATAGTGAGTCACATAGTGTCAACCTTTTCAGGTAAACCTATATTCGGTTATCTTGGTATGGTCGTTAGGCCTTCTTAATTCCACCCTTATTAATAAAAGGAGTCCGTCTTCGGTATAATACAGAATAAAAACAAAAGAAGTCTGTGTAGATCGCCGCGAAGCGGCGGGCCGCGAAGC
>Ga0137419_10000661_pt1 | contig 13252 bp, 14 predicted proteins | sample CZODoug3_1_2_16f_FD_108279 | JGI IMG/M metagenome (GOLD analysis project Ga0137419, IMG submission 108279) | Vadose zone soil fungal communities from Angelo Coast Range Reserve, California, USA - CZODoug3_1_2_16fungal (Illumina Assembly) | ecosystem: Environmental > Terrestrial > Soil > Vadose... | reverse complement strand
GGCGTCGGCGTCGGCGATGGTCGTGGTCGGCCGGCCGAAGATCCGGACCTCGCCGGAGTCGGGAACGGTCGCCGCGGTGATCAGGTTGACGAAGACTTCGGCGGCCGCGCGATCGAACCCGAGGAGCGCGACGGATTCGCCTTCGCGGACGTCGAGCGAGCGGATGCGCAGCGGCCGGAGCGCGTGGTAATTCTTCTGGACATCGCGCACCGCGATGGCGAGGACGGACGAATCAGGCATGCGGCGCCGCGGCGCGAAGCCGGCGCCACGCGTCGGCGGGCAGCGTCACGGCACCCGGCTCCCACCCGTGCGACGGGTCGCCATGAAAATCCGAGCCGCCCGTGACCAGCAGCGTCAGTCGAGACGCCACGTCGCCGTATCGCTGCGTTGTCGCCTTGTCGTGATCGGGGTGGAAGACCTCGAGCGCGTCGAGGCCGGCGTCCGCGTACCCGGCGATGCGCGCGTCCAGCGCCGTCTGTCCCGGATGCGCCAGCGAGATCAGGCCGCCGGCGGCGTGCACGATGGCGATCACGTCTTCGGGTGCCGCGCCGGCGCGCGGCACGAACGCCGGACGCCCGATCGCCAGCCAGCGGTCGAACGCGTCGTTCGAATCGGCGACGTAGCCGGCCGCGATCATCGCGCGAGCAATCTGCGGGCGGCCGACCGAGCGCCCGCCTTCTGCATTCGCCACCGCGAGCAGCGGCGTGATGTCGATCGGCATCCCCAGCCGCGCAAGCCGATCGCCGACGGCTTTGACACGCTCGATTCGCTGGGCGCGCTGACGGGCCAGGAAACCTGACAGCTGCGCGTCCGTGGGGTTGACGAAGTAGCCGAGCATGTGGACGTCGCGCCCGTCCTCGACGGCGGTGATCTCGATGCCCGCAATCACCTCGATGCCGCGGGCGTGCCCCGCCGCCGTCACCTCGTCCACGGCGGCCGTCGTGTCATGGTCGGTCACCGCGATGACGGTCAGCCCCGCCCTCGCGGCGCGCTCGACGAGCTCCGCCGGCGTGCAGCGGCCGTCGGACGCGATCGTGTGCAGATGGAGGTCGATCACCGCGCGGACGCGCGGTGCGAGGCGGACGACTGTCGAGGCACCGCCTTCCGGCTGCGCCCCTGCCGCTTCACGAGCGCGCGGTATTCGCGCACCAGCAGATCGAGGTGAGCGCGCTCTTCGTCGGCGAACTCGAGGAAGATCTGCTTGCCTTCCGAATCGTCGAAGCGCTCGCCGTACTTCTTGAAGAAGCGGTGCGAGTTGCGCTCGCAGCGGATGCCGATGAGCAGGGCCTGCTGATCGTTGACGCCGCGCAGGAGCCGGTCGGCCCCTTCGGCGAACAGGCCGTTCGCCGCGCCCTTGAAGAAGAGGAACGTCGGCCGCGATTCGAGCTCCGGGTCGCGCGCAAGCAGCTCGCGGTAACGCCCTTCGAGCTTTCCGAGGTGCTCCTTCTCCTCTCCCGCGAGATCCTGGAACACCTTGCGGCCGCGCGCATCGCGGGCGACGCGCGCCGCGCGCGAGTAGAACTCGAGACCGCTGCGCTCGGTCGCAATCGCAATCCGCAGCGCGTCGCGCGCAAACAGCAAGTCGGTGTGGCCGGGCTCCGACGAGCCGTGGCGTCCGGTCCGGCACTCTTCGCACGTCCCGTAAATCTGAACGACGCTCTGCGAGGGACTGAAACTGCGCGCGGTCGCCACCTCCTCGACCAGCGCCTCGATGTCCGAGCTGAGGAACTCGAACGATCGGCTGCAGGACTTGCAGATCAGGTGGAAGTGCCGCGGCTGCCGGTAAGAGTGCTCGAAGCGGAAGCGGCCTTCGCCGAAATCGACCTTACGCGCGATGCCGGCGTCCACCATCCACTGCAGCGTGCGGTAGACGGTTGCGCGGCTGATGCGTTGATCTTCGCGGCGAATCAGGTCGACGAGGTCGTCGGCGCTGAGATGTCCTTCCTGACGCAGGAACACGTTGACGATCTGTTCCCGCTTACTCGACCGCTTGCCGCCGTCCGGCTTCAGCCGGCTGAGATCCGGAAGGTTGCTGGTCATCGCGGTACCTCAGCTGCCGAGCCGACCCGGGCGGGGTTAGACGCTGAACGAGCTGCCGCACCCGCAGGTGGATGTGGCGTTCGGGTTCTTGATCGTGAAGCCGCCGCCGGTTACCGTGTCGACGAAATCGACCTCGGCACCCTTGAGGTAGCTGATGCTCACCGGGTCGATGAAGAGCCTCACGCCGTTGGACTCGAAGACCTGGTCCCCGACGCCGCCGCTTTCCTCGATCATCAGCCCGTACTGGAACCCGGAACAGCCGCCGCCCTGCACGAACACCCGCAGCCCGCTGCCGACCTTGCCCTCTTCCGTGAGCAGCTCGCTGATTTTCGACGCTGCCGTCGCCGAGACATTCACCATTTTTTCGATTCTCCAGGGGAAAGATGCCCCCCAAAATTATAAGCGGCCGCTCCCCGCACGTTCAAGCCGAGACGCCAAGCGCCTCCAGCTCTTTGGCCGATTCCTGCTCGATTTCCTTGTGCAGGCTGTTGCCGTGGGCGTCCATCGTCACAATTGCCGGGAAATCTTTCACGGTCAGGTGCCACATTGCCTCCGGCGTGCCGAATTCCATCAGTGAGACCCCCTCGACCCCGGTAATGGTTCGGGCATAGAACTGGGCCGCGCCGCCGATACCGTTGAGATATACCGCCCCGGCCTCCTCGAGCGCCGCCAGCGTTTTCGCGCCCATCCCGCCTTTCCCGATCACGGCGCGTACGCCGTACCGCTTGATGACGTCGGCCTGATACGGCTCCTCGCGGATGCTCGTCGTCGGCCCCGCGGCCGTCACACGCCAGCCGTCGCCTTCCTTCACAACGACGGGCCCGCAGTGATACAGGACGGAGCCGCGCATGTCCACGGGCGGATCGTGTTTCATCAGGTACGCGTGCACCTGGTCGCGCCCCGTGAACATGCGGCCCGACACGAGCACCACGTCGCCCACCTTCAGCGAGCGCATCTGCTCCTCGGTCAGCGGCGCCTGCAGCGCGATCTCACGTCCGGTGCGCTGGAAGCCCGCCTGGTCGGCCATCGCTATCGCCGGGTTGGCGGGATCGCGATAGAGCCACTGTTTGATGGCGCCGGTCTTCGCATCGAGCACCACACCGAGGCGGCGGAACGCCCAGCAGTCGTACGCGACGGAGACGAAGAAGCTCGCCGGCAGCCGGTTCTGCACGCCGACCTTGCAGCCGATGAGCGACACGCGCCCGCCGAATCCCATCGTGCCGATGCCCAGCTTGTTCACCTCGCCCATGATCGACGCTTCGAGCTCCGCGAGCCGCGGATCCGGGTTCACGTCATCGAGCGTGCGGAACAGCTGCTCCTTCGCGTGCACGTAGCCCGACGTGCGATCGCCGCCGATGCAGACGCCGACGGCGCCGGGCGCGCACCCCTTGCCCTGCGCGTTCCACACCGCGTGGAGGATGCACTTGCGGACGCCTTCGAGGTTGCGGTCGGCGCGCCCGAGGTTCGGCAGCTCCACCGGCACGGAGTACTGCGCGTTCATGTTCTCGCAGCCGCCGCCCTTGAGGATCAGCTTGATCTCGATGTCGTCGCGCTCCCACTGGTCGAAGTGGACGATTGGCGTGCCGGGCCCGAGATTGGTCCCCGAGTTCTCGCCGGTGATCGAATCGACCGAGTTGGGACGCAGCTTGCCGCGTTTCGTCGCTTCCGCCACCGCGTCGCGAATCTGCCGGCGCATCTCGACCTGGTTGGCGCCGATCGGCACGTGGACCTCGAAGGTCGGCATGCCGGTGTCCTGGCAGATGGCGCCCTCGCAGTCGGAGGCGAGGTCGATGTTCTCGGCGATGATGGCGAGCGCCTGTCCCGACTGGGTCGCGGAGTCCTCCTGTCCCAGCGCGACCTTCATCGCGGCGCGGACGTCGGGCGGCAGATCGGTCGAGGTCCTCACGGTCAGCGAAAGCACGCTGTCGAAAAACTGTGGAAGCATCGCGCCAGTATAATTCCTAGGGCCGACCTGAAGGTCGGCCCCTACGACGTCGTAGGGGCCGGTCTTTAGACCGGCCCACACCCATGCCGTTTCGAACCGAGCGCGATCCTCTCGGTGAGCTCGACGTTCCCGCCGATGCGTACTACGGCATCCAGACCGCCCGGGCGGTCGCGAATTTCCGCATCAGCGACCTGCGCGCGCCCTCCGATCTCGTCACCGCCACGGTCCTGATCAAGCGGGCCGCGGCCGAAGCCAACGGGGCGCTCGGGCGTCTCGACGCGCGCGTCGCGGACGCCATCGTGCGCGCGGCCGACGAGATCCGCGGCGGCGCGCTGCGCGATCAGTTCGTCGTCGACGTGTACCAGGCGGGCGCCGGCACCTCGCACAACATGAACACGAACGAGGTGATTGCCAATCGCGCCGCCGAAATCCTCGGCGGCGCGCGGGGCGAGTACACGCTCGTCCACCCGAACGACCACGTGAACATGGGACAGTCCACCAACGACGTGTTCCCGACGGCGACGCGCCTCGCGCTGCTGATCGGCATGCGGCCGCTCGTGGACTCCGCGCGCGGCCTGGCGTCGGCGCTGCAGGAGAAGGCGGGCGCGTTCGCGCACGTGCTGAAGGTGGGCCGGACGCACCTGCAGGACGCGGTGCCGATGACGCTCGGCCAGGAGTTCGGCGGCTACGCCGCGTGCATCGAGCGCGGCGCCGACGATGTCGAGCAGGCGGCGGAGCAGCTGAAGGAGCTGAACCTCGGCGCGACCGCGGTCGGCACCGGGTTGAACGCGGGCGACGACTACACACGGCTCGCGATCTCGAACCTCTCGCGCGCGCTTGCGGTGGACCTCGTCCCCGCCGCCAACCGGTTTCGCGTCACGCAGAGCATGGGCGACGTGGTCGCCTACTCGGGCGCGATGCGGCGGCTGGCGGTGGAGCTCTCAAAGGTCGCCAGCGATCTCCGGCTGCTCGCCAGCGGACCGCGCGCCGGGATCGCCGAGATCGTCCTGCCCGCGGTGCAGCCGGGCTCGTCGATCATGCCGGGCAAGGTGAATCCGTCGATCGCGGAGATGGTGAACCAGGTCTGCTTCCAGGTGATCGGCTGCGACGCCACCGTCTGCGCCGCCGCCGAGGCAGGCCAGCTCGAGCTGAACGTGATGATGCCGGTGATCGCGTGGAACGCGCTGCACGCGTCGACGATCCTCTGCGGGGCGATGGAAGCGCTCGAGACGCTCTGCGTGGACGGCATCGAGGCCGACGAAGCACGCTGCCGCGAGCTGCTGGACCGCAGCACCGCGGTCGCGACCGCGCTCAGCCCGTATATCGGGTACGCGAAGACCGCGGAGATCGCGAAGGAGTCCGTCAAGACGGGGAGGCCGATTCGCGAGCTCGTGCTCGAGCGCAAGCTGCTGGATGCGAAGCAGCTCGATGCGATCTTGTCAGCTGAAGAAATGACGACGCCAGGCATCCCGGGCAAGGAGAAGACGAGATGAAGGCCGACCTGAAGGTCGGCCTCTACGCCTTCGTGCTGGCCACCGTCGTAGGGGCCGGCCTTCAGGCCGGCCCGCAGACCGTCGCGCCGCAGCGCGCCGGTCATCTCTTTCCGCCGGAGGATCTCGGACTCCTCGAAAGCCCGGATCGCGCCGACTGGCAGAAGCCCGATCAGATCATGGACGCGCTCGCCATCGCGGACGGGTCGAGGGTTGCCGACATCGGCGCGGGCTCGGGGTGGTTCACCATGCAGCTCGCCCGGCGCGTCGGGCCGAACGGCCTCGTCTACGCCGAGGACGTGCAGCGGCAGATGATCGAGGCGACTCGCCGCCGCGTCAGCCGCGAAGGCCTGCAGAACGTCCGGGCCGTGCTGGGCACCGTCACCGATCCACATCTGCCGGCAGGCGCGCTCGACGCGATCGCCGTCGTGGACGTGTATACCGAAGTCGACAACCGGGTGATGTTCCTGCGCACGCTGTCGCGCGCGCTGAAGCCGAACGGCCGCATCGGCGTCGTCAACTACAAGCCGGGCCAGGGCGGTCCCGGCCCTTCGTCGAACGCCAACGAAGGGGTGCGCGTCGACAGCAGCGTGGTGGAAGCCGAGGCGCGCGCCGCGGGCCTGCGCGTGCTGGCTCGAGAGAACCTGCCCTTTCAGTACCTCCTCGTGCTCGGCAAGTAGCCGTGCGAGTCGCGCTGACCATTGCCGGCAGCGATTCGAGCGCGGGCGCCGGCATCCAGGCCGACCTCAAGACGTTCGCGGCGCACGGCGTGTTCGGCGTCAGCGCCATTACCGCGGTGACCGCGCAGAACACGACCGGCGTGATCGCGAGTGCGGCCATGCCGGCCGATCTCGTGACGTCGCAGCTCGAGGCCGTCGTGTCCGACATCGGCGTGCACGCCGCCAAGACGGGCATGCTCGCCAACGCCGCCGTCGTCGAGGCCGTCGCGGCCGCCGTCGCCGATCTCGAGATTCCGTTCCTCGTCGTCGATCCCGTCATCACGGCGTCGAGCGGCGATCTGCTGCTGGATGACGAAGGGCTGCTCGCGATGAAGAAAGAGCTGCTGGCACGCGCGCACGTGGTGACGCCCAATATTCTCGAGGCGGAACTGTTGTCCGGTACTCGCATCCGCACGGAAGACGACCGGCGCGAGGCGGCGCGGCGCATCTTCGCGCTCGGGCCGGCCTACGTCGTGATCACGGGCGGGCATGCTCCCGCGGGATGGGGTCCGGCTACCCCGTCCGACGAAGCGCGACGAGCGAAGTCGGAAGCCGGATCGGCCGATCGCATCGTCGATCTCGTGTACGACGGCGAGGTGTTCACGGACTACGCGACGGACCGCGTCGGCGGACGTCACACGCACGGTACCGGCTGCGCGTTTTCGGCCGCGCTCGCGGCGCAGCTTGCGCTCGGGCGCAGCGTGCACGAGGCGGTGCCAACCGCCCAGGCATACGTGGCCGGCGCCATCCGCCACGCGCCCGGGCTCGGCCGCGGGGCGGGACCGATGAATCATTTCTGGCGTCTAGATAGTGACAAAGCCGGGCGCCTGTAAACTACAGGCATGGCCACGCCGCTCGTCGCGGTCACCTCCGAGCCGCTCGATGCCGATGCGCTCGTCGCGTGCGTGGGCGCGCAGGGCGAAGGCGCCGTGGTGACGTTCGCGGGGCTCGTGCGGGATCACAACCAGGGGCGGCAGGTGCGGTTTCTCGAGTACGAAGCGTACGAGCCGCTCGCCGTGCGCGCGCTGCAGCGCATCGTGGACGAGGCCGGGGAGATGTGGCCGTCGGCGCGCGTCGGGGCGCATCATCGGATCGGGCGCCTCGAGATTGGCGAGGCGAGCATCGTGATTGCCTCGGCGTCGGCGCATCGAGGCGACGCCTTCGCCGCCTGCCGCTATGCGATCGAGCGCGTCAAGCAGATCGTGCCGATCTGGAAGCGCGAGCACTTCGACGGCGGCGACGTGTGGCTGGAGGGGGCGACGGCGGACCCCGAGGATCGGGCGGCGCGGGACAAGGCGTACCGCATCGCATGCGCGTGACCGTGCGGCTGTTCGCGCGCCTGCGCGACCTCGCGGGCACGGGCGAGCTGATTCGGGAGGCGCCGCCGGGCGTGACCGCGCACGAGATCTGGAACGACCTCGTGCTCGAGTGGCCCGGGCTGCGGGAGTACGAGAAGACGATCTCGGTGGCGGTCAACGCCGAGTACGCGCGGATGAACGCACGCGTGAGCGACGGAGATGAGATCGCATTCATGCCGCCGGTGTCCGGTGGCGCGGACCCCACGAGGAAATGATGTTCGACAAGCTGCTCAGCGTCGAGAACAAGTACGACGAGCTGATGACCAAGCTCGGCACGTCCGACGTGCAGGCCGACGTGGCCGAATACCGCCGTTCGGCGAAGACGCTGTCGGAGCTGGAGCCGCTCGTGCAGAAGTTCCGCGACTACAAGAGCGTCGAGCAGGACATCAAGGGCGCCGAGGAACTGGTCAACGGCGCCGACGCGGACATGCGCGACCTCGCGCGCGAGGAACTGAAGACGCTCGAGGTGCGGCGCGAGGCGCTGCTGCAGGAGCTGAAGATTCTCCTGATCCCGAAGGACCCCAACGACGAGAAGAACGTCATCCTCGAAATCCGCGCGGGCACCGGCGGCGACGAGGCGGCGCTCTTCGCCGGCGACCTGTTCCGCATGTACTCCCGCTATGCCGAGCGGCAGGGCTGGCGGATCGAGGCGATGTCGTCGAGCGAGAGCGGCACGGGCGGGTTGAAGGAAGTCATCGCGTCGATCGAGGGGCGCGGCGTCTACAGCCGGCTGAAGTACGAGAGTGGCGTGCACCGCGTTCAGCGCGTCCCCGCCACCGAGGCGAGCGGCCGCATTCACACGTCGACGGCCACGGTGGCGGTGCTGCCCGAAGCCGAGGACGTCGACATCCAGATCAACGAGAAGGACCTGCGCATCGACACGTTCTGCTCGAGCGGTCCCGGCGGCCAGAGCGTCAACACCACCTACTCGGCCGTCCGGCTCACGCACATCCCCACGGGCGTGGTCGTCTCGCAGCAGGACGAAAAATCGCAGATCAAGAACCGCGCGAAGGCAATGAAGGTGCTCCGCGCTCGGCTCTACGAGATGGAGATGCGCAAGCAGCAGGAAGCGATGGCGAAGGAACGGCGCGGGCAGGTCGGCACCGGCGATCGCGCCGAGAAAATCCGCACGTACAACTTCCCGCAGAGCCGCATCACCGATCATCGCATCAACTTCACCACCCATCAGCTGCACGATGTGCTCGAAGGCGATCCGGGCGAGCTGATCGATCAGCTCACGACGTTCTACAACGCCGAAAAACTGAAGGAAGCGACGACCGTCTAGATGGAGATGCTGTCCGACACGCTCTCGACGGCGCGCGCACGCCTCGTCGCGGCTGGTATCCAGCCTGACCAAGCCGCCGTCGACGTGGATGTCTACGCCCGCACGATCCTCGGCTGGGACAAGGCCACGCTGCTCGCCAACCTGCGCGAGCCGACGCCGACGCCGCTCGAACCCCGCTTCTCCGAGTGGATTGCCCGCCGCGAAACGAGCGAGCCGACGGCCTACATCGTCGGCACGCGCGAGTTCTGGGGGCGGCCGTTCCTCGTGACGCCCGCCGTCCTCGTGCCGCGCCCCGAAACGGAGTTCATCGTCGAGGAAGCGCTCCCGCTGGTGCGCGACCTTCGGGCGCCGCGCCTCGCGGACATCGGAACGGGCAGCGGGATCCTGGCCGTGACGCTGGCGGCCGAGATGCCGGGGGCCGCCGTCGTCGCGACCGATCTGTCCGGCGCCGCGCTCGACGTGGCCCGCGAGAACGCGAGGCGGCACGGCGTCGCCGAGCGCGTCAGGTTCGTGGAGACGTCGTACCTCAACGGCGTCGACGGCCTCTTCGACCTCGTCGTCGCCAACCCGCCCTACGTGCGCGATCGCGACAAGCCGGCGCTGTCGCGCGACGTGCGCCACGAGCCCGATGTCGCGCTGTTCGGCGGGCCGGACGGCCTGCGCGACGTCGGCGGCGTGCTCGACGCGGCGGTTGCGACGGTGAAGCCCGGCGGCTGGTTCGTGATGGAGTTCGGCTACGGCCAGGAGGAGGACGTGCGGCGGCTCGTGAACGCGCGTCCGTCTCTACGCGTCGAGCGCGTCCGCGACGATTTTCAAGGCATCGCGCGCACCGCAATCATCCAGACCAGCGGGCGGCAGGCAGCGGGCAGCTAGCAGCCGGCAGCACGTAGCATCGTTGCCTTACGATCCACGCCCGGCTGCCCGCTGCCCGCCGCCAGCTGCCTGCTAGAGTGTAGCCATGAGCGAGTGCCTCTTCTGCCGCGTCATCAGCGGCGAGATCAAGGGATCGATCGTGCACCAGGACAACGACCTGGTGGCCATCAGGGACATCAATCCGCAGGCGCCGCTGCACGTGCTGATCATGCCGCGCCAGCACATCGCGACCATCAACGACCTGACGCCCGCCAACGACGCGCTCGTCGGCTCGATGTTCCGCGCGGCCGCCGCGCTCGCGAAACAGAATGGCTACGCGGAGCGCGGTTATCGAACGGTGTTCAACTGCAACAGCGAGGCGGGCCAATCCGTCTTCCACATCCACCTGCACCTGCTTGCCGGCCGACCGATGGCGTGGCCGCCGGGCTGAGGCCGCCGACCTACGAACCGCCGGTGCCGGCGCCGGCGTATGGTCCCGCGACGACGACGGCGGCCTTCGATGGATCGAGCACCGCGCGCGCGGCCGCATGGACCTCGTCGCGCGTGACGCGGCCGAGCAGGTCCGGCATCCTGGCGTCGAAGTCCATGCCGAGACCGAAGAATTCCACCATCTGCAGGAAGTTCGCGATGCCGACGTTGGTCTCGAGCCGCCGCGGCATCGAGCCGATCAGGTACTGCCGCGACTCGGCGACCTCCTGGTCTGTCGGCCCATCCGCGGCCATTCTCGCGATCTCCTGGTCGATTGACGCCAGCGCCCGATCGACGTTCGCCGGGTTCACGCCCGCGCGAATCAGCAGCGGCCCGGGGACGACGTTGGCGTCGAGCGCGCTGAAGACGTAGTACGCCATCCCCTGCCGCTCGCGGATGCTGTCGCCGAGGCGGCCGCCAATCGAGTACTCGCCGAGGATGTTGTTCATCAGCCAGTACGCGTAGTAGGCGGGGTCGGCGCGCAGGATCGTCGTGAAGCCGTACGCGATGTCGGCCTGCGCCTTGTTCATCATCGGGATGACGCGCACGCGACGCTCGCGGGACGGAGGCGCTGGCGGGAACACGGGCTCGGCGGGCGGCGCCGCCTTCCACGCGGAGAACGCGCGGCTCGCCGACTCGATCGCCCGCGCCGGCTCGACGTCGCCGACCAGCACCAGCGAAAGCGCGGGCGGCCTGAACCGGGCCGCATGGAACGTCTGCAGCGAGGCGCGCGTGATGCGTTCGACGACGCCGACGCTGCCGCGCGGCCGGCGGCCGTACGGGTGACCATCGCCGTACAACAGCGAAAAGAGGCCCTCGCCCGCCATCGCCGCCGGGTTGTCCTCGTCTTGCCGAATCATCGTGATGATCTCGCCGCGCCGCGTCTCGACCTCAGGGTCGGGAAACGCGGGCTGCGTGACGACGTCGGCCAGCGTCGCCAGGATCGAGTCGAGATCCTCGACCAGGCAGGTGCAGACGAGCGACAGCGCGTGGCGGTTGACGGTGATCGCGAGCGATACGCCGCGATTCTCGAGCTGGTCCGCAATCTCCTCGGCGGTGTGCCTGGCCGTGCCGCGGTCGATCGTGCGCGACACGAAATGGGACACACCAGGCTCGGACGGTGGATCGAAGATGGTCCCGGCTTCGAAGGCCGCGTGCAGCGTGACCGCCGGCGTCGCGCCCGCCTGCTTGGCGATGACGCGCACGCCGTTGTCCAGCACCGAGCGCGCCGGCGCCAGCCCGCGCTGTTCGATCGTCTTCATCGTCGCTGGAGCGAGGCGGGACCGGCGCCCGCGCCTTCGCCGACCGGCGGCGGCTCTTCATCCGCCGGCGGCTGCGGATCGAACCAGCCGATGGTGCGATTGGTCGTCCTGAAGCAGGCGGCTGCCGCCTCGCCCACCTGTTCCACGGTCACCTCGTCGATCCGCTCGCGCAGCGCCGGCACCAGCCGCCAGCTCGCGATGGTCTCGAAGTAGCCGAGCTGGTGCGCGATGTTCGAGATGCTGTCGCCTTCGAACACGAGCCGGGCGCGCAGCTGGTTCTTCGCCTTCCGCACCTCAGGCTCGGTGATGCCGTGTCGCCGCACCGCCTCGAGCTGCGCCAGCGCCGCCTCTTCGACCACCCTGAGAGAGGTCCCCTCGGTCGCGGTCACCGAGATGGTGTAGAGAAACGGCTGCTGCGTCGGCACGAGGCCGCCGTTCACCGCGGACGCCAGGCCCCCGTCGACGAGCGCGCGGTACAGGCGCGCGCTCCGCTGCGGCGGCGGCGTGCGGAAGCTCGCCCAGAGGTTCAACCCCTTCGCTCCCGTGAGCGCCGCGTCGAGCACCAGGAGCGGGAAGAACGCGGGATCGTTGACCGCCGGCGCGTGGAAGCCGATCTTCAGGTACGCCGTCGTCCCCTCGCGCGCGACGGTGACACGGCGCTCGCCAAGCTGCTCGGGCTCGCGCGTCGGCACGCCCTTCGACGCCTCGCCCGGCGCGATCGCGCCGAAGCGCTGGACCACCTGGCGCAGCGCGTCCCTGCGATCGACGTCTCCGACGATCACGAGCGTCGCGTTGTTCGGGACGTAGTGACGACGGTAGTAGCCGTACAGGTCTTCGCGGGTCATCGTCTGGAGATCGCCGAGCCAGCCGATGGTCGGATGGCCGTACGGATGCGCGCGAAACGCGGTCGCGGTCAGCTCCTGATCGAGGAGCTGATCGGGATCGTTCTCGCCGCCCTGCAGCTCCGAGATGATCACCGTGCGCTCCGACTCGCAGTCGGCCGGATCGTAGAGGCAGTTCGCCATCCGCTCGGCCTCGATGAACAGCATGCGATCGAGCGCGTCGCGCGTGGCGGTCTCGGTGTAGGTGGTCTGATCGATCCACGTGTAGCCGTTCCAGTAGCCGCCGAACTGCTCGATGATGCCTTTCACCTTGTCGCGCGGAATGTTGGTCGTCCCCTTGAAGTTCATGTGCTCGACCCAGTGCGACACGCCGGTGAGTCCCCGCGCTTCGTCCTTCGAGCCGACGCGATACCAGCACCACACCGACGCGAGCGGCGCCGTGCGCACTTCCTGGATCAGGACACGCAGCCCGTTGTCGAGCAGCTCTTCGTACACCTCTCCACTCGTCGTCTCGATCGCGTTCTGCACCGCCACGTTCGCATTATAGGTCGCCGCCTCGGAGTACAATTTGCTGGAATGCCCGAGTGGAAAGACACGGTGAACCTGCCGCGCACAGGTTTTCCGATGAAAGCCAATCTTCAGACGGCCGAGCCCGAGGCGATCGCCCGCTGGGACGCGATGAACCTCTACGGGCAGATCCGCGAGAAGCGGCGTGGCGCGTCGAAGTTCGTCTTCCACGACGGGCCGCCGTACGCGAACGCGCAGATCCACCTCGGCACTGCGCTCAACAAGATCCTGAAGGACATCGTCATCAAGTCGCGGACGATGGCCGGCTTCGACGTCCCGTACACGCCCGGCTACGACTGCCACGGGCTGCCGATCGAGCTCAAGGTCGACCGCGAGCTCGGGCCGAAGAAGCGCGGCATGTCGATCTCCGACATCCGCCGCGCCTGCCGCGAATACGCGGGCC
>Ga0137419_10000660_pt1 | contig 13258 bp, 7 predicted proteins | sample CZODoug3_1_2_16f_FD_108279 | JGI IMG/M metagenome (GOLD analysis project Ga0137419, IMG submission 108279) | Vadose zone soil fungal communities from Angelo Coast Range Reserve, California, USA - CZODoug3_1_2_16fungal (Illumina Assembly) | ecosystem: Environmental > Terrestrial > Soil > Vadose... | reverse complement strand
CTCTTCGACTGGGTAATCATTGATTCGCCACCCTGCCTGCCGGTTGCGGATGCCAGCGTGTTGGCCGGTTGTGTCGATGCCGTGCTGTTGGTTGTACGCGCAAATTCCACTCCTTCAGCAATGGCGCAGAAGGCCCGACAGGAGCTGAGGAAGAGTAACGTGATAGGGGTGGTGCTGAACGCCGTGGGAAAATCCGAATCCTATGGCAATTATTATGCGTATGGCTATGGCCAGAAGCAAAAAAGGCTGCACCATCCTGAGCAGAAGGCCGATCCGTCCATGACGGTAAGGACGCAGTGAAGATACCCCTTGTTCTGGGAAGGCAAGAGTTTTGTAAATCAATGAGAAAACGAGGCTGAGACAAAATTGAATCTTTCTCCAACAACACAAACTGAGACGATTCCGGCGCTGGATTTGAAAGCGCAATATGCTTCGATACGCGAAGAGATTCACACGGCAGTGAATGCGGTGCTGGACTCGCAACACTTCATTCTTGGGCCTCAAGTTCAGGCAGTAGAGAAAGAAGTCGCTGCCTATCTTAAATGTGGATTCGGCGTGGGAGTCGCCTCGGGAACTGACGCATTGATCCTTGCATTACGGGCGTGCGGCATCGGCCCTGGCGACGAAGTTCTCTGCCCCTCTTTCACCTATGTCGCTACCGCAGATTCCGTCAGTTTACTCGGGGCCACGCCCGTCTTTGTGGACATCGAACCCAAGACCTTCACGATGGACGTTACCAAGATTGAAGAGCGTATCACCCCTCGCACTAGAGCCATTATTCCCGTTCACCTGTATGGTCAGAGCGCGGATATGGATGCGATTCTCGAAATTGCGCGGCGCGGGAATCTTCGCGTCATTGAAGACAATGCTCAAGCGATCGGCTCAACCTACAAAGGCAAGTCCGTCGCGACCATCGGGGACATAGGATGTCTGAGCTTCTTTCCCAGCAAGAATCTGGGCGCTTACGGCGATGGCGGTATGGTCGTTACCAACTCCGAAGACCTGGCAAAGCGCTTGCGTTCTCTCCGGGCCCATGGTTCCGTGAAGAAATACTTCAGTGAAGAGCAAGGCTGGAACAGCCGTCTGGATGAGATACAGGCAGCCATCCTGCGCGTGAAACTTCGCCATTTGGACTCCTGGTCTGAAGGACGCCGGGCCAATGCGGCTCGCTATGATGCCCTGCTGGAGACCATCCGGGGAGTTGTAACGCCGGTCGTCGCCGATTGGGGAACCCACGTGTTCCATCAGTACACGATCCGAGTTCCGCGGCGCGACCATGTTCAGAGGGTTTTGGCTGAACACGGCATCGCAAGTACAGTCTATTATCCCTGGCCGATTCACCTGCAGCCCATCTACAAAGCCCTGACCCACAAACGAGGTGACTTCCCTGAGACGGAACGCGCCTGTGAGGAATCGCTCTCCTTACCGATCTACCCGGAACTAACTGAGTCTCAGATGAACCGGGTGGCCGACGCGCTCGCCGACGCTCTGCGAGCCTGAATTGCACAGCACCAGGACCTAACGCTGCTAAGTATCGCGGGTCGGTTTCCGAACTATGGGAGCTTGGCCGAGGGTGTGTCTCTTGCTCACTCAAGCCAGCTTGGCTGGGGCACTCTCGGCCAGTGAATACTCTACAGGGACAGTAATGGTACCCCTTTTCCTGTCCAAGAGAAAAAGCAGTCTCTACAACGCCTTGCTTGTTGAAATTAAATGGGTTACGCCTACAATCGTCTGGCCAGCCGATTGCTGTAGTTCAAGGTAAATCAACGAAAATGCTGCGACCCCCGGTGCGCAAGGGATCGCCTGAAAGCACTGCAAGGTCCTAAAGACAATGCCAAGAATCGGCTCCCATCAAGTCCCGACAAGAACCCTCCTTCTGGTGGGTGTAGACGCCATGGCTATCGTCGTCCCACTAATCGCCGCAACCGCGCTGCGCTTCCCAGAATCAGCGCCGTCAGTACTGCTGGCTCTTGGATCGTGGGCCAAACTCACTCTGGTTACCTTCGTCTATGGCCTGTCACTCTACTTCAATGATCTCTATGATTTTAGGATCGTGAAGAGCCAATCCAATCTACTGTTGCATATGTTGCGTGCCATGGTCAGCGCTGGATTCGCCTTGGCGCTGCTATATTTCCTGGCTCCCGTGCTCAGCTTCGGCCGAGGGGTCACCTTGGCAGCTTCCCCATTCATTTTTGTCTTACTCTTGAGCTGGCGTCTGTCCGTGAGTGTTACGAACCTCTTGGCTCGCGGTGATGAGCGAGTATTAGTCCTCGGAACGGGCGAGGCTGGAATCTCTCTCGTTCGGCATATCATTGGCCATCCCGAATACAACATTAAGGTCGTCGGTTTCCTGGACGAACAGGGGCAGAACATCGGGAAGTCCTTGGTGAATCCTTGTATCGTCGGTGCCGCGGCTGATCTGGAAGACATTGTGGCACAACACAAAGTCGATCGAGTCGTGCTTTCTCTTAAAGACCGCCGCGGGAGCACCCCGGTGCGGGAATTACTCAATCTCAAGCTCGCCGGGATTCGCGTTGAAGAGGTGCATAACTGCTTTGAACGCATCTCGGGACGAATCCCTCTGGAGCATTTGTCGCCTAGTTGGCTTATCCTTTCGGACGGATTCAGGAAATCCCGCATTTCTCTGGCAGCGAAACGGTTTGCCGATATTATTGTTTCGTCTGCCCTTCTGGTCCTGGTCTCGCCGCTCCTTCCCCTGATTGCCATCGCGATCTATCTGGAATCTGGAGGGCCCATCTTTTTCAGGCAAACTCGAGTTGGTCATCGCGGGCTGGAATTCGAGTTGTTAAAGTTCCGCTCGATGGTACAGGACGCCGAAAAGCACGGTCCGCAATGGGCCACGAAGCAGGATAGCCGCGTTACCCGGGTGGGTCGTTTCCTTCGGAAGACACGTTTGGATGAGCTTCCTCAGCTTATCAATATATTCCGAGGTGACATGAGCGTTGTCGGCCCGCGGCCCGAACGCAAATATTTCTGTGAAATGCTGGCAGAGAAAATTCCTTATTTCAACCTGCGGCATTCCATTCGTCCCGGCTTGACGGGTTGGGCTCAGGTCCGTTTCAAGTACAGTGCCAGCCTAGACGACGCCAAGGGAAAGCTGGAACTCGACCTATTTTACCTCAAGAACCTGTCTCTTTTGGTAGACCTTGCCATCCTGTTTGAGACAGTCAAGGTTGTGATTTTGGGTCGCGGGGCGCAATAGGCACTTCTTGATATACGGAGAGGGAAGTGAAAGAAACTTGCTGGAGAAGAGGAAATGTTTTTCACCTCTCCGAAAGTGGACATGTCTGTAGACACTTCGAAGACAGACTCTATTGAAAATAGACACTTTATTCGGCTGTCCGAAAACGGGTTAATGGCCGGTCAGTTGCACTTAATTCGGAAGTAAGGGGCAGTGTGGCCCCTGCATTGCGTCCCAGTCCATGGCGGCACGGATTATAGCTATTCGCGGGATCAGCGGGTACAGAGTCCGTTAGGAGATCGAACTTGAGAGGAACCAGAATGCGTCTCATGAAACAAGTTGCTCGACAAGGAGGAGGTCTTTTTCTTGCCCTGATCGGCGCAGCCTCCGCGATAGGCCTGTCGATGTTCTCGCCCTGCGCTGCCGCTCAAACCAAAGATTTGACAGTCGATGTGCTGGTAAATTCTTCCAACACCGTTGGATACAACACTGATCCGAACAATCCGGGAGAGTACCAGCGTTATCCGGAGCGCTATCTCGAACATTTACAGATCCCTTACCGAGTGATCGACGTTGCCACCACCCCTCCTCCCGATCTAACAACTGTTCAACTCATCTTTGCTGCTCACAAAGGGCTAGGTCTATCAAGTCTATGGCAGCAGGCAATCACGAGTGCGGTGGCTCAAGGCGTTGGATTTGTGAACTTTGATTCCGATCCTGCGATCGGTAGTCAAACGCACATCCAAACTATATTCGGTGCAACGGGGGCAGTACAGGGCGCTCCGAGTACATGGCTGGTTGTACCTGCCGCTGTACAGCCGGGTGGCTCGACCCCGCATTATATATCTGCGATGCAGGTCCACTTCTTAAGCGACCCTCCAGGGGACTTGCTATATAAATTTCACGGTGACGCGTTCGGTACCTATCCCACGGCAACAGCGACAATTCTTCAGGGTGCACATGGGACGGTAATCGCTCAGCTCTTCGACGGCAACCATAGCGCCTATAGTACGTTGATTCTGGCCACCGGTTACGGTAACGGCCGGGCCGTAAACTTTGGGACCTACGATTATCTACATCCTGGCGGTTTTGGTTTCATGATGGGAGTCGACGATCTCTTCTGGCGTAGCTTGGTTTGGGCAGCTCGCAAACCTTTCGTTGTGCGCGCATATCCTCGCATGTTCGCGGTCCAACTTGATGACAATTCACAGTTATCAGGTTTGCCGGGTCGCCTTACAGACTTTTTCGACAGTTCGTTAACTGGAAATCTACTTCCTGATGGGACTGGAGGTCCTTGGAAGTTGGATGTGTACACAATCGCCGATAATCTTGCCCCGGGCACAACTGATCGAAGTCAATTTATTCAGCAAATTAACGCCGGCCACGTTAAACAGTCCCTTCATCGGCTCTCTGAGAATACGGGAGGTGACCTCTTCTGGAATGGTACTGTGGGGCCGCTGTCGGATTCGGCTTTCCAGTCACTTCTGAACACTGCTATGGCTGATGTGCAGGGCAACGGGGGTAATGACACCCTTCCCTTGTCGAGATCGAATATCCCTGAATTTTGGGACTACAGCAATAACGTCGGTTTTGACCTGTGGCACACCCTCGGAGTTCGATACATTCTAGAGATACAGAAAGCCGGTGTCGAGTATCTCTCAAGTAAAACGGACACGCAGCGCTTGCCTTATCGCCCGTTCCGTATCTACGAGCAGCCGCCAAATTTCAATGTCGGAGACGAATTCTTTCCCATCTTCTGGGCGGACGACTACACAATCGGAAGTAGAAGTGGTCTGCCTGCTCAAACTTTTTATGGTTTTTCGACGCAGATCCTAACGGACAACTATCGGTTCCCCGGACCTGACGCCAAATTTCCAGACTACTTGGGGTCCGGAACTTATCCATTGGCGAATAGCCTTGAGAACTGGCAAGTATATGCTTGGCGATTCTGGTCCTCACTAGCCCCGGTAGAAATCTTTACCCATGACGAAAATGACTTAGAAAATGTGCCTGTTTCACAGCGCCGGCAATTCATCAGTCAGTATTCTTTGTGGCTGAATGCACATGGTGCGCGCCACGTTTTCATTGAGCAGATGGGTGACTATATGTATGCGCGGAACAAGTCATTGCTCGCCACTGCACAGGCCACACCCAGCACAATTACGCTCAATCTCACCGGTAAATCACAGAATGCAGATGGTACGTTGGTGCCTACAAAGACCCTTGTTTTTTACGGCGACGACAATGGGACTTGGGTTGATGTTCCCGGGTTTGCTCCTGGCGGTTCAACGTTTTCGTTTCCGAATTCAACTCCCCCGGCAATAGGCCTGTCCGCCACCTCCCTGTCTTTCCTTGCCCTCCCTGGTGGAAGCAATCCAGCAGCCCAGCAAGTCAATGTGTCCAATGCAGGTGGAGGGACGCTAACTTGGTTTGCTACGAGCAGCGCTTCATGGCTCACGGTATCACCGGCCAGTGGTACAAATTCCGATATCTTAACGATTTCCGCCGCTTCTTCCAGTCTGGCGACGGGAAATTACACCGGTACCGTCACGCTGACGGCACTAAATGCTAGCAACAGTCCGCAAACCATCTCGGTCTCATTAGTAGTTGGCCCAACTTCATTTGTACTCACCCCTGGTAGCCTGACATTCGCTGCATTCCAGAATCAAGGGAATCCGCCGAGCCAGACCTTGACGGTGGGCAATGCTGGGGGGGGCACACTTACTTGGACTGCTTCCACGAACGTGCCATGGTTGCTCATTTCAGCGACCTCTGGAACAGCTCCTTCTCCGTTAACCGTGTCTGTGAATACCTCAGGTCTTGGGGTTGGGACATATACCGGCACAATCACCTTCGTCGGCGGGGCTGCGAACAATTCCCCGAAGGCGTTCCCTGTAACTTTGTCGATTACAGGTGTATTGCTTTCGACAAATTTTAGTGCAGGAACGCTAGATGGTTGGGCCATCTCCCCACTTGGACTCGCGTCGAACTGGTCTGTTGCAAATAACGCAGCAGTTTACAACGGTGGGGGGCACACGCAGATTTTTGGTGGTAACTCCGCATGGACTGACTATACTGTTCAAACCGATATCAAGCTCTCAACTATGAGCAATTATCCCGGAGGGCTTCGTGGCCGCGTAAATCCTGTAACTGGGGCCTCTTATGCGGTTTGGCTGTATCCGGGAAGCAACGATTTGGTGCTTTACAAGACAGTGGGTTGGAACATTGATGCAGGAAACACTGTTCTGGCGCAGAAGGGTCTCATCTTTGACACAACCGCGCCTCACACGATAAAGCTGAGCATGCAAGGCAGTCAGTTACAGGTGTTTTATGACAGCGCTTTGATACTTAGCGCCACCGATACTTCATATGCTAGCGGTATGATTGCGCTTGACGTCTCCACGCAGGTAATCTCATTCACCAACATTCTAGTTACCGGGACGGCGTCATCGACGAGTTCGTTCAGTCCTTCCGTCTCAACTCTGAATTTTCAGGCGTTCTTGAATGGTTCGAACCCGTCACCTCAGAACGTCCAAGTCTCTTCAATCGGCGCGGGACAAGTGGCATGGACAGCGCGGGGCTCTGCAGCGTGGTTAGCGGTATCTCCTGCAGGTGGAGTAACACCTGGAACTCTGCACGTCTCGGTCAACACATCTGGATTGACGGCTGGAAGTTATACGGGAACAATCACATTTTCATCTTTTGGCGCTTTGAACAGTCCTCAAACACTCACCGTCAATCTTTCCGAAGCTCCACCACCGCCATCTCTCGTCACCGCACCTGCAACCCTGACGTTTAGCGGAGCACAGGGTGGCAACAGTCCCGCAGCACAGACCCTGTCAATCCAGAATGGAGGCGCAGGCCAATTCAACTGGACGGCGGCGAGTGACTCATCGTGGCTTACCCTCTCGAGCCCGTCCGGAACAACTCCTGTGTCACTCCAAGTCAACGTTAGTATGGGAACCCTCGCTGCTGGCTCATATTTGGGCAATATTACGATAACGGCGCCGGGTGTTGCTGGATCACCAACAAACGTCCCCGTAAGTCTGGTCATTGGCGGCAGCCTGATGTCTGATGATTTCAGTTCGGGAGCGCTCAACGGTTGGGCTAACTCACCGCTCGGCCTTGCGTCGGATTGGTCGGTAGTGAACCAAGCCCTACAGAACAATGGAGGTGGCCACACCCAAGTCTATGCTGGAAATTCAGCATGGACCGACTATTCGATGCAGGCGGACATCAAACTCGCTTCCCTGAGCAACTGGCCGGGTGGAATCCGCGGAAGAATTCAACCTGGTACTGGTGGATCGTACGCCGTGTGGCTATATCCCGGCTATCAACAAATTCGGCTCTATCGCACGCAGCAATGGAATATTGATGGTGGCTTCACAACACTAGGAATCGCAAACGTCAATTTTGACACTACGGCATTCCATACCGTGAAGCTTGCGATGCAAGGTTCGCAAATTCAAGTATTCTATGACAGCCAGGTGGTCCTAACGGTTACCGATGCTCTTTATACAAACGGAATGGTAGGTTTAGATGTCTCGAACCAGCCCGTTACGTTCGACAACGTTCTAGTAACGGGAAACTCGCCCGTCAGTCCAGAGTCACTAGCGCCTGGCGCTTCCGCTCTGAGTTTCTCGGCTACTGCAGGAGGACCCAATCCCGCGGCACAGACAGTAGGACTGTCGGCGACAGGAACTGGCGCGCTTGCTTGGACAGCTTCCACCAGTGCGCCGTGGCTAAGTGTAAGCCCCGCAAGCGGTTCGACGCCTTCAAGCGTTTCGGTATCTGTTAACACCTCTGGGCTAGCGTCGGGAACGTATTCTGGAACAATTGTCTTGTTTTCTCGTGGGGACCCGGCGGCTCCGGAGGCGCTAAAAGTGACTCTAACCATCCAGTAGGGTCAGGAAGTCGTACTGGCCCTACTTCTTTGCACCTCACCGATGGTCGCGAGCGAAATCGGATGCGTGATAGGCCGTCACAGAGGACGAGATGGAGAACGAATCGAAACAAAACCAGACGAGTGGATCTGCCTTCTTCTACCTGCTGCTAATTTTCAATATCCTCCTAACCGTTGGCTGGGCTTGTCGCGCATTTGGCCGCGTGGTTCAATCGCATGGTTTCATTCTGGTTATGGCGACTACTTCAGTAGTTTTCACCATGTTCTCCTTGGCAGGTTACACGTGGTTGTATCGGGTGCGGAGATTCTCTAGTCGGGCCGCATTTAATCGCACGAGCGTTTGCTCGTGCGCATGCTGGATGTTTGCTGTTTTCATGCCAGAATATCTGTTCGGCAGCTCGGTGCTGATGCTGCGGACGAGATTTTTAGCAGGAATTGCATGTGCTCTCTATCTAATTCTTATTACTTACTCTAAACCCTCAGAAACTTCCTTTGCGACGAACCATACCAAACGGACGTGTTCGCCGGTGGTTTCCTTGACCGTACTAGTGATCTTATACTTCCTCGCCTCCAGTTACCTGGCACTGCGGAAACTCGAAACATTTGGCTATGCAGGTCAAGATATGGCATATTTCTGTCAGATTTTTTATACGACCCTGCATGGTAGGCTTTTTAATGGGAATTTATACCAGGATCTCTATTACACGAAAACTGTATACAGCGACTTTGCTGGCCATAATTCACCGATTATGGTCATATTCCTGCCCTTTTATTATCTAAGCCACTCTGCTTCAATCTTGTTGGTTGTCCGGAATGTATTCATCTCCCTATGCGCATGGCCGCTGTATCTAATTGCGAGAAGAAGGTATTCGAGAGAAGTCAGCGCAATTGTGTGCGTTCAGTTCTTGCTCCTTCCAACGGTATTGTTTCAAAACTTGTTTGATTTCTATCCTCTTTCCTTAGCCGCGTTTTTCCTGGCATTTTGTTTCTTCTTTTATTGGGAACGACGCTTTCTACCTTTTTCTGTCTTTTTAGTCTTGTCATTATTTGTGCGTGAAGATCTCATCTTTGTAGTATTCGGGATTGGCCTATTGGCACTTTGGAATCGTCGCGGAAGAGAATGGGTATTGATTCCCCTGCTTATGTCCACGATCTGGGGAATCTTGTCATTCGGCGTAATAATGCCACACTTTTTGGCTGGATCCAGATTCATGCAACAGGCATGTTTCTCTCACCTAGGCTCGAATCCTGGCGCAATACTTGGGCGCATTCTTACTCACCCTCTTTCTAGCATTTTTACGAGAGAGAACCTAATTTACTTAAAAGATCTGTCCACTCCATTCGCGGGATACTTGATGTGCGGTAGTATACTTTTGGCGCTCGCCGTTCCGAACCTAGGCATTAATCTTCTCGCCAGTGGCCATTGCAATACAACCGTCCTCTATGCCCAGTATTCTCTCATTCCCATTTTGATGTTTTTTCTTGCCTTTCTTTTTGCGCTAAGAAAGCATGCGTCGATGTGGACAAGGTTCGGCCTAAAGCAGGAGCACGCTGAGCGAGGTGTTGCGATCTTTTCGCTAGCCCTCAGTCTCGGAAGTCTCGTTTTCTACACAGATCGGCAAGAGATCGAGGACTTTCAGAGGCACTCGTGGGAATTAGAAACCGCACGGGTAATACAACAGATCCCAGACCAAGTATCGCTGGCAGCGCCAGGCTACATGCTTCCTTTACTAGCCAATCGGACATCTTTGTATCTTAGCGATCGTCTTTTCGATTACCACCATCCAGATGCGGAATACATAATTATCGACCACAATTGGTCAAGAATGCATCGCGCCGAACGCTGGCGCGCTAATTATGATAATTTGAAGTCTGAACTGAAGCGGGACCCTCGCTTTAACACGATCTACAACAGCCCTGATTATACGATTTACCACCGCATAGCGCCTTCGGCAAACTGGGGGAGTTTCACAGATCCACCGCAAACCTTGCATGACTGACCTTTCCACTCTCGGGCGGCATTCCTCTCACTACGTCTTAGGGCGAATAGCCTTGCTCGCCTTGGGTTTTGTTTCATTTCCGCTATTCACGCGATTATTTTCGGTGACCGAATATGGCGAAATGAACCTAATTTTCAAAATTGTTCTTTGTTTCGTCGTATTTTCAAAGCTCGGCATACAGAATTCGGTAGTGAGATTTTATGAAGAGAGTGTCCGAAAAGGGGACACCCTCTCGGCTCAAAAGTACTATTCAACTCTGTTGCTTAGCACTGCTGGCGTCAGTGGCATTGTGAGCGTTTTCCTGATCATTGCGGTATGGCTCCTTCCGGCTACGCTCGTTTCGCGGAATATGCGGGGCGTCTTGTCGATGTGTGCGCTGCTCATCCTTATCCGCGGACAATGGTCTATTTTATCTGGGTTTCTGCAGGCGGAGGGCCGGACTCGGTTTTATAACGTACTTGACGTCGGCATTAAAGCTGGATCTGTCGTTTTTATCTGCGGGCTATTGTTTGCTTGGCAGCGGAGCCTTTTCGCGTTTTTTCTGGGCACGATTGTTGTCGAGGCCGCAATTGCGTTGATTGTCGTCGCGATGCTTTTTCGGCGGAGCATGCTGCACTGGAAAGCGTTTGATTGGAAGTTTTTCCAGCCAGTACTGGCCTTTGGATTTCCGTTGGTAGCCTACGAGATCGCGAGCGTTGTTCTTGATTCAGGCGATCGCTTCTTAATTCAGAACTATCTCGGCGCAGAACAGCTAGGCTATTATTCCGCTGCTTATAATCTATCTTCCTACGCACAGATTTCACTAATGGTCCCTATTAACCTTGCACTGATACCGATCTACATGGGACTGTGGGTCAATAAAGGCAAACAAGAGACTCAAACGTTTCTCAGCAGGAGCTTGGATTTATTTTTGCTCATCGCAGTCGGCATGTGCTGTATCGTGACCTTGATCTCACACGATCTAGTGGTTTTTCTGGCTTCCAAAAAATTCGAGGACTCCTACAAATTGCTACCGATTTTGATCGTCGGACTGTTCGTCTATTCCATCCATATTTTCCTGACGGCGGGTTTGCTCATCCATAAGAAAACCCTACTGATGGCCCGACAGGTGATCTATGCCATGTTCCTCAATATTGGACTCAACATGCTCTTGCTTCCGCGCATTGGCTTGGCCGGCGCCGCGTGGGCAACACTGCTGAGTTATGTTTTTCTGATAGCGTTGATGGCGCACGCCTCGTTTCCACTGCTTGCGGTGCGCATCGATTGTAAGGCTTCGGGCCGATACCTTTTCGCCGCCTGCGTAACTTACTTGGTGGTAGTCCGGGTACAATTAATTAGCCCATTTTGGGGACTGCTTGGCAAAACAGTGCTTGGTGTCGTGCTCTACTTGGCATTGCTTTGGTTGCTAGATCCCAAGGTGAGAAAGATCTTTTTGGCGCGGGTCCACCGATCGGTGCCGCGTTCCGCCATCACCTGATTGTCGGCCGGAGACCCATCCCGACCGTTAGAGAGTAAATAAGGGCTCGAAATGAATGCCACGAATGACCTCGGGATGAATATATTAGTCATGACAGACCAATACCTGCCGCATGCCGGCGGGTCTCGCGTTTACTACCACAATCTGTATTCGCGCTTAGTTGACGCGTACCCAGATCGCGCAACGATCCTTACAAAGAAGGTCCCGGGTTGGCAGGAATTTGATAAATCGTTAACGGGCAAGTCACTTCGGATCATCCGGCGCTTCCAGCCATTGCCAGACCTGCATGCTGAACATTTACCGAAGATTGTTTTTCCACTTTTTGACGCCACCTTGCGAGTGTTAGGGCGAGGAGTAGATATCGTCCACTCTGGCGATCTTTACCCACCGGGCGTCATTTCTTTGTGGCTTAAGCACTTTTTGGGAGTTCCATTCCTGGCGTTCTGTCATGGAGAAGACATTACGTTAACGGAGAACCGTCGGCATCAGCGAGGTGTTCGCAACCGGATCTACGAACGTGCGGATGGGGTCATTGCTGCTTGCGAATTTGCCAGGCAAAGCTTGTTGGGGATTGGGATTCCGGAGGACCGGATCGTCAAAATCACACCGGGTGTAGACTGGCAACGCTTCGCGCCGAAGGCTAGAAGTGAGGCCCTTGTCCGACGCTACAACCTGCAGAATCAGCGCGTTCTTCTTACGGTCGCCCGCCTGACGCCGCGAAAAGGACACGCCACCGTTTTGCGGGCGCTTGCGAGGGTGCTGCCCGATGAGCCCGACACTACATATCTGATTGTGGGCACGGGACCTCAAGCCGAACCGCTCAGGCGGCTAGCGGACGAGCTCGGAATTGCACATAAAGTGCGCTTCGTCGGGTACGTTCCTGAGGAAGAACTCGTCGATTACTACAATCTGTGCGATGTGTTCGTCATGATTAATCAGGAGCAAGATGGTGACATCGAGGGCTTCGGCATGGTTTTTCTCGAAGCGAACGCTGTGGGTAAGCCCGTGATCGGCGGACGTTCCGGGGGGACGGCGGATTCCATAGCCCACGGAGCGACAGGTTATCGGATAGTGCCTGACAACGTAGATGAATTGGTAGGCTATTTGCGTTTAGTACTGCCTAGCGTCGAACTGCGGCGACAACTTGGCGATGAGGGCCTTCGCCGTGCACGTTCCGATTTCTCCTGGAGCACGCGCGTGGAAAAACTGCGCGAGACTTCCCTCGAAGTGCTCGCGCGCTGTCGTGGCGGAAAGAATAGTAGGAAGGCATCGATGGCTTCCACTCAAGCTTGACTGCTTCGGAATCCTTCGCTCGGATGAGACAATGGTGAAAGAATTTCGGGCTGACATACAGCGATACCTCGCTCTTGGGTCAAACAAGCGCCAAATTATCACGAATCCCGCTGTGTGGGCGATCTTCTGGTACCGTCTTGGTCACTGGGTCTACAAGGAGGCTAAGCCTTCTCTGTTGTTCCTACCGCTGAAGATGATCCACATGCTTGGCGCGATATTCCTTGAGTCATTTCAACAGATGCGATTGGATCCGAGTGCGGAGATAGGGCCGGGGCTGTTGATTGCGCATTCCGGAGGAATAACTCTTCATTATCGCACTGTCATCGGACGAAACTGTGATCTTGCCCATCACGTTACGATCGGAACGCCAGGCTTAGGGCGCG
>Ga0137419_10000659_pt1 | contig 13259 bp, 12 predicted proteins | sample CZODoug3_1_2_16f_FD_108279 | JGI IMG/M metagenome (GOLD analysis project Ga0137419, IMG submission 108279) | Vadose zone soil fungal communities from Angelo Coast Range Reserve, California, USA - CZODoug3_1_2_16fungal (Illumina Assembly) | ecosystem: Environmental > Terrestrial > Soil > Vadose... | reverse complement strand
TCCAGGCATCGACGGGGTATTCCCAAGTCTTCACATTCGGCCCGGCAATGCCGGCGTTGGCCACGAGAATATCGATCGCGCCGTACTTGGCAACCGTCGCATCCGCCGCCCGCGCGACTGCGTCAGCGTCCGTAACATCCAGCACCTGCGCCGCCACCGCACCGGCACCTTCTAACTTTGCCACCGCGGTCTTGAGAACATCCGCATCACGGTCCCAAAGCGATACGGACGCGCCGGACGCCAGGAGACGGCTGGCGATGGCGAGACCGATTCCCTGGCCGCCTCCGGTAACAACGGCGTGGCGATGACTGAGATCGATTTGATTCATTCGGTCCTCAAGTCGATGAAATCCCAACGCGCAAGAAGAATTCCGGCACCCCGCGAACTTCGCTGCGAATCCGAAACAAACATCCGGCCCACACTCCGCTGTGTTCTTTGCGATGTCCGCCGGCCGTTGTGACGTAAATGTCGCCGCATTCGTCGCCGCCAAAGGTTAAGCTGGAAACCTGGCGCGTGGGAAGCGAAATTCTTTGCGCCACGCGCTGCCGTCGGAGCGAAGGCGGGCGATGTGGCCGCCATCCCTAAAGGCAGACGTTACTGGCCGTCCTTGTCGACCGCAGGTCCATCGGACATTCTGTCACCCGGCGGGAATGTCTGTGCAATAGAGCTGCTTCTCGATTGGGTGCCAGAGCGGGCTCTGCCCCGTCTCCGAAGCGTGTTCGGCGATGAGTTCCGGGTTGCGGGCGCTGGTTTGTTGGGTCTTGGTTCGCTGGGCCTTGGTTTGTTGGGTCTTGGTTTGTTGGGTCTTGGTTTGTTGGGTCTTGGTTTGTGGGGTCAAGGTTCGTGGGTCTTGGTTTGTGGGGTCAAGGGCGAATTTGGCTCTCAAGGGAGTTCTCGATCGACGAAAGTATAGAATCCTTTTCGGCAAGCCATCGCCACTTCCTGTCCCCGGAAACGAGCCCGCATGAAAGACATAGAGGCACGTGATGCAGGCATCGGAAGGCGCGGATCTGGATTTTCAGGTCGGCTGTCGCGGCACGACAGTGGCGCGCGAGTCGCACTAATCTAGAAAACCTTATGCCCAACACTGGACTGTTCGCCACGTACCCGAGCCTGCGCGACCGCGTCGTAGTCGTCACGGGCGGAGCCAGCGGGATTGGCGAAGCCATCGTTGAGGCCTTCTCCGCTCAACTCGCTCGCGTCGTCTTCCTGGACATTCAGGACGCGGCGGCCGAGACGCTCAGACGAAAGATTGAAGCCGCCGGCTTCCCTGTTCCGGTTTACTTTCCCTGTGACCTCACAGACATCGCAGCGCTCGAAGGCGCAATGAATCAGGTGCTCCAACGTTTCACCGCGGTCGATGTTCTGGTCAACAACGCGGGCAATGACTCGCGCCACAAGATCGAAGAAGTCACCTCCGACTTTTGGGACCGCACCATGGCGGTAAATTTGAAGCATCAATTCTTCATGGCCAAGGCCGCAATCCCCGCAATGAAAAAAGCTCGCCGGGGTTCCATCATCAACATGAGTTCGATCGGCTGGATGATCCCTTCGACGAGCGTTCCCGTCTACGTCACCGCCAAAGCCGCCATCGTCGGGATGACACGTACACTGGCCCACGAACTGGGCGCAGACAATATCCGCGTCAACAGCATCCTTCCCGGCGCAATTCAGACGGAACGCCAGAAACAGCTTTGGTTCACCGACGCTTACAAGGCTGAGATTCTCGCCAGCCAGGCATTGCAAAGACTTCTGCTGCCGGAGGAAGTGGCTCGCCTGGTTCTATTTCTGGCCGCGGACGATAGCTCCGCGATCACGAATCAGGCCTACGTCATTGACGGCGGGTGGGTGTAGACCCTTGCTCTAAACCCCCATAAGCGCTCTCCTTCTCGCATTCTTCCCACCCCGTTCGCAGGCTTCGAGTATTACTGGAACGACTTTGCCGCCGATAAAGCAAAGTCCATTCCGGAAGCGGATCGCAGAGCTCTACGTGGAAGCCTATTCCCGCCCCGGTCGCATGGGCGCTGGAGGGGCCTATTTCGTTACATCTCCGCAGGCCGCCCAGGATTTCGCGCACCTCTTCGAAGCCAGGCTCACGATGCCCGTCCTCAGGATCGGCGGAGAGAAAGCCTCGGCCGACGGGCTCGGGCGACAACTCGAACGGGTAGCTACGAATCGGACTGGCGTAGTCGTAGAAGACAGCGGCCATGGGCTGATGGAAGTGAAGCCGAAAGAAGGGTCCGACGCGCTCATGAAGTTTCTTTGCGTCTGTGCGCTGCAGGCGCCCTCGCCGGGAAGTGACAGAGAGCTGCCGCCACTTGCCGTTTACAATCATTCCGTGCGAATTCTCATCTCCGCCGGGGAGGCATCCGGCGAAATGTACGGCGCCCAGCTCATCGAGGCCCTTCACCGGTTAGATCCCACTCTGGAATTGTTCGGCGTGGGAGGAGACCGGATGCGAGCTGCCGGGTGCGACACGGTCTTCGATTCCAAAGACCTTGCCGTCGTTGGCATCACGGAAATCCTAAGCCACCTGCCGAAAATCTGGGGGCTTTTCCGCAAGCTGGTCGCGCAAGCCGACCGCCGCCAGCCCGACCTGGCCATCGTCATCGACGCCCCAGCCTTCAACTGGCGGGTCGCCCGAGCTCTACGCGAGCGTGGAGTTCCGGTTGTCTACTACGTCTGCCCGCAATTCTGGGCGTGGCGTCAGGGGCGCGTGCAACTGCTGCGCAAGTACGTCACCAAGGCGCTCGCGATTTTCCCTTTCGAGGAACAGTTCTTCCGTGAGCGCGGTGTCGACACCACCTTCGTCGGCCATCCCCTCGCCGGGCTGCCGCTGCCCACGATCACGCGCGAAGAATACGCTCGGCAATACCAGCTTGACCCAGCCAAGCTCTGGATCACGCTCATGCCCGGCAGCCGCCGCAAGGAGGTGGCGATGAACCTGCCCAGCATCCTGGCCGCCGCCACGCAGCTCGGTCCGGGCTGTGAGTTTCTCCTTCCCGTCGCCTCCACCATCGATGCGCAGGCTCTGGGCCTGATGACCCAAACCGCGCCGGCCGTGAAAATCAGCCTCCATCTCGTCCCCGAGTCGCTCCCGGCGCTGCTGCATTCGCGCGCCGGAATCGTCGCCAGCGGTACGGCCACCGTTGAGGCCGCGCTCATGAATACGCCGTTCGTCATGGTCTACCGCGTGTCGCCGCTGACCTATCGCCTCGGCCGCTCCCAGGTTAAGGTGCCGTACTTCGCCATGGTGAATCTGATTGCCGGGGCCGCCGTTGTTCCTGAGCTGGTTCAGGGCGATTTTACGGCCGAGAACGTCGTCCGCCATGTGCAAAGACTTCTTCCGGATGGTCCCGATCGGGAAACCATGTTGGCAGGTTTGGCTCGCGTACGGGCTCTGCTCGAAGGCTCGCGCGGGTCGACGCCGGCTCCGGAGCGCGCCGCCGCTATCATCTCCTCGATGCTGAAGCTCCCTGCTCGCGCTGAGAGCGTCTTAGGACACCGGGGGCTGGCTTCGGGGCGCGATTGAACATTCCGAACGCACCCTTCTTGTGTCAACGCATCTTTTGCGCAACAATCTTCATCAGACCCTTTAGGCATTATTGCCAGGAGACCCCCAACCGCATGTTCCAGGCCCGACTTTCCCGCCAGGCCCTAGTTAGCTGTCTTACTCTGATTGCACTGGTTGCCGTTAACTTTTGTGTTTTCCCAGTATTGGCTGCGGAAAAAGCGCGCCTGCGGGTGGAAAATTACGACATCGACGCCGAGCTCAACCCGCGCGCCCACAAGCTCACCGCGAAAGCCAAAGTACGCTTCACCGCACTGGATGACCTGAGCGCCGCCACCTTTGAGCTGCATAACGCCCTGCGCCCAACCAAAGTGACCGACGAGGCCGGCAAGATGCTTCAAGTCGAACGGATTTCGCAGGACAACGCCATTCGGGTGGGCCTACCGGACGGGTTGGGGAAGGGCAAGACAACTACGCTAAATTTCGAATACGAAGGCACGCTGGAGTCCGCCGACGATAGTCCGGTTCCGGGCCTAAAGCTGGCGTCGGTCGGCGAGGACACATCGTACCTCCTCTACGCCGGCCGCTGGTTTCCAGTAAGTAACTATGGAATCAACCGTTTCACGGCAACAATTCGAGTAACTCTTCCAGCACATATGACGGTGATCGGCAGCGGAACGCCCACCGTCACCAACTTCGGCGAAAGCAAACCGCTCCCAGCGGCTGGCGATAAACCGCTGCCGGATAAGGACATTCCAGTACTCTCGCGGAAGAACGCAGCGGCCTCGAAATCGAACAAGTCAGTCACGAAGAAGGCACCAGCTGCGGCAGGGAAAGTCAAAGCGGGCGCCGCCAAAACTGACGCAAAGGCCGCTCCCGAGGTCACGGAGCCAACGAAGTCCGATTCCGCACAAAACGGCCCGAGCTCCGCTCTTCCACGCAAAACTTGGACTTTTACCTGGGACAAGCCGAGTTTCCCCGGCACCATCATCGCGGGCATCTTCACTGAGACCAAGCCTGCCGGCACAGGCGCGAATGTCCATGTGTTTTTCAAGCCGGCCAAACAGGTTTACGCCAACGCCTACGGCGAGACGGCGGGCAAGGAATTCGTCTACTACGCGGGTCTTTACTCTGCCTCGTTGACGCCAACTCTGAAACTGGTGGAGCTGCCCGATGATTCTGTTCCGTCGGCATGGGCGCCAGAGATCGCGGCCATTTCTAGCCGCGCCATCCAACAGAAGACCAACTACCGCCTGCTGGCCAATACCATCGCTCGGCAATGGTGGGGCGGAATCGTCAGCCCTGCGACCCGGGATGACTGGTGGATCACCGACGGGTTTGCCCGTTTTTCCGAAGCCCGCTACGTGGAAAACGCCGTTGGGGCCACCGGATACGAGGAAGTCGCCAAGGATATGACGGTAGGCTCGCTCGCCTATGACACGGTTCCGCTTTCCAGTCTGGGCAAACTGGACCCGTTCTCGCCCGAGTTCCAATCGTTGGCGACCGATAAGGGCGCGGCCATTCTGCACATGCTGCGCTACGTAATGGGCGATGAAAAATTTGATAACACGATGCGAGGGTTCGTGTTGAAGCACTCGTTGCAGTCGGCTGGCGAGGAGGATTTCCGCAAGGAAGCCGAGGAGCATCAGGGATCCTCCCTCGTCTGGTTCTTCTCGCAGTGGCTGGATTCGACAGGCGCCCCGGAATTCAAGACGAAGTACACCGTCTACCGTCTGGGCAGCAACAAGGGCTTTCGCACCGTCGGTGAGATCACGCAGGACTTGGATTTGTTCCGCATGCCGGTGACTTTACGCATCGACACCGACGGAAAAACGGAGGAACGTATCATCAACGTCTCGGGCACGGACTCGCCCTTCACGGTGGAAACGTTTGGGCGGCCGCGACGGATTGTCATCGATCCCGATGATCACGTGCTCAAGAACTCTCCAGATATCCGGTTGCGTACAGCGCTTCTACGTGGTCAGCAGATGGTGCAGACCGGCGAGCTAACCGAGGCGCTGAAGGAATTTGCGTCCGCTCTGGAAGCCAACAAGAATAGCTCACTGGCGCACTACCGCATCGCCGAGGTGTTTTTCCAGCAGCGCAACTACCAGGCGGCCGCCAACGCATATCGCGAATCCATCAACGGCGATGGAGACCCCCGTTGGACAGAAGTTTGGTCGCACGTCCAACTGGGAAAGATCTTCGATGTGACCGGACAACGAGAGCGCGCGACGAACGAATACCGTCACGCCCTCGAGACCAACGACAACACCGAAGGCGCTCAGGACGAAGCGCGGAAATATTTGAAGCAGCCTTACGAAAAATCCAAGACGAGCAGCGGCTTACCCTAAGGCCCGTTCCGGGGCTGGCTGCCCGGCGTCGAGTCCGGGCGTGTTCCCGATTCGCCTTGGCATTCCTCCCTTTTTCCGCGGTTCGCACCGTCCCCCTTGGCTGCGGGTGTGCTCTAGCGAAGCGCGGAGAGGTGTATAGCGCTGGCGGTATCCAGCCAGCTGGACTGATTGCTCTTATTTAGAATCTTTAAAATTCTCAAAAATGCGCTGGGGAACGGATTGACCTCCCTGGGTTGTCCCCCCAGGGCTGGCTTTCGATCGACCTAGTAGGGCAAACTGGACCTATGGAGACTCGGTTCGTACGGCTCGAGCGATGGTGGTGGGTTGGGCTGCTCGCGATCCTTGCCTGCACGACGAGTACCTTGGGGCAGGAAAGGCCGCTGTCACTCGCTGCGCATCCGCCCGAGACTGGAGGCATCGGACGGCCCTTCCACCTGCAACTCGAGGCGTCTGGCGGCGTGGCTTCTTACTTCTGGCGGGTCGCCGACGGATCAAGCCCGCTACCTCCCGGGCTGCAACTGGATCCGAAATCTGGTCTGATTTCCGGTGTGCCGACTTCGCCCGGAAGTTTTGCTGTCAAAGTAGCTGTAACCGACTCCGCCGATCCGCCCGCTACGGACACCCAGACCTTTGTCATCGAAGTGCCGGATGCTTTGATTCTGGATTGGAAGCAAGCTCCTCACGCTTTGAAAGAGGGCATTACCGGATCGGTGGTCGTGTCGAACCGGACTGGCTACGCGGTTGATCTAACCGTCATCATCGTAGCCGTCAATGAGGTCGGAAAGGCTTTTGCGCTGGCGGAGCAACATTTCCTGCTGAATGCCGAGTCCGATAGTCCGACGATTGCTTTTGGGGCGGATGCTGTTCTGCCGTTTGGAAAGTACACGATTCATGCGGACGCCGTTGGCGAGGTCGCGAGTGAGAATCAGATTTATCGCACCCGCAAACAGACTGCGGATGACTTCGTGATCAAACAGCAATAATTTATGGTTTCCGCCAGAGACTGGACCGCGCTTGGGTTCCGATCTCGTGGGCGCGACCGTGACCCGATTGCGCCCATCCTTAACCCACGTCAATCACGAGAGCTGTTTGCTTTTCTTAGGTTGGATCGCTTCGGAGTTGGAGAGGTTGACGCCGCAGTATGGCGACCACCACTTCGACGATGCGCGCGGAATCGGGCGAAGGCGCGGAACACTCATCAACCCAAAGGAGCTGCCGATCACCCCAGCCGGCGATGGCGCCGACAAGCGCATTCGCCTTTCTCGGAGCCCGCTCCAGCAGGTACTCGTCCGGCTCCTTTCCGCGGAGGAACAGGTCACGCGCCAAGAACGGCTGCGCCCGCGAAGTTCAGCCCGGCCGAAAAAGCCAATCCGCAATCGGCCAATCCCTAATCCGCCAATTCCTAATCCGCCAATGCCTAAATCCGCCAATGCCTAAATCCGCCAATCCAATGAGCACGAATTGAGCCCATGTGTCCTCCTGCGAAACCTATAACAAACAATATTGCAGTGGGTACGCTAAGAAGGAAGATCGGAAGTGGGCTTGATGCGAAGATCGGATAAACTCACGGCATGACTCCCAAGGTCCCCACACTCTACGAATGGCTCGGCGGCAGCGAGGTGTTGTCGAGATTGATTGAGCGCTTCTATCTGAAAGTCCCCTCCGACCCTCTACTCGCTCCTTTGTTCGCGTCGATGCCCAAGGAGCACTTCGAGCACGTCGCCCAGTTCATCGCCGAGGTGTTGGGCGGGCCTGCCGACTATTCGGCCCGGTATGGCGGTCACGCAGCCATGATTCGGCATCATTTGGGCAAGGGCATTACCGAACTCGAACGGCAACGCTGGGTTGCCCTCCTGCTCGAGACCGCTGACGAGTTGCAACTGCCGAGCGATCCGGAATTTCGTTCTGCGCTAGTAGCGTATCTCGAGTGGGGTTCGCGGCTGGCGGTCATCAACTCGGCCCTGCCGGCCGGGACGGCCGTTAGGGAGTTGCCAATGCCCTCGTGGAATTGGGGGGTTCCGGGCGGACCTTACCAGCCGGAGAGTACAGACTCGTAGGTCACGAACGTTCGCCGGCGGCACAAGCGCCACACAAAGTTCGTTAACGCTGTTTCCGCCAGGTGACGATCCCCGCGAGGATCCCCAGCACCCCGATTAGAACTGCAAATGGTGCGAACACCGCGCCGCCCCAAATAGCTGGAATATTGCAGATTGCCCAGCAATAGTGTCCCGATACCGAGACCGAGTACCAGGATCGAACCCGCGATTCCAGTGAACCCGGACTTGTCGAGGCGCGTCATCAAGAACGCTTTCGGCTGGGCTCGGTAATCCCTAGGTCTGGGGCGGTGCATCCAGTCGATGTTCGCGGATCGGGTCGGGGCTGTCAATGTTCCATGCGCCTGCTAGTCCCATGCGCCCGCTTCCCAGCACGGCGGGCATGGACACCCGCGCTTCCCTAGGGCTAGAACCTCCCCAACAGAATCCGCACTACCGCTGGCGAGCCATGAAATTGCAGGCCGCGATCGGTTTCATCACCATTCCACAAGCGTAACGGCTTCCACACCCCGTTCTCATATACGCCCTGTTCCGCGGACAGAATCTGCATGCGAATGCCGGGAAGCCGTCCGGGCAGGTGGAAGCTGACGCTGGAGTCTACGCCGGTAACAAGGAATTCATCCGGCCCGAGCTGGGCTACCAGTGCGGTACCGTGAAAGTCTTTGTTGCCCGGAGGGCGACGGCCGTCGTTTTGCGGAAATCCGTAGTTCACTGAAGCCTGCCAGGAGCCGAAATCCAACTCCTGCTGTGCCTGGCCAGGCTCCTCAACAGAGGTCTTGAGCTTGCCCTCGAAGTTCAGGCGGGCGATTTCGCGATTCATAGGAACCAGCAGAGCAAAGTTGCTCGCGTGCGCTTTGCCGACCTCCTCGCCCAGGCTGTTCCATCCGCTTTGATCCACGCCGAAAGGAGAGAATCCGATGGCGCCATTGCCCAGCGCGTAGAAAAGAAACTTAGCAAACTCGTCGTTTCTGCCGGTCTCTGGAATCCACAGAGGGTTGTCGGGCCGGGCATAGGCACGCATGACTTCCAGGTCAAAACCGGTGTCGCTGGCGTAGATGTCGGGCCCGATCATGTCGATGGCAGGTGCCAGAGCGCGCCACAGGCCCACAAGCTTCTGCACCGCGCCGCCGCTGGGATACTGGATGCCCGGAAGCGGAATGCGGCGCTCAGGCAGCTCGGCCGGCGGATAGCTGATCCAGACGTTGATGTACACGGGAATCGCGAACTCAGCCTTACCCGCGGCGGCAATCTCGTTTACGTAGCGCGCCTGATGGTAAGCCTGGAAAGTCTCGTCCGCTTCGGCACCGAAAACCTGACGCCAGGTGCCCGCTTGCTGGTGCACGACCGTCAACAGGTCGGCAGGCACCAGCGCAGCAAAGGTGGCGTTCGATTCGGGCGAAAAGTCACGAACCGAACCGATACCGCCCGCTTCATTCTCAACCTGCACCAGCAAGACAGTGTGGTCGCCGCCATCGACGGACTTCAAGTGACGCATCAAGGCCGTAAAGGCCTTCTTGTCGGCTTCAAGATTGGCGCGGGAATTGGCGGAAAGTACGTCAATCGGCTCCCCGCTGGCATTGATCATGCGCGGAAAGCGCCCGGGATCGGTCTTGATCCACTGCGGAACGTAGTGCATGTTACCGTTTTTCCATGTTCCGAACCAGAGCAACACCAAATGCAGGTTATGAGCTCGGGCACCTTGTACAAGTTGGTCGACGTTTCCGAAATCGAAGTGCCCCTGCTGGGCTTCCATCTGCTCCCAATACACCGGCGCTTCCACGGTGTTCGCGTGCAGAGCGGCCAGCGCCGCCCACACCTGAGGCAACTCTGACGGCCATGAACTGGAGTTATGAATTTGCCCGCCCAAAATCAAGTAGGGCCGGCCTTCCACCATCAACGCCCAGCGCCCGTCTTTCTGCACCAGCTTGGGGGGCTCCACGCCGAAGGCGGAAGGAAGCACAGCGACGAAGAAAGCCAGCGCGACAAGACCACGCCACCATGGAGGGAAACATCGAGCCACAACAGCACCTCTCGAGAACGAAAGTGGCGCAAAGCATAGCACGCACAACTTGAAATCGCACGGTTTCACCGTCTATAAGCAATGCGGCTGCGATAAGATACAGGCCAGCGGCCAACAGCATTCCAAGCGGAAGTAGTGGGATTGGCAGGCACACCATCTGCAACCGCTAATTTAGACCTTCGCGGTAATCAATATCCTACTGTTCATTCACTTACAGACACTTACAGATCGGCCTGACTCATGACGATTAGCCTGGCCAGGGAGGTTTGGGAGAACTCGCTGAATCTGTGTTGCCCGAAACCTAGACCGTCCCATCAGGAGCCACAGCGATCCCTAAAAGCATGCGCCGATCGTTCAAGGGGCTCATAGCCCTCGTGGGACAAGCACAAACCTTTCGATTCCGATCTTGGCGCCGAAATCTGCTCGCGCAGGGTCCAAACGAAATACGACTGTCACCTCATCGAACCGATTGATCGCGGAGCGAGCTGGGACCTCAAAGGTCAGAGTTTCGCCAACGGGTGGTCGGTCACCGTAAAGTCCCCATGGCCGGGTGGACCTTACCTTGATGCTGCCGAGAGACTGGGAGGGCCTTTTCGGAAGGCTAGTGTCAGTCAAGATAAGTTCCAGAGAGACCGTTTCGGGGTAGCGGTCCGTATTTCGAATTGCAACCTGAATTCTGCTACAACAATTCAGGTCAATTCGTGAGCCAAGATTCTGGTGCGCCTCCATGGACAGCGGTCTTCGGTCCGTGGAACGAGTGGTCACTAATTCTGGGCTTCCATGCCCTTCACGAGAGCCTCTGGGTGGGCGTACATCCGGGGCCTTAAAGAACCAATAAACGCCATTGAAGGGAACAACCAGAGGGTTAGCGCGACGGCTGATTCCCAGCTGGGCATTCCCAAGGAGCGGTGCCGGGGCGACCAGGGGCGTCATCTCCTGTTTCTTGGGCCATAACACGATTCCAGAATAGGCATCGTCGAAACCAGACGCCGGGCTTTCGAATGCCTTCTCCCGGCTCGTTTGCTCCTGCTGTTTTTTTGGAGAAAGCGCTTGACCTATTTTGCCTGCGAAGAAAAGGCCTAGGCCACCAGAACCGGGGGTGCGTTTTACATAGGGTATCAAGCTAGCCGCCGTGACAGCGATCGCTAGCACCACGGTCATCGCTACTCGCAGCGTGCCGGGGCTGTCTTGGTCGGGGCGAGCCTTTTCGGTGGTGAAGAACCAGGCCCATAAAGCGGAGCTGATTGCTGCCAAGACTGCCGCTATATACGGTGAACTCGCAAGACCCGCGGTAGCGGCGGCTTCAGCACACAAGGTCATAGTGACTGCGGTCAATAGTTGCCCGCGTCTCCGCGGCGGATTTGGCGGACTACCGTCATCAGGGAACAAGCGAAGAGACCACGGCTCTTCGGTTTCAACGATGTCAGACCGGTCGAGGAGTGATCGAAACAATCTGGTCGTGCTGGCAATCGCAAAAGGCGTGATTGCTATCGCCCACCCGGAATCCTCGCAGAGCAGGAGGATGATAGGAACGAGCCAAATTGCGGCGAGGGACGTTCTTAAAACGGGGTCCTGCCCACCCAGCCTGCATGTACTTCGCCCGACGAAGCGAATGGACCAAACAGTTGCTGAACAGGCGACGAATACCAGCGCTACCCGCTCTGCCGCTGAACGAAACAGCTCGGGCCAAGACAACAAGTGGTGCCGCAGCAGGCGACATCCGAGGCAAGCTATCGCGGCTGCAATGAGCAGCCCGGCAGCTGGCGGCGACCATTTGGGAAATGGCCTTTGCGTGGAGGTGTCGGGTGCAGCGAATAAACTCATGAGAACCGCACTCCATCTGCAACGGCACTAGTTTTTTTAGAGCCCTTATTTCGTCGCCTGCCTGGAATGCAGAGAAGTGCCTCTATCCCTCTATCTCTTGACACCAAAGTCGGAGTTGTTGTTCCCGGTATTCCGCGATCACAAGGGCTGTTGCTCCTTCAAACGGTGGTTTCGAGCTGGGTGTCCCTTCCATCACGCAGTGCGTCTCGGGAGAATTCGATAGAAAACTTGGGCACGATGCCGTTGTTCTCCAGCATTCGCCGTGGCTACGTCAGGTAGGCGGCAACCGGCAGCCCAAAAATATATCCGTGGCCAACCATGTATGCGCTGTCGCTCAAGAGACGACCGGGCGTTTTCGTTCCCACCACGGGTTGCCAGATTGTTTTCCTCCGCAAACGCTGAAACCATCTCTTCGGCGCTCGCGGTGTGCAGGTTTAGGGGTGCCATATTCTGTAACAGAACCCCATTTTTTAAGGAGGTTAGTTCGGTCTGTCGGATAGCGGGTTGCGAATTTTAAGGGAAAACTGCCCTGAACGCTAGCTGATTTGCATCACTTTTTCCTTTTATGTACTTTCGCCCGAGTGCCCGCAGGCACCTTCCTCTTCAATTTGATCTGATTGTAATCAACCGCGGCCCGAACGAGATTTTTTAGAGCACGGTCATTCATCTTGTCGCCCTCAAAAAGATCGATCGCTCGCCAGGCGTTGCCTCCGAGGCCGGCGTTGAAGAGCTTGTCAGGATCCGGGAGGCTGGCCCCGTGGGAAAAGGTAAGCTTCACCTTATCTTTGTGGGCGTTGCCGACCGCGATGATTCCGTCGCGAGACCACACTGGGCTGCCCATCCACTTCCATTCCTCGATGATCTCCCGGTCGGCCTCAACGATACTCTTACGGATGCCGGCGAGCGTTTTGCCACGCCAGTCTGTGAGCCCTGCGATCAGATGGTCAATTCGTTCCGATGGATTCATGGGATCTTTATGCCTCCAATTCTCGTGCCGTTTTCATGCCAGTAGTTGTATTGGGCGATCTCTTCGAAACAAGTCGTCGAAAGACATGGCCTTTCCACATCCAAAGTCCAGAGAGGATCATTACAGGAACGAAGAAAAACCGAGTCATGGGGGCGTAGTTTGGAATTTGGTCAAACGGACTATAAACATAACCAAGTATCGGAATGCTAACGACGATGTGCATCCAGCGAAAAATCAAGCGTATGGTGCCTGGGTTCATGATGTTTCCACCTCGTTTTATGGTTTTTGAGCCGCCTGAGGCGGCTTGTTGGGTGTTTCAATACCGAACTGTTTTGCGTACTCCGCGTTCAGCCGCTGCCAGCCGCTGAATTTCATGGCCTTGGCGCCCACCATGCGTCCAATCGGATGACCCGCCAGGAGCCGCTCAAGGACGTCAAAGCTAATGTGCCAGCCTGCGGCGCCCCACGCGATGAAGCGGCGATCGATGTTGTGCCACAACGTCAGGCGCGTGCCGCCAGCAAAGGCTTCC
>Ga0137419_10000656_pt1 | contig 13291 bp, 13 predicted proteins | sample CZODoug3_1_2_16f_FD_108279 | JGI IMG/M metagenome (GOLD analysis project Ga0137419, IMG submission 108279) | Vadose zone soil fungal communities from Angelo Coast Range Reserve, California, USA - CZODoug3_1_2_16fungal (Illumina Assembly) | ecosystem: Environmental > Terrestrial > Soil > Vadose... | reverse complement strand
GGCCATTGATCGAATCAGGAGCAGCTATTTTTCATGCCTAAGCGCACTTTCCAACCTAACCGGCGTAAGCGCTCGAAGAAGCACGGATTCCGGACGCGCATGAAGACCAAGAGCGGAGCCCGAGTGCTGTCTCGGCGGCGCGCCAAAGGTCGCAAGCGGGTGTCGGTAAAGCCCGGCTTCCGCGAATAGATTCCCGTTTCCCCATCTTGGGTTGTTCCCTGGTGTTCAGATGGTCGTCATCCTGAGGGGTTCGGTCGCCGCCACCTCAGACGGGACTGTGAGTGAGCAGTGAATGCAATGGCTCCGCAGGCAGCACCTAACCCGTCCCCAAGCCGCGGGAAAAAGAATCCTCGCAGCGGACGCCTGCTGCGGCACGCGGACTTCGAGCGCGTTTACAAGCAGGGCCGGCGCCACTTTTCCGCGCATATGACCGTGTTTTACCTGCGCAGGACAGAGGGCGAGGGACTGAGAGTGGGCTTTACCGTCGGCCGCGCGCTGGGAGGGGCGGTCGACCGGAACCGGATGAAGCGGCGCCTGCGCGAGTCGGTGCGGCTCTGTCGCCCGGTGGCGGGTCCACCGGCGGACGTGGTCATCAACCCGAAGAAATCGCTGCAAACGACGGAGTTTTCCGCCCTGCTGAGCGAGGTCAGCCGCGCCTTCGCGGTGATCGCGCAGAAACTGTAGTAGAAGGCCCGGAACCGGGAATGAACCTGCTCCTCTGCAGAAACGTATATCCGGGAAGACGCGCCCCCGGGACAGCGAGAGTCGCTTGACTATGCAGGTCGCCAAGAACAGCGCGCTGTGGTTGCTGCGAGGCTACAAGTTCGCGATCTCTCCCTGGCTTCCGGCGTCGTGCCGCTACGTACCCACCTGCTCGGAATACGCGCTGGAGGCAGTGGAGTGCTACGGGGCCTTGCGAGGAAGCTGGCTGGCACTGCGCCGCCTGCTCCGCTGTCATCCATTGGTTCGGGGTGGCTATGACCCGGTGATTCGGGAACCACATACACACAAGATCCAGGGCTCGGCGTGCGGTTCGAATTGAGCACCGTGCCAGCTTTCATACGGTAGGCCATTGGCAGACTTTCAAAATCCACAGCAAGAACCCGGAATGGAGCGCCGACTTCTTCTCGTCTTCGCGCTCACGTTTCTCATTATCCTGATCTCGCAGCCGCTGCTGAAGAAGTTCGGGCCGAAACCGACCGAAACGCCCCAGCAGACCCGGAATGTTCCGGCCAACCCTGCCCCCCCGGAAACGGCAGCGCCTCAAAGTGCGGCGCTCGAGCCGCCCGCGGGCACAAAGCAGGCGCAAGCGGAATCGGTCACGGTCGTCGAAAACGATCTCTTCAAGATTGAGTTCACCAACCGCGGCGGGCAGGTGAAGTCCTGGGTCCTGAAGAAGTACAAGAACGATCAGCGACAGCCCCTGGAACTGGTGAACACGAAGGCGGCCGACAAGTATGGCTACCCACTCTCGCTGTGGTCCTACGACGAGTCGCTGCGCAACCAGATGAATTCGGCGCTGTATGTGGCTTCCGCGACGGGCACGCTTGCCGCGCCCGCCCATCTCACCTTCGACTATTCCGATCGGGACGTCTCGGTTCGCAAGACGTTCCATTTCGACGACAGTTACGTCGTCGGAATTGAAACAGCCGTCCTCCACAAAGGCTCGGTGGTCTCAGCATTCCCGATGTGGCCCGCTGGATTCGGCGACGAGACCGGCGCGACTTCCTATGCCGCGAGCCGCGTCGAGTACCAGAACAACGAATCCACCGAGCGCACGATGCTGTTTTTTCCGAAGCAGATCGAAAGGCTGGCCATCAAGAATGTGGTTGGCGGCGCCACCATCCGCGGTCCGCTGAATTGGGCGGGCGTCACAGATCAGTACTTTGCTGCCATCTTCCTGCCTGAAGATCCGCATGACGCCACCCTGGTCACGCTCCGAAATCCGCTGGAAGTGCCGAAAGGCCCTCAAAAGCCGGATCCGAAAGAGGTCTTGAAAGTGGAAGTCCTGGGGGCCGCTGTCGGAGACCTTAAGGGCCCGACCGAAGAGCGCCTGTACGTCGGTCCCAAGGATTTAAGCGTCCTTGAGAAAGTTACCGTTGCGGGCGGGTCGAACGGCAGCGAGCCGGATCTGCGCGGAGTCGTCGACTTCGGCGTGCTCGGCTATATCGCGCGGCCATTGTTCCTGTGGCTCAAGTGGACTTATACCCACATCGTGCCGAACTGGGGCTGGGCCATCGTGATCCAGACCCTGATCATCAATTTGGCGCTGCTGCCCCTGCGCATCACCCAAATGAAGTCGATGCTGAAGATGCAGCGCATCGCGCCCCAGATCAAGTCGATCCAGGAGAAGTACAAGAAGTACAGCATGCGCGATCCGCGCAAGCAGCCGATGAACGAGGAAATCGCCGCGCTCTACAAGAGAGAAGGCGTCAATCCGGCGGGCGGCTGTCTGCCACTTCTGATCCAGATGCCGTTCCTGTTCGCCTACTATCGCATGCTCGGGGTCGCCCTCGACCTGCGGCTCGCGCACTGGGCATGGGTGCCGGACCTGTCTTCTCCCGACCCGTGGCACGTCCTGCCGATCGCCGTTATCATCACCATGCTCTTTATGCAGCGCATGACGCCGCAGGCTGGCATGGATCCCGCGCAGCAGAAGATGATGAACCTGTTCATGCCGGTGATGCTGGGGTTCATCAGTTGGAATCTGGCGGCCGGACTGTGCCTCTACTGGTCGGTCGGTAACCTAATCGGTATCGTCCAGCAAGTGGTGATGAACCGGACTCCACTCGGCCGCGAGATGCGCGAGATGATGGAAAAGCGGGCACGCAAGAAAGACAAGTAGCGGAGCGCCGGCAAGGAGCACCGGCGCGCGGGCGTGCCTGTGGCCCAGATTGGAAACCCCAGCCGAAAGCTCGTAGCCAGGAGCTTGAGGCTCAGAGCTGCTCTATGCCCATTCCCGATAAAATCGCCGCCGCCAACAAGATCAACGAACTGCTCCGAGGCATCGTCGCCAACGCGGCTTTGCGCCTGAAATATCGCATCACGGTCGATCCCCCGCTCACCGAGGAGCGCGACTGGGAAAGGCCGGAAATCCTGGTGGAGTTTGCCGGGCCGGACTCTCCGCTGATGCTCGAGCGCGGCGGAGAACTTTTGCGCTCCATGGAACTGATCGCACTCGAAATGCTGCGCTTGCCTGGCAACGAGCATGAAAAAATCTCGTTCGACTGCATGAACCACCGCGCCATGCGCCTCGAGGAACTGCGGATGGCTGCCAGCGTAGCCGCCGAAAAGGTCCGAAAGACCGGAGCACCCTACAAATTCGCGCCCATGTCGTCGCGCGAACGCCGGATTGTACACCTGGCGTTACGTGACCAGGCCGATCTGCGTACCGAGAGCGAAGGCGAAGGCCTGCGGCGGTACGTAGTCGTCTATACGAAGGACACCCGCTCGGCTGGCAAGCCGGCGCGCTAGACCCTCCCCTCGGGCAGCCGGCCCTGGACGATTCACGAGTTCGCATCGGACAGAGCCGGACCGTGTCGTTACAATCTCCCCGTGAACCTCGATGACACCATCGTCGCCATCGCCACGCCTCCCGGTCGGGGAGGAATCGGGGTGGTGCGACTGGCCGGACCGGACGCGCGCGCGATCACGGCGCCCCTGCTTCGCGTGAAGCGTCCGCTCGAGCCTGGACACGCGGTCTTTGGCGAGCTCATCGAACCTTCGATCGCCGGGACCTCGGAGGCCGCGGCGGCGGAAACGCCGACCGGAGTGTCCGCGCCCCACCACCATCGCATCGACGAAGTGGTTGTCACCTACTTCGCCAGGCCGCACTCCTACACGACCGACGACATCATCGAAATTTCGACGCATGGCTCGCCCGTGATTCTGCGGCACGTGGTCGAACTGGTGATTCGAGCCGGTGCACGACTTGCCGAACCCGGCGAGTTCACAATGCGCGCGTTTCTGAACGGCCGCATCGACCTTACCCAGGCCGAGGCGGTGCGGGATTTGATCGAAGCCCGGACGGTGTTTCAGGCCAGGGTCGCGGCGCAGCAGTTGCAAGGAGCGCTGTCGAAACGACTCCAGCCAGAGAAGCAAAAGCTGGTGGAACTGATCGCTCAGCTCGAAGCCGGGATTGATTTTGCCGAGGACGACGTGTCGGTGATGCCGGACGGCGCGATTCTCGATCACATTGAGCGGGTCTGGACGCCCCTTGAAGAACTGGCTGCGAGTTTTGCCTTCGGAAAAATCGTGCACGAGGGCTTGACCCTCGCCATTGTGGGGCGACCCAACGTGGGCAAGTCGAGTCTTTTCAACCGGCTGGTGGAACGCGAGCACGCGATCGTGACCGCGACCCCGGGCACGACGCGCGACCTGGTCAGCGAGACCGTGGCCATTGGCGGAATTCCGGTCAAGCTCGTCGACACGGCCGGCCTGCGGCGCGCGCTGGACGAGGCCGAGAGCATCGGGATCCGCAAGTCGATGGAGGCTCTGGCCGATGCCGATCTGGTGCTGGTGGTGCTGGATGCGTCGCAGGCGTTCGCCGCCGAAGATCGGGAATTGCTGGCACAGGTGGGAGAACGGCCCGCCATTGTGGTGGAAAACAAAGCGGACCTCGCAAGCTCCCGGTTCTCAGTTCCCGGTTCCCAGGTCCCGGCGCCGGGCTCCCAGCGACCGCGCATTCGCACGTCGGCGGTCACGGGCGAGGGTATTCAGGATCTTCGCGCTGAGATTGTGCGGCACATGGGTGGCGAGCGGGGCGTGCAGGGAGAGAGCGGCTTCCTGACCAGTGCCCGTCACCAGGGACTGGTGCAGGATGCTCTGGTCGCCCTCGCCGCCGCCCGGACCGCGGTGGCGGACAAGATTCCCCACGAGATGCTTCTGCTTGATCTCTACAACGCGCTCCGTCCGCTGGACCAAATCACCGGTGCCACCACCACCGACGACATCCTCAACCTCATTTTCAGCACCTTCTGCATCGGAAAGTAGGCAGCGCGCCGAAACCTTGCCGCCCGAGTGTCGGCGTCTACTGTGCCGGGCGGTCGAACGTGATCCGAAACGCGTAGGCGAATTTTCCCTGCGCCGGTTCGGGAAGCTGCATGTGAAGCCCGTCGCTTTGCTGCTCGAAAGAAAGCTTCGGAGTGGATCCCAGCAGGGCGACCGATTGCACGCGCCGGCCCTGGGCGGCAGCGCCCGTCCCCAGCGCATGGATCACGGTCTTCCCGCCGGAAGGCCAGGCGAGTTCGATCGCGTAGAGCACATCGCCGTGGGATGTGAAGCGAAAGTCTTCCGCCGAATAGGCCTGGGTGTCGGTGTCGTGAAAGGAACCGGCCGCCACCTGCGTTGGACCCTCTCCAAACCTTGTCCAGGGCCGCGTCCCGTAGATGGCCTCTCCATTGACCTTCAGCCAGGAGCCCACCGCGCGCAACACGGACTGTACTTCATCGGGAATCGTGCCGTCCGGGCGCGGCCCGATATTGAGAAGGAGATTTCCGTTCTTGCTCACGATATCGACCAGCTGGTGAATGATGAACTCGGGGGACTTGAAGGTGTCGTTCTGAATGTATCCCCAGGATTTGTCGCTGATCGAAGTATCGGTCTGCCAGGGCAGTGGGCGGATGCCGGCGAGTTGGCCCCGCTCGACGTCGAGCACGGCGGACTCCTCCTGCATGGCGAAATCCTTGTAGTTGATGACGCCGACGCCGGAACCGTTCTGAAGCGAGGCGTTGTAGTAGAAGGCGGCGAAGCGCGTCAGGTCTTCGCGGACCGAGGGTTGACCGATCCACCAATCGAAATAGATGACCTCCGGCTTGTACTTCAGGACGATTTCAGCCGAGCGCGCGAGCCAGTCGTTGGTCCATTCATGAGACACGAAAGTGAAATCGTTCGACAGGGGCGTACCGTTCTTTGCCTCGAGCCACCTGTGGGCGGGTCCATAGAGGGCGGCGTTTTGCGGGTCGTTGATGTCGGAACGCAGGTCTCGACCCACTCCCAGAAAGAAGTTGTGTTCGACCCGGTGGGAAGAAGCGCCCAGGTGCAGTCCTTCGGCGCGCACCGCTTTTGCGAGCTCTCCCCAGAGGTCGCGGTGCGGGCCCATCTTGACGGCGGTCCAGTCGGAGAGACCACTGTCATACATGGCGAAGCCGTCGTGATGCTCAAAGACTGGAACCACGTACCTCGCGCCGGCTTGCTTGAACAGGCGCGCCCAGGCGGCGGGATCGAATCGCTCGGCCCGGAACATCGGGATGAAGTCCTTGTAGCCAAACTTGTAGGGCGGACCGTAGGTCGCAAGATGGTGTTTGTATTCTTCCGTGTCCTCCCGGTACATGTTGCGCGGATACCATTCGTTCCCGAACGCCGGCACCGAGTAGACCCCCCAGTGAATGAAAATGCCGAACTTGGCATCGCGGTACCAGTCGGGTGCGGTGTAGGTGCGCAGGGACTGCCAGTCGGGACGGTAAGGGCCTTGCTGGTCGATCTTGTCCACGCGCTCCAGGATTTCCTTGCGGGCACCATCGTATTTCTTGCTGGCCTCCCGCCAGGTGCGGTCGATCTCCCTGGGATCCAGCGCCGCAGTGGGCGCGGCGGCAGACTGCGCACTCACCGGACTTCCACTGGCGGCGAGGATCATCGCCGCCAGCAGGGGAGAAATGAGACGCAGAAATCGATGACTCGTCATGATGCCGTTCTCCTCTCAAGCACCAACTCAGACCGCGGTGCTTCGCGGCTTCGCTCCAAAAAATGAATAGAGCCCGATGTAGACGTATGAAACCAGCGGCACGGCGTAGGCGAGGGCAATACTCCGGGATGCTTCGGAAATCCATCCCATCACGGGGGTCAGGACCGCGCCGCCGATGATTGCCATCACCAGCAAAGACCCCCCCAGTTTCGTATTCGGTCCCAGTTCCTTCAACCCCAGGGCGAAGATGGTAGGGAACATCAAGGACATGAAAAAGCTGGTGAGGAACACACACCACACGCCCAGCCATCCCGGATCGATCACACCCATCGCCACCAGCGCGATATTGGTGACGGCATAGACTCCCATCAGCTTGCTGGGAGAAACGAAGCGCATCAGATATGCCGAGCCGAACCTGCCCACGCCGAATGCGGCCAGCGTGCCCGTAAGAAAGTAGCCCGCGACTTTTTCGGGCTGGTGAGTGTACTCCTGCACATATTGAATGAAGTAGCTCCACGTGCCCACCTGCGCGCCCACATAAAAAAACTGCGCCAGCACGGCTCGCAAAAAGTGCGGGTAGCGCCACAAATCCCGCAGATGGCCATGATCTCCCCCGGCTCCTTCGTGCTCGCTTTGGATGGCGGGAAACTTGGTCCGCACGATCAGCAGCGCCCACAGCAGCGCGATGACACTGAGAGCCAGGTAAGGCCGTACCACCCGCAGGGTTTCGGTTCGCAGGTAGACCTGGTACACCTGTTGAGCTTGTTGGGCTGCGATTTGCTGGGGTGTCAGTTCGACTCCGGAGAAGATGAAAATCGTTCCGATCAAGACGCCCGTGATGGCTCCAATGGGATTGAACGCCTGCGAAAAATTCAGCCGCCTCTCGGAAGTTTCCGGGGATCCGAGTTGGGCGATGAAAGGATTGGACGCGGTCTCCAGAAACGAGAGCCCGCTGGCAATCACAAACAGGGCAAACAGAAAGACTCCGTAACGTCCCACGATGGCGGCCGGCCAGAACAGGAAGGCTCCGGTTCCCAACAGGAGCAGGCCGATCACGATCCCTGCCTTGTAGCCGACTCTCCTCATCAGCAGGGCCGCAGGCATCGCCAGCAAGAAGTAGCCCATGTAGAACGCGGACTGCAACAGACCCGCTCGGAAGCGGCTGATGGCAAACGACTTCATGAACTGGCGAATCAGCACGTCGTTAAGGTTGTTGGGGATCCCCCAAAGAAAGAACAGCCCCGTGACCAGCACAAACGGAACCAGGTATTGCCGACGAACCAGCCTCTGGCCCGGACGATCGCGGGAAACCTCGGAGTGCAGCGATGGGACCAGGGGCATAGAAGGTCTTTCTGACAGCCAACCGATCGAAAGCGCGCCCGGGCGCTCAATCCAGCGAAATCATAATCTTCTTGAAACCTTCGGGGTGTTCACTCCAGTCGCGCAGCAGGCGGGGGGCGTCCTCGATGGGCGCAATCCGGCCCAGGGCATCCTCCACCGGAAATCCGCCCTGTTCAAGCATTGCAATCACCTTGCGGAAATCCTCCGGAAGCGCATTGCGGGAGCCCAGAATGTCGAGTTCCTTCTGGACAAATAGCCGGGTCTCATAGGCGACCGGTTCTTTCGCGTACCCGATGTAGACGACTCGCCCCGCAAACGCAACTTCTTCGACCGCAGCCCGGAAGGTTTGGGGCAGCCCGATCGCTTCGATCACGACATCGGGCCCGCGGCCGTCGGTGAGCTCGAGCAGACGGTCATGCAGGGATTCAGCGCCGCTGTTCACGGTATGACGGGCGCCGGCTGTTTTCGCCAGATCCAGCTTTGCAGGGTTGAGATCGACCGCAATCGTATTTGCGTTGCTGAAGCGAGCCGCGGCAATCGCGCCCAGCCCACTCCACCGCACCCGAACACAGCCACCTGGTCTTCGGCGGTAACGCGCCCGCGCGCGACCGCATGGGAGCCCACGGTCAGCGGCTCGACCAGGCACAGCGCGTTCAAGTCAAGCTTCGCCGGGTACAGCTTCTCCGGAGGCATCACGATGTATTCGGTCAATGCGCCGTCTCGTTGCACGCCCAGGGTCTGATTGTACTGGCAAGCATTCCGACGATGGCGAAGGCAGGCTGCGCAGCGACCACAGCTGGTATAGGGCGACAGGGTGACATCCTGGCCGGAAACCAGCTGATGCTCCTTGCCGCCTTCGATGACGGTGGCGGCGACTTCGTGCCCGGGAATGCGTGGAAAGCTGACCAGCGGATTCTTGCCTCGAAAGGAATTGAGATCACTCCCGCAGAGGCCGACTCTGCGAACTTTCAACAGAACCTGATCGTTGGCTGGACGAGGTTCCGCGATCGACTCCAGCACCGCTTCACCGGGACCCTTGATCACGAGCGCTTTCACCCGTCGCCTCCTCCCGGCCTTTTCTGCTTCGCCCGCGCTGGAGCTGGTCGACCTGAATCGCGTTCCTCCCCAGGATAGAATGCTGTTCGGCTTCGGAGAGTTCGCGGAGGAAGCCGAGAATGAAATTGTCGACTTCGTCCTGAAGTACCTACCACAGCCCTTTCAGCTTGCTTTGGCGGCGGAGACGCTCGAGGGTCGCAGGAACGTCAGTCAGGACGGGCGACTGGTGCCCAACCCACCACGCCCCACAGGCACTGTGAGTGGGCGGCCAGCGCCAGCAACCAATCGGTTTCGGCGAGCGTTTGCCGCCCCTGCACCACGATCGATCCGGCACATCCGGCCGAACGCAGCTCTTGGGCAAAGTCTTCGGCAAGATAGTCACGCTTCAGGATGCTCATCCGCTCATCGATCCCTGCGTAAGCGTGCGGATCCTATTGCCACAGATGATGATGCGCGTCCACCCGATCTGCCCTGGGTTCCGGTTCCATTTGAAGTGCCCGAGAACGGTCCGGCCCGGGCTCCCTTTACGGGCCCGAGCCCTGGACCGCATCCACCGCGTACAGAGCCACCGCGTGAGACGGCAAAGTTACGCTGAGCGCATCGGCTTCTCCAAGATCTTTGTGTTCCCACAGGTCGCGCAGCTTGTACTTGCCAGACGCCAGGCCTATTTCTTTCCATGCGTAACGCAGCGCCTGAGTGGAGTCGCCCCGGTTGAACACGGCGACGTAGTGTGTGGCCGGACTCTCTGTCCGCTCCGCCGTCCAGATGATGGCTTGCTCGCTCGAAACCGCAACCCGGTTTCCCGTCGAATGCTGATCCACATCGAGAACTTCGCGGTTGGTCAGGAGCGAAATCGTCCAATCGTCGGCCGCCGTCAGCTCGCCCCCTAACATAAGCGGCGACGGGAACATGCACCACAGGGACACGAGCGTGCGCTGCTCGTCGCGGGAGAGCCGCGACTTCCGCGGCTGTCCCCACCCGGGCGCGGGGCCGAGAAACCCGAGGGGCAGCATGTCCGCATCGGGCCAGTGTCCGGGACGCCCGACTCCCGCCCACTTTTGCAGGTTGGCGAACTGATCGTCCAGGCCTTGCGGATATGCCACGGTGCTGTGCCAGAGATCCCAAATGTCGTCGGAGATTCGCCACATCTGCGCGTACTGGCCCATTTCGTCAGCCTTGTCCAACGGGGCCGGGCCGGGCGAAAGGCTCAGGATGATGGGTCGTCCGGTTTTGCGCAGCGCTTGGCTCAGCATTCGGATCTCGCCGCCTTTGTAGGGGTGGCTGGCGACGCAGTCCACCTTGATGAGGTCGACCTCCCACTGGGCGTACAACCTGGCAATGGAATCGTAGTAGGCTTGCGCGGCGGGCTTGGCCGGATCTGCTCCATAGGTGTCGGGATTCCAGGGGCACGTGTCAGACCGGTCGGCCGCCTCGGCCGCGTGATAGGACGATCCCGCAATGGGGAGATTGCTGTCGACCGCGCCTTTGGGAATCCCGCGCAGGATGTGAATGCCGAACTTCAGACCCAGCGCGTGCGTGAAGTCTGCGAGAGGCTTGAAACCGGCGCTGGCCGAGGCGGACGGAAACCGGTTCAACGCCGGCGTGTAGCGCCCGTTCCCGTCCATCGTGGAGAGCGAGCTCTTCGAGTTTCCCTCCGCGGTCGGGTTGGTGACGAACCACTCCATGTCCACGACCACATATTGCCAGCCATAGGTTTGCAGATGGCTGGCGAGCCACTGCGCGTTGGCTTTGAACTCGTCTTCTTTGATGGTGGTCCCGTAACCGTCCCAGCTGTTCCATCCCATCGGCGGACGGGCCGCCATGACGTCGGCCGCCAAAGCGGAAGGGGATGGCGTCGTCGACTGGGCGTAACCGGCCAGGCAACTGCTCGCCGCGATCGAGCACAGGAAAAACACAGTTCTCCATCTCATGGCATCTCCGGAACTTCAAACCGCGCTGGCGCTGCCCGGACAACTACGATGCAGCCCACTGCCGGGTTGACGGTTACAGTGAAACGCCGCGTTTCCACGGGATGAAATCGTCCTGCTGTTTCAATTCCGCCTTGGTCCGGGTTTCCCCGCTGGCCACTCGAATCACGGTGTCCAGAAGCGCATCCCCGGCCTCTTCGAGAGCCTGACCCTGGGTGAGCATGGTCCCGCAATCGACGTCGATGATGTCGTGCATGCGCGCCGCCAGTTGCGAGTTCGTGGACACCTTCACCACCGGGGCGATCGGGTTACCAGTGGGCGTGCCCAGGCCGGTGGTGAACAGAACCAGGTTCGCTCCCGCGCCGACTTGCGCGCTGACCGACTCGAGGTCGTTGCCCGGAGTGCACAGAAGATTGAGTCCGGGCTGTTGCGCGTATTCGGGATAGTCGAGGACCCCGGCGACCGGCGATCTTCCCCCTTTGCGGGCGGCCCCGGCGGATTTCATCGCGCCTGTGATGAGCCCGTCGCGGATGTTTCCGGGAGACGGATTCTTATCGAAGCCGGATCCGACCGCTTCCGCGGCATCGGAGTAGGTGCCCATCAGTTTCAAAAAGCGTTCCGCCAGTTGATCGTTCTGACAGCGATTCACCAGGTCCTGCTCGACTCCGCATAGCTCGGGAAACTCGCTCAGGATGGTCTTCCCGCCCAGCGCAGAAATGCGGTCCGAGACATAGCCGAGAACCGGGTTGGCGGTGATCCCGGAAAATCCGTCGGAGCCGCCGCATTTGAGCCCGACGGTCAGTCTGGACAGCGGAGCCGGGGTGCGCACCGCTTGGTTGGCTTTTATCAGTGCGAGAAAGGTTTCCCGAATGGCCTTGGGCAACATGACCGACTCCAGTTCGCTTCCCTGTTGATCAAAAACCAGCAGGGGCTTCTGGGAGTGCGCATCGCGTTTCTGAATCTCTTCCCGCAGAATCGAAACCTGCGCATTCTGGCATCCCAGGCTGAGCACGGTCGCCCCGGCCACGTTGGGATTGTGAAGATAGCCTGCCAGCAGGCCACACAGCGCCCGAGCGTCCTGACGCGTGCCGCCGCAGCCCATCTGGTGAGTCAGAAACTTGATCCCGTCAAGGTTCGGAAACAGCGCGCTGGTGGCGCCTGTCTCGGACGGTTGGAACTCCCAGTTGGCGATCTCGGCCACCTTTCCTCGACGGTAGAGCTGCACCAGATCGGCAACGTGGCGCTGATAGGGCGAGGGCCGGGAGATGCCCAGTTCCTGCTCGAACGCCTCCTGCAAAATCTGGATGTTTCGGTTCTCGCAAAAGACCAGCGGGATTACGATCCAGTAATTCCGCGTGCCGACCTGGCCGTCGGCACGGTGGTACCCCAGAAACGTCCGCTCCTTCCAGCGCGCAACATCGGGCGGATGCCACGCGTATTCCCCCGCCTTCGCCGTAACGACGGCGCTGCGATGGCGCATGTTGGTCGGGGTGACAGGTTCGCCTCGCTTCACAGCGTCTGCCGCCTCCCCCACAGTCACGCCGTACATCAGGATGGGGTCTCCTGCGCCCAGATCGTTGAGGACAAACTTATGCTTGCTCCGAACCGGAGAACGTAGAACCAGGGAGTGCTCGCCGATCACGACCGCCTCGCCGGCGGCCAAGTCGTCCAGGGCAACCGCCACGTTGTCCTCGGGACTGACCTGTAGAGCCCTTCTACGAAATAGATGAAGTTCCATCATGCTGCTCCGATGTCGCGACTCCAGGGATAACCGGATCCCCCGACCGCCCGGTCAAGGCTCGGGCCTTCTATCATAAAAGCTCGGCGTGGCCATGCACAGCCGCGCCCGACAATTTTGCCGGATTGGAGCCGTCGGCGCACGAACGTCATGCGTGCGTTCGTCCGCCTTGGTCTGGTAATTTGCAGCGAGGAGCTGCCATGACACGCTACGGTTTCCTGCTTCGCCTCAAGCCCGAGGCGATTGCGATCTACAAGACCTACCATGCCGCAGTGTGGCCCGAAGTGCTGGCTACGATCCGCAGTTGCCAAATCCGCAATTACACGATTTTTCTGAAGGACGATTTGCTGTTTGGATACTTCGAATATCACGGATCCGATTATGCCGCGGACATGGCCAAAATGGCGGCCGACGCGAAAACGCAGGAGTGGTGGTCAATCATGATGCCCCTGCAGCAGCCCATCGAAACGCGTGCTCCGGGAGAATGGTGGGCGGCAATGGAGGAGGTATTCCATGCGGAGTAGTCCGAACCGAGCGCGAGCCCTC
>Ga0137419_10000653_pt1 | contig 13305 bp, 14 predicted proteins | sample CZODoug3_1_2_16f_FD_108279 | JGI IMG/M metagenome (GOLD analysis project Ga0137419, IMG submission 108279) | Vadose zone soil fungal communities from Angelo Coast Range Reserve, California, USA - CZODoug3_1_2_16fungal (Illumina Assembly) | ecosystem: Environmental > Terrestrial > Soil > Vadose... | reverse complement strand
ACCGCGATCTTTTTCCATTCCCCGGAGCAGGAAGCCGAGGCGCTGGCTTCGAAGCAAGAACTGGAGAAGTCCAAGCGATTCGCCTCTAAGATTGCCACAGAGATCATCCCGGCGGAGACGTTTTATGAAGCTGAGGATTACCACCAGCAGTATCTGGAAAAGCGCGGTTTGGCGACCTGTCATATCTAGCTGACGGCCCTCCAATGGACCAGCGGAGGAGATCCTCTCCGAGTTCTTTGGCCTCGCGGCAGGCCGGGACTCCTGTTACTAGGTTCTTGCCCGGATCGCCACCGAATGCCGGGATTGGTAGCAGTGCCAAGCTGCGATATTGGCGATCTATGAACGTCATATCGATGTTGGCGGCGCAGTGGCATCGTATGCCCAGCAACCCTGTGCCTGCGGTTCATGAAGTTCGTCGATACCGTGAACCGCTAGTCGCTAGCGATGCGCGACTTCACTTCTTCCGGAATGCGGTCGCGCAAGTGCGGCGGCAGGCGGTCGTGCACTCGGCGCGCCCCTTGCATGGCGGCATCGAGCATCACCACCGGCGCCGGCGTTGCCAGCATCAGAACCAGCCACACCAGCGCGCACAGGCCAAAGCCGAACAACGCAGCCAGTTCGAGCAACAACGCGTGACGCGGGGCGAAGTGGTAAGTAATTCCGAAGGCGAGCAGGAACAGCAAAGCCGAACCCATGGTCAGGCCAATCAGGGAAAAATCGACGATGCGATGCAGCTTGCGACGGCTCTGGCAGTGCGCGCAGTCCGCAAAGTGGTTCTCGTAGTCGCCGCGCATCTCCAGCGCAATGCCGGAAATGTCATAGCGCCAACTGGCGAGGATACTGCCCACAAATTTGTCGGTGCACTGCGAAGTCATGTTTTCTTTTTAAGACGCCATTACGGCGCCCTTAAAGCCGGATCGGGTCGAGCGGCTCCGGCTGCCTTGCCAGCATGATGCGGTTCTGAACGAGCAGGCTCGCATGCCGCTCGAGCGCCCGCTCCGCGGCGGACCGCACCAGTTCGGGATGGTTATTCTGTTCCGAAAGGTGCGCCAGAATCACGTACGCCGCACTTCCATCATAGTCCGTCACCAGGAATTCCGCGAGTGCTTCGTTGGACAAATGCCCCACGCGGCTCATGACCCGCTGCTTGACCACCCAGGGATAGGGCCCGTTGCGCAGCATTTCCAGATCATGATTCGATTCTATTAATAGAACATCCGACCCGCGCAGATGATGCTTCACACTGCCGGGCAGGTAGCCAAGGTCGGTGGCGATCGAGATTTTCACGCCGTCCACGCGCATGGTGAAGCCCACCGGGTCGACCGCATCGTGCGGAATGGTAAACGGTGTAATGCAAATGTCTCCAACTTCAAAACTGCGCCCCGCCTCAAATACTTCGAGCGAGTCCAGGCAACAAGGCTGCCCTTTGGAATCGCGCGCCTCGCGCTTCCACGCCTGATGCGTTGCCCCGGTCATGAACACAGGAATCTGATACTTATTCGCCAGCACGCGCAACCCAGCCACATGGTCGCTGTGCTCATGCGTAATCAGAATCGCATCCAGCCCGCTGGGGTCTTCCCCAGAAGCCCGCAACCGCCGCGTGAGCTCCCGGCAGGAGAGTCCGGCATCCACCAGCACGCGCGTCGTGGAGCTGGCGATGAGCGCGCTATTGCCTTGGCTGCCGCTAGCCAGCACGGTGACGGAAGCTCCCATAGGTCGAGGATACCCCTAATAACCTGTGGATTACAGTAGCTTTCTCGAATCCAGCCAGCGCGAAAGGCAGAGGGGGCTAACTTGCTGATTTCGGGTTGCGGCTTTCGGGCTGATCGGTTTCGGGCTGATCGGTTGCCGTACCGCTTTTGTTAACTTATGCTCTCCCGGTGACCAACCGCCTTTGCCGGCGTCTGACCAACCAAGGCATCTCCTCATGAAAAAGCGCTTCTTCTTTGTACTCGTCATCTCCGTAATCCTGTCCAGTCTTGCCTCCGCGCAATCCGCCGCTGCTGACCAATCGAGCGGCACTCCCCGTGCGGACTCCGCTGCCGCGCAGCAGTGCCAAGGCTGGCTCAATGTCTTCAATGCCGGCGACCGCGCCAACCTGTTGGAGTTTCTTACCAAGTACCGCCCTGACACTGCCGCTCACGTTGACGACGAGCTCGGCTTTCGCGCCCGGGTTGGCGGCTTCGATCTCAAGAAGGTCCAGGAATCCACGCCCACCCACTTTGCCGCAGTCATGCAAGAGCGCGCCAGCGAACAGTTTGCCCGCATGGACTGCGATATCGACGCCAAGCCCCCTCACGTCATCACCAAACTTGATCTGCGCCCCATGCCCCGCCCCGGCGAATTCGCCATCCCTCGCCTCTTGCAACCTGAGGCCATCGCCGCCTTCCGCTCCTACCTCGATAAGTCCGCCGCTTCAGGAGCGTTCTCTGGAGCCGCGCTCCTCGCCCAGAACGGCAAGCCTCTCCTCGTTCAGGCTTACGGCATGGCCGACCGGGAAAAGAAAATCCCGAATCGCCTTTCCACCCAGTTCCGCATCGGCTCCATGAACAAGATGTTTACGGCCGTCTCCATCCTCCAACTCGCGCAGGCGGGCAAACTCCAGCTCACCGACCCGCTCGCCAAATTCCTTCCCGATTACGCCAACAAAGATCTCGCGGCCAAGGTCACCCTCCACCATCTCCTCACCCACACCGGAGGCACCGGCGACATCTTCGGGCCGAAATTCGACGAGCACCGCCTCGACCTCCGCACCCTCCAGGACTACGTCAATCTCTACCAAAGCCGCCCTCTCAAATTCGAGCCTGGCGCGCAATGGGACTACAGCAACTATGGCTTCCTGCTCCTCGGCGTCGTCATCGAAAAGGTTTCCGGCCAGAGCTATTACGACTACGTCCGCGAACACGTCTTCCAACCTGCAGGAATGAACTCGACCGATTCTCTCCCGGAAAACGAAGCGGTCCCCATGCGCTCGGTCGGTTACATGCAGCCGGATCCCAACTCACCCCTGACTTCGAACACCGGCACTCTGCCTTTTCGCGGAACCTCCGCAGGCGGAGGCTATTCCACCGTCGAAGATCTCCTGCGCTTCGCCAACGCCCTTGCGTCGCACAAACTTCTCGATGCAGAACACACCACCCTCCTCACCACCGGCAAGGCCGATACCCCCAATGGCACCAAGTATGCCTACGGTTTCATGGATAGCACAGAAGCCAGCCTGCACTGCTTCGGCCACGGTGGCGGCGCCCCGGGCATGAACGGCGACCTCCGCATCTGCCCCGAATCCGGCTTCGTCATCGCTGTCCTCTCCAACCTCGACCCACCCGCGGCTCAGCGCCCGGCCGATTTCATCGCCGCCCGCCTCCCCCTCAAATGAGCCTTTAAATCGCGCGCAGGGCCCTGCCTGGGTCGGTGGACGAGGCGCGGGTGGCCGGAAGCGCCGACGCCAGAAGCCCCAAAAGCAGCATGATCAGAACACCCTCCACGTAAATGAGAGGGTCGGTCGGGCTAACGTCGAAGAGGAAGGAGCGGACCAGACGCGACACAGCGAGGGAGCCGAGCACACCGAGGACGCATCCGAGAAGCGCGAGCCGCGCGCCCGATGCGAGCACCAGGCGGGCGATGCCGGCGCGCTGGGCGCCGAGCGCCATGCGAATAGCAATCTCCTGAGTGCGCAGGGAGACGGAGAAAGCGACTACAGCATAAATCCCAGTAACCGCAAGCAGCAGAGCGGCCAAGGCAAAGGCAGTAATAAGGTCGGTATTGAAACGGCGCGGAGATTCCACGCTGGCCATCACGGCATCCATGGGTTGCACGTGCTGCAGCGCCAGCAGCGGATCAATTTCAGCGATGGCCGAACGCACGGTCTGCGTGATCTCGTCCGGAGGGAGCGCGGAACGAACGATAATGCAACCACCGGAGGGATTGCTGAGCCTGCCCGATTCTCCGGGAGGCGGGAACAGAGCATGCTGCGCTGCCGGTGCGTAAAACTCGTCGACGTCCGGTTCGTCGCGGGGACCGAAGTTTGCATTGCCCACAACGCCGACCACGGTGGCCCAGGGTAGGCCCTTTTTCGGGTTGCCGATATGAATGCGTTTGCCGAGCGCGCTCTGGTCCGGCCAGGAGTGTTTGGCCATGGACTGGCTCACGATCATCACCAGCGGCGAATTGGAGCGATCTTCCGGAGTGAAAAACCTGCCCTCGAGCAGCGGGATGCCGAGGGCGTGGAAGTAGTCGCCATCGGTGGTCGGAAGCATGGCAAATTGAACCTTCCAAGTTTCGGCCGGCACGCCCTCGAGGGTATAGGTGGCCTCGCGTATCGTGCCCGAGGAAGGCAGCGCGTCGGTCAGGCCAGCGGTGGTGATTCCGGGTTTAGCGGCAAGGCGGTCGAGGACGGCGCGGTCGAAAATGTCGACCGAGGGGTTGTTCGGGTATTGGTTCAGAGGCAACTGATATTCGGCGATGAGGACGTGGTCGGGGCGGAAGCCGGGGTCGACGGCGCGCATTTTCTGGAAGCTGCGCAGGAAAGCGCCCGAGACAGTCAACAGCACCAACGCTGCTGCGATCTCCGAGACCACCAGGGCGGAGCGCAGCCAGGAGTGGCTCGAGGCTCCGGCGCCAGTTCCCGCGCCCTCTTTCAGCCCTTGCGACGGATTGGTTCGCAGGGCCGCAAAGGCCGGCGCGAGGCTGCAGAGAATGCCGGTTGCAACGGCAAGCAGGAGGGCGAAGGTCACTACTTTTGCATCCATCGAGATTGAGCTGACGCGTGGCATGGAATCCGGCAGGAGATGTAAGGCGGTTCGAATCATCGTGGCAGCCAGGGCCAGACCGAGCAGGCCGCCGGGAAGGCTGAGCAGGAGGCTTTCGAAGATCGCTTCGCGAATTATGGTTTTGGAACCGGCGCCGAGGGCGAGGCGAAGAGCATATTCGCGGCGGCGGCGAATGGCCCGCACCAGCAGCAGACCGGCCACGTTGACGCAAGCCAGCAGCAGCACAACGGAGACGGCGATCAACAGAGTCCGCAGCACCGGGCGCACGTCACCAACTGCATCTTCGAGGAGCGGTGTAACGTCGCCGCGAATGTGGATGGCGGACATGGTGGCGGGGAAATTGCTCGCGGCGATCTGCGCCACACGGTTGGCGTCCTGAGCCGCTTGCGAAAGGGTGACGCCGTCCCGGAGGCGGGCGACCATCTGGTATCCCCAGTGCCCGGCATACTGGTCGGAGAGTTCTTCGGGGGTCAGGGACAGCGGCACCCAAACCTGCGTGGGGTCGAGACGCCCGGGCTGGAGTGGAAATTCAAAATCGCGGGGCATGACGCAGAGGATGGAGTAGGGCCTGCGATCGAGGACGAGGGATTTGCCAAGCACAGCGGGATCCCGATGGAAGCGGTCCAGCCACATGGCATAACTAATGACGGCAAGCGGCTGATGCGAGTCTTCTTCTTCTTGCGTAAAGAAGCGGCCGAGCAGAGGTTGGACAGCGAGCGTATTGAAGACGCCGGCGCTGGAGCGCGCTGCGCTGATTTCTTCCGGATCCGCCCCGCCGGAAAGTTCATAGCGGGTGGTCATGTATCCGCCAACCGAAGCGAAAGCGCTGCTGGCATTGACGTAAGTGGCGATTTCGCGGGCCGTCACAGACGGGCCCAAACCTTGGCTCAGCCGATCGCCCAGCCGCACCAGTCGGGCGGAATCTTTGAATGGAAGCGGCCGCAGCAGGATGCCTTCGACCAACGAGAAGATCGCCGTCGTCGCGCCGATGCCGAGAGCGAGGGTAAGGATGACGGTGACGGCGAAACCGGGGGCTTTCTTCAACTGGCGAAATGCGAATCGAAGATCTTGTTGGAGAGCGTACATGGATCCTCCCTCGTCTTTGACGCAGCGACACTTGTTTCGTCTTCACTGAACGAGTCGTCTTACTAAACGGCTTACTTAATCGGCACCTTGGGCTTCCACAGTTCGCGAATCACCGTGCGCAACGCCGCACCGCCATACGCCCCAGCGTTCGCCGGCAACACCGCCAGAATCGCCTCAGAAATCCCCGCCCGGTTGAGCTTCTGGCCCGTTACCTTGAAAGCAACGACTTCTCCCATGGGGATAATCGCCGAGACCGCCACCGCCCAGCGCCAGGGATGCTGCGGCCGCAGAAACGCCAGAAACATGGCAAACGCCGTGACCATGACTGCCGTCAGCATGAGATCTTCCACGCGCACGTTGACGTACCCTGTAGCCGCGCCCAGCAGAACGGCCAGAACGTAGACAGAAGTGCTCGAAGGCTCAGCGATTTTCCCGGACACAATGGGCTTCGTATCAGGGCGCGGCTTCGGCGGTACCGTAAATGACGGCTCTCTTGAGTGGCCTTGAGGGGCTGCGATTGCGGACTCCACTCCATCTCGAATGAATACTTGCCCTTCTCGGGCAAATCTTAGGGTACATCACCGGCGCGCCGCAGAATCTCGGACACGAACCCGCTCTTGCCCTGCGTGTACCCTTCGCGGTCGTCGCCACAGGTGCCGGCCAGCTTGCGCTTGATCCCGGCATAGGCGTTTGCGTCCTCAGATGCCTTCGCAGGTGGTCCCGGAACGACAGATGCCGCCTGTACTCCTGGCTGTCGGGCGGGCAAACGTAAAGATGGTGCGGCCAGTCACGCGGCGGCATTCGGAAGGCTTCACGGCCAGGAATGCCCAAATTCCCTTGATGCTCGTAACCAAGGGAAGCCAGTCTCGCGATGACCTGCGGAAGGTCGGTCGCCGACCGCAGCACAACGTCAATGTCGATGATCGGTTTGGCAGCTAGCCCCGGAACAGCCGTGCTGCCTACGTGCTCAATCACACTCACCATCTCGCCCAGCGCCGCAGCAATCCCCGCGCAAAGTGTTTCGAACCGTTGCGGCCAACTGGGGTCGTAATCCTGGATAGTCAAGACATGCACGCCATAATCTGGCAGAGCTTTAATACTTGTAGAAACCCCGCCCCGACTTCCGGCCCAGCCAGCCGGCATCGACCATCTTGATGAGCAGCGGACACGGACGATACTTGGGGTCGCCGAGACCGTCGAGGAGAACACGCATGATGTCGAGACAAACATCGAGCCCAATAAAATCCGCCAGCGTCAGCGGCCCCATCGGATGCGCCATGCCCAGTTTGAAGACTTCATCGACCGCTTCTGGAGTGGCCACGCCTTCCATGACGGTAAACATCGCTTCGTTCAGCAGCGGCATCAACACGCGGTTCGACACAAAGCCCGGCGCGTCGTTGACCTCCACCGGCGTTTTCTCCAGCTTCACGGAAAGATCTCGCACCGCCTCGAACGTCTCCTGCGAAGTCGCCAGCCCGCGAATCACTTCCACCAGCTTCATCACCGGCACAGGATTGAAGAAGTGCATTCCGACAACTTTGTCTGGACGTTTCGTCAGCGCCCCCAGCTTGGTGATGGAAATCGAAGAGGTATTCGATGCCAGAATCACTTCCGGCCGGCAGGCGGCATCGAGATCGCGAAAAATCTGTGACTTGATCTCAAACCTTTCCGTGGCTGCCTCCACGATGAAATCGCACTCGGCCAGTTTCGCCCGGTCCGCAGTCGCCGCAATGCGTCCGAGCGTGGCGGCTCTATCCTGGATGGAGATCTTGTTCTTCGCCACCTCGCGATCCAGGTTCTTCGCAATCGTCTCCAGCGCGCGGTCCACAAATCTTTGTTCCACGTCGCACAATGTCACGCTGTAGCCCGCGCGCGCAAACACATGCGCGATGCCGTTGCCCATCGTGCCCGCGCCCAGAATTCCCGCTTGCTTGATTTGCATCACCACTCCTTCATCCACAACCACATCCATGCACAACCACATCGGACCTAGGACCCTGTCGGACCGAGGACCCTGAAGTCTAGCAAAACAAATCCCGTGGGCGCCGCCTGAGAACCCGTCGAGAGCGAAAAAGTTGCGCCGTTCCTGCACTCCTAAAGTTCTCATTCTACAGCCTCTTAGCCACGCACTCTCAGGCATCGCCCGCCCCCCGCCACGCATCTCATGAAGCAGTACCGGGAATCTGTGAGTAGCCGCAGAGCCGGGCAAGGAGGACACAATGTTTCACAAGAATCGCATCGCAGGTTTGGCTGTGCTGGCGACGTTGTTCCTCGGTGGCATCGCGGTAGCGCAAGATCGGGACGACTACCGCGACCGGGACCGCTGGGGCTATCAGGATCGCGACCGGGACCGCGACGACTACCGCGACCGGGATCGGGACGACCACCGCTTCAGAGGCGGCGACGTAGCCCGCGACTGGGGCTCGCGCGATGGCGCCGACGCCTCCCGCAGCGACTGGTACGCGCGTAAATCCTTCAACCCCAACCCGCGTGGGCGCTACAAACACTCCGACCGCGGCTACGAGCGCCGCTTCGGCGACAGGCACGAATACCAGGAACAGTACGCCCGCGCCTACCACGAAGGCTACGAGCATGCCTGGCAGGGCGGAGGCTGGAGGCGATAAAGCCTGAGCAGCGAAGCAATCCAAGCCGCCGGATATCCTCCGGCGGCTTTTCTTTCTCATGGAAACTTAGCGCTAACCCCTTTGTATTCAACCCGAGTACGCATTTGTTAGAATAGAAGCTACCCGGTTATCCCAAATTCCTCGGATCGCGCCCACAATCAGGCCAGGTCTCAGCGTTTTTGACGATTCCGCCGTTGCCCTTGCATCAAACAGTATTGCGTCCAATCTAGCCGTACACGAGCGAAGCGAATGGCTGTTCCCCTAAGGCAGGCCTGGACCGTAGCCTCTTACGTAATGCGACAAAAGCTTGCCGGCCGCAAGCGCTACCCCTTCGTCCTCATGTTGGAGCCGCTGTTCCGCTGCAATCTGGCCTGTGCGGGCTGCGGCAAGATTCAGTACCCGGCGCACATCCTCAAGAAGGAACTCACGCCGGAAGAGTGCTTCAAGGCGGTCGATGAGTGCGGCGCGCCTACGGTGTCCATTCCCGGCGGCGAGCCCCTGATGCACTCCGAGATCGACAAGATCGTCGAAGGCCTCGTCGCGCGCAAGAAATATATTTATCTCTGCACCAACGCGCTTCTGTTAAAGGAAAAGCTGCACCTGTTTAAGCCCAGCACCTACCTGTCATTTTCCGTTCACATGGATGGACAGCGTGAGCACCACGATCTGTCCGTCTGCCGGGAGGGTGGATACGACAAGGCGGTCGAAGGCATTCAGGAAGCGCTCCGCCAGGGTTTCCGGGTCACCACCAACACCACGCTGTTTGACGGCGCCGATCCCAATAGCGTCCGCGATTTCTTCGATGACATGATGAAGCTCGGCGTCGAGGGCATGATGCTCTCGCCCGGCTACTCCTACGACAAAGCTCCCGACCAGAAACATTTCCTGGGCCGCGCCCGTACGCGCCGCCTGTTCCGCGGCATTCTTTCCAACCGCAAGAAGGACTGGCAGTTCAACATGTCGCCGCTGTTCCTTGAGTTCCTGATGGGCAAGCGCGACTACGCTTGTACCCCCTGGGGCATGCCCACCTACAACATTTTCGGCTGGCAAAAGCCCTGTTACCTGCTGCAGGACGGTTATGCCGATACCTTTGCAGAGCTGATGGAATCGACGGGCTGGGAAAACTACGGCACCGAATCCGGAAACCCCAAGTGCGCGAACTGCATGGTCCACAGCGGCTATGAGGCGACTTCGGTCAACGACATCTTTGGTTCCATCCGAGGAATTTTTGACGCCGCCAAAGCCACCATTTTCTCGACCTACCCCGACGCCGGTGCGCTGAAGCTATTGCAGGAAGATGCTGCCCCGGTGCATTCGCGAAATCCGCTCGTGCAACTTCGGGCGAAACCTTCGCTCGAGGAGACGCGCGCATGAGCGGCACCGAACACGTTCGCCGCACCGCCATCACGGACGTCGATAAGCTCGAAGTCGTCCCCGGCTTCGTCCACGAAGCCATCGAAGGCTGGGTCCCGACGCTGGCCTCGGACGAGGATCTCCGCTCGGCTCTGGAAAAAGCTTTCGACTACCGCGGCGACATCACCATCACGCGCCGCGACGGCTCCACAGTCGAAGGCTACCTGTTCGACCGGCGCACCGGCGCAACGCTCGACGATTCCGCCGTCCGCATTCTGCCGAAGGATTCGAACGCCAAGCTGACCATCCCCTATTCCGAAATCGCCGCCCTAGCCTTCACCGGCCGCGACACCGCCGCCGGAAAAAGCTGGGAAGCCTGGATGAAGAAGTACTGGGAAAAGAAAGCTGCCGGCGAAACCGGCATCGCGCTCGAGCCCGAAGCGCTGGAATAAGCCCCGCAACTGTGTCGTTCCACGGTATCGTCATTCGATGTCAGTGATGAATTCCCGCACTCTCAACTCTGCCATACTGTTTCAGACTCTCTGGCCGCGAATAAACTAAGCTGGGATTCCAAGTGAGCACCTACCGAATCGCTCTGGCCAATCTTCGCTTCCCGACCACACCCGCCGAGTCTGTCGCGTTGGCGGAAAAGGGCATCGCCGAAGCTTCCATCGAGGGCGCGGACCTCATCTGCTTTCCGGAATGCTTCATTCCAGGCTATCGAGGAATGGGGAAGTCGGTGCCACTTCCCGACCCTACGTTTCTCGAACGCGCCTGGTCCGCCGTGGCTGCAGCCGCCGCCAAGGCCAAGATCGCGGTTGTTCTTGGCACCGAGCGAGTCGCCGATGAGGCTCTGTTGATCACCGCCCTCGTCATCAATCGCGAGGGAGGGATTGACGGGTTTCAGGACAAGGTCCAGCTCGATCCCTCTGAGGAAGGCACGTATTCTGCAGGTTCCGGCCGGCGCGTCTTTCAAACTGGACGGTTAACATTTGGCGTCGCCATCTGCCATGAGGGTTGGCGCTACCCCGAAACTGTTCGCTGGGCGGCCCGGCAAGGCGCGCACATCGTGTTCCACCCTCATTTCCACCAAGCCGAGCCCGGCAGTTACCGGCCCTCGAGTTTCGCCGACCCTGCCAACTCTTTCCACGAGAAAGCAGCCTTGTGCCGCGCCGCCGAGAACACCTGCTATTTCGCCACGGTCAACTTTGCCAGCAACGGGTCGCCGACCACTTCCGCGGTGGTGAGGCCCGATGGGACGCTGCTCAGCTACCAGCCCTACGGTAAGCAAGGGTTGCTGATCGCGGACATCGACATCTCTGCGGCTACGGGCGTTCTTGCGCGGCGTTACAAGAATCTGTAGAGCACTCGGCAGAGTGGGAGTAAGAGTGGCCACAGTTGCAACCTCGACGTCGCTCTCTGTGGGGGGACGAGCGAAGTCTTTCTTGCCGGAACCGCGGGCGGGAAGAGTCTGGCGCGGCTTGGTTGGGCGCTCCGGTGTTATTGCGCAGCCGCCGCCGGCCCATGGGCGACTGGGGATGTGGCGAAGGAATGCCTGTGGGGCGGGGCGGACGCTGCCCTTGTGTAACTAGGATGCCGATCCGGGGGAAGCTAGACTAAAAGCAATCTACGGAGCTCAAATGAAAATCATAACGATCTTCGGTGCATCCGCATTGGTTCTGGCTTTAGGTACGACAGCTTCCGCGCGCGGACAGCACCGCGACCAAGACAGACAGGAACACGGACGCTCTGAGGAGCACGCGGACAAGCACCGGGGCAACGACCATGAGCGGCGAAACGACCAACGGCACGAACAGCGGCAGCATGGGCAGCAGCGCGCCGAGCACAACCGGCAGGACCGGGAGCATCCCGCGCAAGCGCATGGGCGCGATGAGAGGCGTGAGGCCCACGGGCCCGAACGCCGGCACCCCGAAGAGCGAGAGATTTGGCAGAGCCATCGCGCCCAACATTGGGAACATGAACATCATGGTTGGAGCGAACGTGGAGGATATAGGGGCTACCGCATCCCGGATGATCGCTTCCGCGCGCATTTTGGCCGTGGACACTGGTTTCGCGTGCGCAGCGCCCCCATCCTGGTCGTAGGCGGATACCCGCGGTTCCAGTACGGCGGCCTCTGGTTGAGTGTTGTGGATCCGTGGCCGGAATACTGGGAAAGGACGTGGTACGAGACCGACGACGTTTACGTGGATTACGTGAACGACGGGTATTACATGTACAACCGCCGCCATCCCGGCGTCGGTATCGCGGTGAACGTCTCGTTCTAGATTGGCGGGGAGAGCCTGGCGGTCGTGGGTTGCGCTTGGCGAATTGTTGGCATACCGCCAGCGTCCCACCACGTTTACGACTCCGCTGGGCACGCAGCTGCATAAGCAACGACGGTTACTCCGCATACGCGAGCCGGAAGGTCGACCGCAAGCTGCAAACCGGCACGTAAGCTACGAGGTACGCGCGCAGAAAAACGACGAGAAGACAGGTGTTCTTTCCAAAACACTGACCCGGGCGCTGCCTCAGTCTGCCAACGCAGGTTCCCGTCGCCAAGCACGAATAGAAAGAAGCTCCTGTCTGAGAAGCTTCCTAATCCGACTCATTTCGTCCTTCGGGCTCGCCGTCCCCCTTAGCCTAAGTTCTTGTCACCCAGCAGCCGGAGGTCCCGGCTCCCTCCCACCAGTCCGCTAAAAAGCCCGACCGCCCCCGACGCTCCCAGCGCCACACAGGAGAGGCCCAAAGAGGGCAAAACCGAACGCGAAGAGGAAACCGGTAGGCGCAGGACGAGCTTTACATTTAGCTACGTTTTGTCACGTGATGCTACTCGGGCTTCCCGGCAACGCCAATCCTGTTTTCGGCACGGGCGAGCGCATCGAGTGTGCGCGGGTAGTCGGTGTTCGCGTCGGGTGTCTTGAGGATTTGTTCGGCGTGCATTTTGGCTTTCTGGGCACGGGCTACGTCGATTTCGGTGGGCCGCTCGGCGGTTTCGGCGAGGATGGTGACTTTGTCGGGCAGAACCTCAGCGAAGCCCCAGGCCACGGCGAAGCGGTGGGTGACGTTGGCGTTGCGGTAGGTGATCTCGCCGACGCCGAGTTCGGTGATGAGAGGGGCGTGGCCGGGCAGGATGCCGAGGTATCCGTCGCGGCCGGGGATTTCCATTTCCTCAGCGACGTCTTTGACGACCTGGCGCTCGGGAGTTACGATCTCGAATTGGAACGTATCTGCCATGGATTTTATGCCGCGGTCTTCATCTTCTCGGCTTCTTCGAGGACTTCCTCGATGCCGCCCTTCAGGTAGAACGCCTGTTCGGGGATTTCGTCGTACTTGCCCTCGACGATGCCACGGAAGCTCTTGACCGTGTCTTCGATTTTGACGTAGCGGCCCGGGCGTCCGGTGAACTGTTCGGCGACGTGGAACGGTTGCGACAGGAACTTTTGGACCTTGCGGGCGCGGGCGACGACGAGCTT
>Ga0137419_10000649_pt1 | contig 13379 bp, 11 predicted proteins | sample CZODoug3_1_2_16f_FD_108279 | JGI IMG/M metagenome (GOLD analysis project Ga0137419, IMG submission 108279) | Vadose zone soil fungal communities from Angelo Coast Range Reserve, California, USA - CZODoug3_1_2_16fungal (Illumina Assembly) | ecosystem: Environmental > Terrestrial > Soil > Vadose... | reverse complement strand
TCATTCGAGGACGGTCAGGCAGCGTTTTTGCCCTTCCACCCATCCAACCCAAGAAGCAGGCACGCTTCCGGCGGGCGGATTCTTCAAGAGGGTGGCCCATGGCACGCTTTCGCAAACTATATTTGGGTTGGCTAACACTGCTTCTCGGTGGCGGCCTGTTGTCCGCGCAGAACCACGCCGTCGCGCCATTTCCGCCGGCGAGTTCGAACGAAATTCCCGAGGGCAAGAACGTTCTCATCCGGCTTGGGCAGCGGCTCGAAACCCGCACGGCTCGACCGGGCCAGCACTTTAAGGCTTCCTTGGCCGAAGACCTCATCGCTCCCAATGGAAATATGATTCCTCGGGGTAGCGCGATTCGCGGCCACATCAGCCGCGCCTCCGAGGGTTTCCACCCGCGCTTACTTTTGAGCTTCGACGGCGTTCAGTCCCAACGAGGATGGGAGCCGCTGATGGCCTCAGTCACTGGTGTTCCCGGGGAACACGGCGTGAAAGGCGACGACGATGGCTCCATCGAGGCGGCATCGCACCAGTCCAAGTCCAGCTCTGATTCCATCGACGAGCCGCATTCGCCGTGGTCCCGCATCGGTGGCGTAGCCGGATTCTTCGCGGACAAAAGCGTTCGCCTGGAGAAGGGCACAATCCTCGAAATCCGTCTCGACCACGCCATCCAGCTAGCTCGGCGCTAGCTCCGCGCAGCGCGGGCGTCCTCGCCCGCCAAAAGGCAAAAAGGCAAAGCGCACCACCGCGCCCCCTAAATCGGTCTAGGTCAGCTATTCTTAGGTCAGCCCCATGGAGATCGAAGGCCAGGAGATCTAAGTTTTGGAGAGCAAACGCCGCGCTGCACTGAGCTTTGTCTTCGTAACCGTTCTGCTCGACATGCTGGCGTTCGGCATCATCATCCCGGTTTTACCCCGGCTCATTACCAACTTCCTGCACGGGGACATCGGCCGGTCGACGAAGTATCTGGGTCTATTTGTCACGGTTTGGGCGATGATGCAGTTCTTCTTTGCCCCCGTAATTGGCGTGCTTTCCGACCGCTACGGCAGACGGCCCATCATCCTGTTGTCGAACTTCGGCCTTGGTCTCGACTACATCATCATGGCCCTGGCACCCACGATTGCCTGGCTCTTCGTCGGACGCCTGCTCTCCGGCGTCACCTCGTCCAGCGGCCCGACGGCCAATGCCTACATTAGCGACGTGACCACACCGGAAACTCGCTCTCGCGCCTACGGCATCTTTGGCGCCGCCTTTGGCCTGGGCTTCATCCTCGGACCGGCCGTAGGGGGCTGGCTGGGTCACATCGATTTGCGCCTGCCTTTCTGGACCGCAGCCGCGTTCAGCCTGTTGAATGCTGTCTACGGATTCTTCATCTTGCCCGAGTCCCTGCCACCGGAGCGCCGTCCTTTGAAAATGATGTGGGGAAAAGCCAACCCGCTCGGAGCGCTCAAACTCCTGCGCTCGCACCACGAACTGTTCGGTCTGGCCAGCGTCAGCTTTCTCAACTATCTGGCGCACGAAGTCTATCTAACGGTTTTTGTGCTCTATGCCACGCTGCGCTACAACTGGAACGAACGCGACGTGGGTAATTCGCTCGCGGTAGTCGGTATCACCACGATGATCGTCTCTGCCGGGATGGTGGGCACGCTGGTGAAGCGCTTCGGAGAACGCGCCACGCTATTCCTCGGTCTGTTCCTCGGCGCTTTGGGATTTGCCTTGTTTGGCGCCTCTACCACAGGGTGGCTGTTCGTAGCCGTCATTCCTGTGAATGCGCTATGGGGGTTGGCCGCTCCACCCCTCCAAACCCTGATGACGCGCCGCGTTTCCGTATCCGAGCAGGGAGAGTTGCAAGGCGCGGTCGCATCGCTGCGTGGGATAGCCATGATTGTCGGGCCCGGAGTATTTGCTGCCGTGTTCGCCTATTACATTGCCCCCAGCCGTTTCATCCCCGGAGCTCCTTGGTTCCTGTCGGCAATTCTGTTGCTCGCCGCGCTCGGCCTGGCCTGGGTGGTTGCGCCGAAGGCCGGGAGGAGCAACGAGAAAGAACCCTCATCCCCGGTGACCACGCTGGCCTAGCTGGCCTGAGCTCGCATGCATATACTGAATTCCGTCGAAGCAGAACGCATGTCGAAGGAGAACGTATGTCGAAGCGATCGCCCGCAGCCGTCGTAGTTTTCAGCGCGTGCCTATTATGGAATGGCCTCGCCGCCGCGCAGGAACACCCTGCCATTGCCGCCCAGGCCAACACCGTCTACGTCAGTGCCGAGGGCAAGTACGAGGCCCAGCCCGATACGGCTCTGCTGCAATTCAACATCTCTGCCCAGGAGGATTCCTCGAAAGCCGCCTATGAGCACGCCTCCAAGAACGCAGATCAATTCCGCCAAATCCTTCGCGCCGTCGGCGTCGATCCCAAATCAGCCGAGATCGGATATCTTTCCGTCGAGCCCGTTTACGACTGGAAGCAGCCCAAGCGAAAACTGGTGGGCTACCGCGTGAATGCGAGCACCACCCTCAAACTGAAAGACTTCAACAAGATTGGTCCAATCGTCCAGCAGCTCGCCGATACCGACCTTACGGACAACCAGTCGCTGAGCTACACGCTGGAGAATATCGACACCGCCAAGCAGAAGGCTGTAGAAGACGCATACCGCCGCGCCAATGATTCGGCCGCGACGATTGCCAGGGCTGGAGGCCGCGCGCTCGGCGCGCTCTCCTACGCTTCCGTGGATACGTTTGAGCAGGTTCGGGTGATCGCCAACATGGCGCGTGGCCCCGTGCCCATGTTGGCCGGAGCGCTGCGTGCTCAGGCTGAAGCCGCGCCGACCGCGGAATTCACCCCGCAGACGATTGTGGTCACGGCGCATGTCAACGCACTCTTTGTTCTGAAATAGGAGCGCGCGCGCAGCGCGGACTACTGCGGATCGTATCGTTGCAGATCGCCGCGCAGCGGCCTTCCCACGATACGATTTGCATCAATATCGATCGCGCGCTGCACCACCATTTGGATCGACGTTCCTTGCTCCAGCCGCAAGTCTTTCCCGCGCGAAAACAGCGCGATTGCGGTTCCCACAACGGCTCCACCCGCGCCGCCGATGCCCGCACCCTTGAGGCCGCCCGCCGCCGCGCCAATCAATCCGCCGGTGGCCGCTGCTTCGGCCGCGGTTGCCACATCGTGGCCTTTGTCGCTGTCTTGCCGGATTGTGCCTTCCTCGTTCTTCATCTTCGAATGCTCCATGCCCGGAACATTGTCGACTGCCCCGGGCAAAAGCACCGTGTATCCGCTGGGATAAATCAAAGTCGTGAAGTGAAATAGAAGCTCAGCCCGGCCCTTGACCCGCCCCGGCCGCTGAATCGCGCTGATTCGTCCCTGTACGTAAGTCCCCGCTGGTACCAGCATTTGCCCATCCACCGCGTAAGGGAAGGCCGTGACCGCATAGATCGGATCGCCCACCTTCGCGCTCTTGGTGGTAATCGCATGCTCCAGACGGAGCAAGATCTCTGCCCCTGCCGGGATCGACACCTTGTTCTCGGGCCTCTGTGGCCGTTCGAGAGGCTTCCGCTCCTCCAACGCCGGTTTAGCGTCGTCCTGCGCTTGCGCCCAGCAGGCGACGGCCATCGCACAGCCCAAGCCCGATACCATCCACCCCTTGCTCCAGCGCTGCATAGATCCTCCAGAATCACCCCGAGCCGCTTTCTAGGCTCGGATGCAGTCTACTCGTTCCGGGTTGACCCGCCCACCTACTTGTAGAGCAAATACTTCTCCCGGGTCTTTTGAAACGCCTCAAGGCCCTCGCGCCAGTCGTCAGCCACTCGGCGAGGGTCACGGCCCGCGACCAGGGCTTCGTAGGCCGCCGCGTTCACCAGCAAGTCTTTCACTGCTTCTATTCGGAATTGCGGATAGAGCTTGGCGAAAGCCAGCGCCAGCTCCACGCCCAGCTCCGGTGCGTCGAACACGTTGCGGTCGAGCAGCACCAGATTCACGCCCGGGCAGGCTTTTCCGGAATAATTGCTGGAGGCAGGGGTAAAGCTGACGGGCACAAACCGCACGCCTGGAATGCTCCGTTCGTTCAGATACTGCGCCAGTTCCCGCGCGTTCACCCAAGGCGCGCCCACCACTTCAAACGGCGTGTCGGTGCCGCGGCCCACGGAAACGTTCGTCCCCTCAATCAGCGCCACACCGGGGTACAGCGCCGCCTCGGTCAGGTTGCGCAGGTTCGGCGATGGGTTCACCCAGGAGAGCCCGGTTTCGTCGAACCAGTCGCCCCGCATCCACCCCTGCATCGGGCTGACGGAAAGCTTGGCGTGGATGCCGCGTTCCTCATTGAACATCTGCGCCAGTTCACCCATGGTCATCCCATGCCGTACCGGAAGAGGGAAGTAGTTGGTGAAGGTTTCATGCCCCACATCCCCGACCGGCCCCTGCACGATGGCTCCGGTGACTGGATTCGGGCGATCCAGCACGAGCACCGGGATTTGCGCCTTGGCTGCAGCCTCCAGAAAATAGCCGAGCGTGGTCTCGTAGGTGTAGAACCGCGCGCCCACGTTTTGCAGATCGATTACCAGAATATCCAGGGTCTTCAACACCTCAACCGAAGGCCGCCGCGCGGCATCCGTCCCGCCATAGACGCTATAGACCGGCACCCCGGTCGTAGCATCTTTCGTGTTTCCAACGGCAGTCGTATCGAGCGTCCCCTCGATGCCATGTTCGGGACTGAAAATCGCAGTCAGCGTCGTGCCGGATACATTGTTCAGTACGTCAATCGTCCTCCGTCCTTGACTGTCGACGCCGGTCTGATTGGTCAGCAGTCCCACACGTTGGCGCGGGAGATTCGATGGATCTTCGCTCAAAGTCCCGCCCGCGGCTCCGCCGAGGAGCGCAAAACCACTCTCCTCGAGGACATCGATGCCCGTCTTGACTGTGCCATTGCGCTCGTTCACCCGCCGTCCCGCGGCCATGCTCTCGTTGTATCCAGTAATTCTCGCCAGCCGCGCCCGTTCCCGCTCACTCACCGACAAATGCAGTGCCGCCGCCACGGCCGAAGCCACCTTCGTGCGCAACGCGATGGCGCTGCCGCCTTCGCTGCGCACGGAACGCATGTGCACGGCGTTCGTGAGCAGGATGATGTAGGTATCCGTCGCCGGATCAATCCACAGCGACGTTCCAGTAAAGCCGGTGTGGCCATAAGATCCCACCGGCAGCAACTCCCCGCGGTTGCTGGAGAACGGCGAGTCCAGATCCCAGCCAAATCCGCGCACCGCCGTCGCATTCGGTGGCTGCTGCGGCGTGGTCATCTTTTCCACCGTCACCGACGCAAGAACCTTTCCCCCACCGCTCAGGAGGGCTTGCGCAAATTTGGCCAAATCGTCGGCCGTCGAAAAAACGCCAGCATGTCCAGCCACCCCGCCCATTCGCTGCGCGGTTGGATCATGGACCACGCCGCGTAGCATGACATGGGCGTCGTCGTACTCGGTCGGAGCAATCTTGGCTTTCCAGGCCTTGGGCGGAAGATAGCGCGTATGCATCATCCCTAGCGGTTGGAACACATTCCTGGCCGCGTATACCTCGAGCGGCTCGCCCGAAACCCGTTCCACCAGCGCCCCCAGCGTGATGAAGTTGATATCGCTGTACAAAAACCGAGAGCCGGCCGGAAACACCGGCTTCTCCGCGAATGCCATCCGATAGGCCGTGTCTTTCCCCTCCCATTGGATGGGAGAATCCTTATCCTTCAGATCCAAATCCTCGGTCAGCCCGGAGTAGTGCACCAGTAACTGCCGCACGGTAATGTCTTGCTTGCCGTTCTGCGCAAATTCCGGCAGATATTTCGCCACCGGATCGTTGAGCCGGATCTTGCCCTGTTCGAACAGCTGCATGACACAGGTAGTCGTTGCCAACACCTTGGTCAGCGATGCCAGATCAAAAATCGTATCGGCCGTCATCGCCTCCCGCCGCGGCTCCAAGGCGCGGGACCCATACGCCTTGCGGTAAACCACCCTCCCGCCATGCCCAACCAGCAGCACCGCGCCAGGAATCTTGTGGTCTTGAATTGCGTCCTCGATGATGGGGTCGACGACGGAGAGGTTGGCGGTGAGATGAGCGAGGGGAACCGTGCGTCGCTGGCTGGCCACTTTTCCAGACGCTGGGGCGGCGAGGATGAAGATTACAAGGCCGAAAGCGCAAGCAAATTGCTTCACGCTGTAAGCATAGCAAGCGCTGTTGCCGCGGACGTGAACTGATCCGGTTCGGCGCAAATCATCGGTACAGGGCTCGGCGGGTACCCCCCACCCGCGCGCGATCCTGCGCCCCGGGAAGGATTCGGCGCTACTCGGACCCAACCCTTTTCAAATAGAACCGAAAGAAGTCCTCCGCATTCGAGTCGAGGCAAACCTCAGCGTTGGCCGCGCCTTCTTCCACGCGCGTGAAGCCTTTTTCGTCGACTCGGATTCGCATCGCCTTGACCGGGCATAGCTCCGGCTGCAACAGGTAGGCGATCGTCATAGGATCGAACAGCGTCGGGGTTTGTTGTCCCCACTGGTGATACAGCAGGGTCAGCGCATCCGTCACGGGTGTGCCCTGGCCGAACAGGAATGCCCTCTTCACTTCGTCCATTTTGAGCTGCGTTGCATCCAGCGGCATCACCAACAACGGGACGCCTGCGCCGAACAGCTTCTGTGCGGAGGGGATGTCATTCAAGATATTCCATTCCGCCATCGCGCCGACGGGAGCGGTGTAGCCCAAGTCGCCGTAGCCACGCCGGATGCACCCGCCCATTAGGATCACCCGTTTCAGCTTGTGAAACGTCGCCGCGTCTTTGTCAATCGCCGCGCCCACATTCATCAGGGGCCCGATCGCAACCAGCGTGATCTCTCCCGGATAGCGGCGGATCTGTTCCAGCAGAAAATCCACCGCGTCGGCGTGCGCTGCCTTGGCGAACTGTCCCCCTTCCGCGTAGCGCTGCTGCGTGAGAGGGCTTTTGGCCACGGTTGGCTTTCCCGCACGCACCGGAATCTCGGGCCGCCCCACTTCCCCAAGAAATCGATCCACGATCTTGGCGCGCGTTTCCGTGTCTCCGAATGCCGTAGTGATGCCGAGGATTTTTAACTCCGGGCTCTTCACCGCGAGCGCTAGCGCGAAGGCATCGTCAACGTCGTCGCCAATGTCAGTGTCGATGATGACTTTTTCTACTGGCGAAGACCTTGCGGGCGGTGACGCGGCAGGCAGCGCAGCCTGAGCCCGATTAAGCTGCGCACACAATAGAACGGCGCCGCCGAGAATGCTGAGTGCCGACCGCAGGCTAGCGGTCTTCGGAGAGATGCGAGGCCGGGCAGACAATATCATTCTGGTCCTCATCATTCTGGTCGTCATCATTCTGGTCGTCATTGGTTCGACAGAATTGGTTCGACAGAAGTTTACGGCGGGTGCGGATGGTTCGCACTGTACCACGCGCGGCCAACCTGGCATCACGGCCGCACCGCCTTCTACCGGGTGTCGATATTGAAACCCAGAATTGCCGTTACTTCGATGGGTTTGTCGCCGCGCAGGACGGGGCGGAATCGCCAGGCTTCGAGCGCAGGGAGCAGTTTCACGGTGAGCAGGGAAGACCTGCCATCGACCGCGCGCAGGTTTTTCAGGTTCCCTTCGCGGTCAATGGTGCAGGAAATGACGACGCGCGTGTGCGAGGTGCTGGGCGGCAAAATCTTGCGGATGGGCTCGGGGGCGTTGAGTTCTTCGCTGTAAGCGCTGTTATCGGAAGTGGGATCGGCGAACTGGAGGACGACCGTCCCGAGCGTGGTATCGAGGTAGGTGGTGTAAACGCGGTCGCCTTTGAGAGCGCCGTAGAAGTTAAAAGCCCCACCGGAGCGTGATGTAGCGACTACGGTAATGCCTGGGCCTCGGTGGCTGGAGGTGTCGGTGCTGTGCCCGGCGGCCGTGGGGTCGTTGGGCGTCCCGCCAAAGCTGGGAAGGGAAATAATGGTGCTGGTACCGCCTTGGACGGAAATGCCAGGCGTGTTGGGCACTCCGGGACGGCTTCCGGTGCCGGCGCCCCCAACACCAGGAACGTTGGAAGTGCCGATTTTCGCTGTCGGACTCGCGCCTGGCCCGGTGCCATGATTGGCGCTACCCGGCCCAGTGCCTGCCTTGGCGCTGCCGGAATCGGGACCGGTAGCGTTCCCCAAGCCGCCGCCGGAACCGCCAATACCTGGCGCATTGCCGCCAGATGGAGACATAGCCAACGCGCCGCGCTCGCCACTGGTGGGCGCGCCTAGGGCAGGGCCAGGCTTGCTGGAAATGATGGCCGCGGCCTTCTGGGTACTGCCCCCAGCATTGGCTGGTGGCGCGACAATCGTGCCCTGAGCGAGCGTCTGGCCCGCGCCCGTACCGATGTGGCCCAAGCCGCGTCCAGACGCCAAGGTGCCTCCGGAGACGTTCGGGGGCGGCGGGACCACGCTGGCATTCAGGGTGGGAACATTGCGGCCGGTAACCTCGCCTTCGCTGGCCTGAGGCGGCGGTGGTACGACGTCGATGCTCGGCCGCACCGGGAGCTGACCGGCAACGCGGGCAGTTTCATTCGAAACCGTTGGGGGGGGCGCGATCACGCTGGGCGCAGGCAGCGTGGGCCGCACCGTATTCGAGCTATCCCGTGGCGGGGCGGACACTGGAGGTGGCACAACCTCGGTCCGCATCTCGGGAAAATGGGCCTGCGGCATGTCGCGAGGGGCAATGGGGGCGGGCGGAATAACGCTGGCCGTGAGGGTTTGATTCTTGCGCATGGCCTCGCGGGCGATTTCAGGCGAGGGCGGTACGGGGGCGACATTCGGCAGGGGAACGGCTTTGAGGGACGAGCGCAAGCCCTCGGAAGGCGGCGGGCCAGGATCTCGCTGGATGGCCAGAAGATTGGCTACGGGGACGGCCGAAGCTGGCAGCCTAAGCTTGGGCGCGTCCAGAACCTGCTCGGTAAGCTTTTGTTCGCGCGCGACCTTGATGACCTGGGTACGGTGGAACGCTTCCCGGCCTCCGGATTTGCCCGAGTGTCCGGTGGGAGCGCCTCCCGAGTCCTCGGTTTGGGGGAGCTCCGCACCGGAGTAGTAAATCACGTCGGACTTCGGGCGTGGAGGGGGAAACGTCCGGTGCAGTGAGGCGAATTTTCCCGGCAGTGTAATCACGGCGAACAGCAGCAACGCCTCGAAGGCCCACGCGCCTAGCAGGCCGCGGAATGGAACGAAGCCAATGGCGACCTCTCCCGCAAGCGGGCGTTCCTTGCGGCCGAGGGCGGGGCGAATGCTGGTGACGAAATTGTGCCAGCGCGGGGTCCACGGGACGAGCAGGTTCAGCTCAAGATCCGAGGGTTCGAGTTGGCGTCGGCGTTTCATCGATGGGCTGGCTGAACTATCCAACTGAACCTATCCCAGTGAACCTATCCAAAGTGAACGATCCAAGTGAACGATCCAAACTGAACGAATCCAAGTGAACTACTGACAGAACGCGCGTTTCCGAGAACTTGCTGTATGTATTTCGATGGCATCGCCCACGGTTGTGCCGGTGGCCTGAATGGTGGCGGCAGGCACTTCCAGGACGGTTTTGGCACTCATGCGGACGGACGCGAAACGCCAGGGCCGCAAGCTGTTCTCGACATGCACCACTGTGTTATCGGCGCTGAGATAAATCACGTCGATCGGGATGCTCATGAACATCGTATGAACGCCGCGGCAAGGGACGATCCACAGGCCTTGACCGCGAACGAACTGGTCGGAGGTTGCGCCCACCAGGCCGCGAAGGCGGGTCCAGTGGGTATCGGCAATGCGCAGATCGTCAGCCAGGCTGGCCTGGCGGGTCTGATTGAAGGCATAAGACCGTTCCCCGGAGACGGACATCTGCATGCTCCCCTCATTTTAGCTCATGGGTAGGTCATCAGGCCGCTGTCCGAGCAGGCTCCGAGAGTGGGAGGCGCGGCGGCGTCCGTTCCAGAATCAGGGCGCGCCCTGGAAGGTGCGAAACAGTTGGATAAAGCCCGGCCCGAGGACAACGAAAAACAGCGGAAGCAGGACAAAGACGACAAGCGGCGGGACCAGTTTGATGGTGGTTTTGGCGGCCTGCTCTTCGGCCCTTTGGCGCCGCTCGGTGCGCAACGAATCGGAATGAACTCGCAGGGCTTGGGCGACGCTGGTACCGAAGCGGTCGGTCTGAATCAACACGCCAACCAGGGAGCGAATGTCGCCGACGCCAGTGCGTTCGGCCAGATTGCGCATGGCTTCGGTGCGGGGCTTGCCGGCGCGCATTTCGAGGTTGACGAGGCGGAACTCCTCGCTGAGTTCGGGGTGGGCGTGGTCGAGATCCTGGGCAACGCGCATGAGCGCCTGGTCGAGACCGAGACCGGCCTCCACACAGATGACGGTAAGATCCAGGGCATCCGGCAGCGCGAGGCGAATGCGGAGCTGGCGTTTCTTGATCGCGCGTTTGAGCAGGAATCGGGGGAGAATGAAGCCAAGCAGGGGCCCGCCGAGAAGCAGGAGCGGGGACGAGATTCCGATTCCGGAGAGCAGGCAAATGACAAATCCGAGGAGCGCGCCAAAGACCCGAAGTCCAGTGTAGAAAGGAATGCTTTTGGCATCCCGGTAACCGGCCTGCATCAGCATGAGGCGCGTGCTGGAGGTGCTGTCGGCGGACAGAGGAAGAGCTCGGCTGAGCGGATCGAGAGCCTGTTGCAGGCGTTCCCGGAACTGGGGTTTCTGTTCGGTGCGCCTGGCGTTGTCGCCTCCGAGCGACCGCAGGCGTTCTCCGAGGACCGAGAGCGGGGTAGACACTGCCGCACCGAACAGAAAGATGACGGCAACAACGGTCAGGAAAACGATGATGGCGACTACGATTTCCATGGTTTAGGTCTTTACCAGTACCAGTTCTTACACCTGAATCTGAATAATCTTGCGGATTACGAAATATCCCACTGTTTGCAGCGTGATCCCAGCAGCGACCAGAGCGTGACCAATCGGGTCAGTAAACAGCGGACGAATGAAGTCCGGGTTCATGATCAGCATGACGACGATGATGACCGGGGGCAGCATCATCAGCAGCATCATGGTGAGGCGGCCCTGCGCGGTGTAGACGCGCACCTGGCGGAGGATCTTGAACCGCTCACGAATCATATAAGACAGGTTGTCGAGGATTTCGGCAAGGTTGCCGCCAGTTTCGCGCTGGAGCATGACGGCGGTGACGAAGAACTTGACGTCGACCAGAGGCACACGGTCAGCGAGATTCATCAGTGCGTCGCGGACCGGCATACCGAACTTCTGTTCTTCGAAGAGCTTGCGGAATTCGCCGGCCACGGGTTCCGGAATTTCGCCGGAGATCATTTCGAGGGCGGTTGTGAGAGCATGCCCGGCGCGGACGGCGCGGCCTAAAGTGTCGATCGCGTGCGGGAAAATCTCCTCGAACTTGGCAAAGCGCCGGGTGCGCATGATGGAAGCGTAGGAGTAAGGCGCGATTAATCCGATCATCATGCCAGCCCAAGCCAGGGGCAAGTTCTGGCGGCCCAGGATGAAGAAAACCACTGCGCCCACCACAGCCGAGCCTAAGCAGAGTAGAAAGAAATTGCCGACGCGAGTGCTGATGCCAGCCTGCTCCAGCAATTTCTGCAACAGGGAAGCGCGTTCGGAGCGTCGCAGAATCGTGTCGAAGGCCGGAATTTTGCTGAGCATTTCATCGCGCAGCAATTCCAAGTTGTCAGTGGCCGATTGCTCCTGGGATCCACCGAGGCGTTCTCGCAAGATGCGGGCTTGGGCGTTTCGTCCTTCGATCCAGGCCCCGACTAGGAAGACGGCGAGGGCCGCAATGAGGAAGATCAGAATTGCAAAAATCATGGCCATGGGGTGAGCGCGGGAGTGTTCCGCTAGACCTCCATCCGGGTTTCGAACAATCCGGGGCGCAAGCGGTAGCCGGCCGCCGCCAGGCGTTCGGCGAACAGGGGGCGGATCCCCGAAGGTGTGAACGTGCCCCGAACGCGCCCGTTTTCGTCCATGCCGCGGCGTTCGAATGCAAAAATGTCCTGCAAGGATATGATATCGCCCTCCATGCCGCTGATTTCCGAGATGGCGATGACGCGCCGTGTGCCGTCGGAGAGGCGAGCCACCTGGATGACCGCGTGGATGGCGGAAACGATCTGGTGACGGACGGCGCGCTCCGGGATATTGAGGTTCGCCATGGACACCATGTTCTCAATACGGGCTAGAGCATCACGCGTGGAGTTGGCGTGCACGGTGGTCAGCGACCCCTCATGGCCGGTGTTCATGGCCTGCAACATGTCGAATGCTTCCTCGCCGCGGACCTCACCGACAACGATGCGGTCAGGGCGCATGCGCAAACTGTTGATCACCAGCTGACGCTGGCGGACGGCGCCTTTGCCTTCAATGTTGGGCGGACGCGTTTCCAGGCGAACTACGTGTTCCTGCTTGAGTTGCAGTTCGGCCGCGTCCTCAATGGTGACGATGCGGTCGCTGCTGGGTATGTAGCCCGAGAGCACGTTGAGCAGAGTGGTCTTGCCTGCGCCGGTTCCGCCAGAGATGAGCAAATTGAGGCGGCCCTTCACCATGGAAGAAAGCAGTTCGAGCATGGGCTCGGTGAGGGTCTTGTTCTCCAGCATGTTGCGTGCGGTAATGGGGTCGCGGCCGAAGCGGCGGATGGAGAGGCAAGCCCCATCGAGGGCCAGCGGCGGAATGATCGCGTTCACACGGGAGCCATCGGCCAGGCGGGCATCGACCATGGGTGAAGATTCATCCACGCGGCGCCCTACCCGGGAGACGATGCGGTCAATGATCTGCATCAGGTGGGCAGGGTCTTTGAACGATAAGGCCGTAAGTTCGAGTTTGCCAGCGCGCTCAACGAAGACCCGGTCGAAGCGGTTCACCAGAATGTCAGAGACCGTGGGATCTTTGAGCAGCGGCTCGAGTGGACCTAGGCCGAAGATTTCATCCAGGATCTCGCGAGCCAGACGCTCGCGCTCAGCGAAGCTGAGGGGGACGGCCTCGCTGTTGACGACATTGCGGATCAGGGCGAGGACTTCCTCGCGGGCGGCGTCGCTAGCCGTGCGGCCGAGCTTTTCGAGATCGAGCCGGTCCAGAATCTTGCGATGGAGGTCGGCCTTGACCTGCTGGTATTCGGTGCGCTCGAAGGATCGGACGTCGGGCATGAAGAGTCCTAGAGTTGCGAACTGCGCCCTACAGCGCCTCGTTAATCATCGCACATTCTCAAGGCGATTCAAGCCGCTAGGCCAAGCGGGAGGTTACCTCAGCGCTGACGCGAGAGGCCGGCCGGCCTAGAGGCTCCGGAACATGGATTTGGCAGAGCGCTTGGATACATCATCGTATTCCGTGAGGGCGCTGGCAAGTCCCGT
>Ga0137419_10000639_pt1 | contig 13436 bp, 11 predicted proteins | sample CZODoug3_1_2_16f_FD_108279 | JGI IMG/M metagenome (GOLD analysis project Ga0137419, IMG submission 108279) | Vadose zone soil fungal communities from Angelo Coast Range Reserve, California, USA - CZODoug3_1_2_16fungal (Illumina Assembly) | ecosystem: Environmental > Terrestrial > Soil > Vadose... | reverse complement strand
TGGAATCCGGTGGCGATGAATTCGGTGCGCGGCATCAGGATTCCTTGCGAGAAAGGGGCGCTCGGAGGAGATTTCGCCCCCGACGCGAGGCTTGGCAAGGGAGTCATGGATCTTACGCTCACCAGGGCGCAGTACGACGCCGTGCGCGGGGCGCGGCACCTGCCCGACGTCCTCAAAAACGTGTTGGACGGCGCCACGCGCCCGAAAGATGGCGACGGCTATGTCCTGCACCTCACGTATGAGGAAGCCACGGCGCTGAACGAGCTGTGCGCCTGGAACGTGCACACCGACGCGAGCGGCGCGGTGAAGCCCGAATCCCAAGTGTTCGACGATCTCGTAAAAGCGATTCTCACGCATCCTGACTACTAGGCGCCAAACATGAAACGCATCGCTGGCCTGCTGGTGTCATGCTTGCTCGCCACGCTGAGCCCGCCCGTGGGGGCCCAAAAGCGAGCGATAACCGTCGACGACTTTCTCGCGCTCAAGTCGGTGGGCAACCCGCAGTTGTCGCCGGACGGGAAGTGGGTCGCGTACACGGTGACCGAAACCTCCCTCAAGGACAACCGCGGCATCACGCGCATCTGGCTCGCCGAGGTGGCGAGCGGCTCGGCGCGCCAGCTCACCGCGGGCCCCGGATCGGATCGGCAGCCGCGCTGGTCGCCCGATGGCCGCACGCTCGCCTTCGTGTCCACCCGCGAAAACGGCGCGCAGCTGTGGGTGCTCCCGGTCGCGGGGGGCGAGGCGCGGCGGCTGACGAGTCTCGCCGACGGCGTGTACGATCCGCTGTGGCTGCCGGACGGCACGGGGCTCATCGTCACGAGCGACATCAAGTGGCCTGCGGCGCAGGAAATCGACCGGCGCAACGGCGACTTCCCTACCGACGCCCGCATCTGGACCGGCCCCATGTGGCGGCACTGGGACGATTGGCGCGCCGGCAAGCGCCAGCACCTGTTCACCGTCGGGCTCGCCGATGGCGCCACCAGGGACGTAACCCCCGTGGATCACGACGTGCCGACGATCGCGACCGGCGGCGATGGCGATGTGAGCGTCTCACCCGACGGGAAGGAGATCGCGGTCGCGATGCATGACGACACGACCGTCGCCGACAATACGAACGTAGACGTCTACATCATGGGACCGGATGGCTCCGGGATGCGCGCGCTGACCACGGGACGTGGAGCCGACAACACGCCGCGCTATTCGCCCGACGGCAAATGGCTCGCCTACCTGTCGATGGAGCGGGCCGGGTTCGAAGCCGATAGACAGCGACTGATGCTGGTCGCCCGGTCGGCCAGCCGGCCCGACGGACCGCCGGTCGAGGCGACCAGGGGCTGGACGCTGTCCGTCGGGTCGTACACGTGGTGCCCCGATTCGAAATGCATTTACGCCGTGGTCGATGAGCGCGGGCGAGACAACGTGTACCGCATCGATCTACCGTCGTTCCGTCGTTCGGTGGCCGTAGGCAATAGTGGGGTCAACACGGACGTGCAGGTCATGCCGGACGGTCAGGGCCTCGTGTACCTGCATCAGAGCAACACGCAGCCCAACGAGATCTGGCTCTCGGGCCGCCAGCTCACGCATCACAACGACACCGCGCTCGACGCGCTCGATCTCCGGCCGCTCGACGAGTTTGGCTTCGCAGGCGCGCTGGGCGATTCCGTCTTCGGGTGGCTGCTCAAGCCGCCCGGCTTCGACCCCGCCAAACGATACCCGCTCATCTATCTGATTCACGGCGGGCCGCAGAGTGCGTGGGCCGATTATTGGGGGGCGCGCTGGAACTACGCGTTGTTCGCGTCGCGGGGATACGTGGTGGCGGCGGTCAACTTCCACGGCTCCACGGGCTACGGCCAGAAGTTCACCGACGCGATTTCCCAGCATTGGGGCGACTATCCCTACCAGGATCTCATGAAGGGCCTGGATGTCGTGGCGCGCCTCCCCTACGTCGATTCCACGCGCATGGGCGCGGCCGGTGCGTCGTACGGCGGCTACATGATCTACTGGATCGCCGGACACACCAACCGCTTCAAGACGCTGGTGTCGCACGACGGCGTCTTCAATCCGGTCAGCATGGCGGGCACGACGGAGGAGCTGTGGTTCATGGACTGGGAGTTCGGCGGCACGCCGTACGCCAACCGCGCGCTGTACGAAAAATGGTCGCCTTTCAACTTTGTACAGAACTGGAAGACACCCATCCTGATCGTCCACTCCCAGCTCGACTACCGCGTGGACCTGTCGGAAGGCTATCAGGCGTTCACCGCCGCCAAGCTGCAGGGCGTGCCGGCCAAGTTCCTGTACTTCCCCGATGAGGGCCACTGGGTGCTGCGGCCGCGCAACCGCCGCCTGTGGTGGGGAACGGTGCTCGACTGGATCGATCAGTACCTGAAGTCCGCGCCCCCCCCGGCCGGGGCCCGCTGATGGGCGAGCCATTGATCAAGACGCTGACGCGGAGCGCTCTCGTGGCGGGCGCGCTGGGCATCGTACTTCTCCTCGCCCTCCCCCGGCACGCCTCGCTCGCCTTCGACTTCGTGGATGTGTTCAGCGTGGCGTTCTGCTTCACGTTCCTGGGGCATTACATCGATCGGCTGTTGCTCGCTCTGCCCGGGATCCGCACCGGCGTGGGACCGCTCGTGCGCGGGCTCGGCTGGTTCGCCGGGGGGCTCTGGTGCTATGTGATTGCGCGCTGGCTGTGGACTCATTACGGACGCGATTTGGGGGAGCTCCCCGGCATGATCTGGGGGGGTGTGTTTTTGGTAATCTTCAACACCGTTGCCCGACGCCACGACGCTACGCCATAAGTGTTACAACGTGGTGTCGTAGCGTCATGCAGTCCCTCTACGGTTTCGTCCACACGTTATTCCCCCGCCGCACATCCGGGAAATTCTGCCGGACATCGATCTCGACCTTTACGACATCGGCCGGGACACTGCGCCGGTAGGTATAGCGGTTCCCCAGGTACCAGATCTCGACGGGCAGACGCACGTCCTCCGTGGCGCCGTTGGCGTAGGTAAGTCGCAGGTCGACGGGCATCGGGAGGGCACCGAGGCTCGAGAGGAACACGAGCGCGCTGGCCCCCGTGGAGTCCGTCCGGGCGCGCACTGAGTCCACCGCCAGGTCTACGACGTCGGATCGGTAGAACCAGCCACGCCAGAACCACGAAAGGTCCTCCCCGAGCCCGTCCTCCATGGAGCGGAAGAAGTCCGCCGGGGTGGGATGCTTGTACGCCCAGCGCCGGATGTATTGGCGAAATGCGGCGTCGAATCGCGCCGTGTCGGCGAGGATGTGCTCGCGCAGCAGATAGAGACCCGTCGCGGGCTTGTCGTATTCCGCCGCCCCCAGGAGCGGCGGGGGAACCCGGTCCGCCGGGAGCATGGACGGCACATCGTGGCCCGTAGCGACGAAGCGGGCCCACTCCGCCGCGCTACCGCGGTCACGTGGCGCGGTGTCGTGATAGAACACGAGCGTCGAATAGATATTGATGAACGTGTTGAACCCCTCGTCCATCCAGGCGTACTGCCGCTCGTTCGATCCCACGACCATGGGGAACCACTCGTGCCCCAGCTCGTGGGTGGTCACGCCGAACAGGGCCCGATTCCCGGCGCGATGCCCGCAGAACACGATCATTGGATACTCCATCCCGCCCACCGGACCCGCGACGTTGATCGCCGTGGGGTAGGGGTACGGAGACCATTTCTCGGAGTAGTGCTTGATCGAGTGGCGGGCGTACTCCGTCGAGCGCGCCCAGTCGGCGTTCGCCTCCGGCGGATAGAACGACTGGATCAGGATGCCGTCGTAGCCGCTCGCGTCCCAGATGAAATTGGCCGCGGCCGCCCAGGCCACGTCGCGCACGTTCTTGGCCGTGAAGTGCCAGGTGAGCGTAGACCGCGGGCCCGCGGGGCGGGTGAGCGGCTGGCCGACCTCCGCCCTGGGGATGATGGCGACAGTCGTGTCCGACCGGAGCGCCCGAGCGAGCCGCGCGCGCTGCCCCGCCGTGAGCACCTCGACGGCGTTGGTGAGCGTTCCCGTCGCCGCCACGACAAAGCTCCGCGGCACGGTGATCGATACGTCGAAGTCACCGTACTCGAGGTAGAACTCGCCCTGGCCGAGGTACTGCTCGGTGTTCCAGCCGCGCACGTCGTCGTACACCGCGAGCCGCGGGTACCATTGCGCGACCTCGTACAGCCAGCCGCCGGGGAACTGCTCCCGGCCCATGCGGTCCGACCCGTGCTCGGGCACCTCGAAGCGGTACGCCAACTCGAGCTCCGCTCGCTCGCCAGGCGCGAGCGGCCGGTCCAGCTCGACGCGCAGCATGGTGCCGTTTTCCACGCTGGCGAGCGGGATTCGTCCAGACGCCTGGCCGGTCCGCCGGACAGCCCTGATGTACTCGATCGTATAGCCGCCCTCGAATCCCCGGCCCGCGAACCGGGCGTCGGTCGGGTTCAACGCCGCGCCACGGCTCTTGGCCTTGTAGATGTTCTGGTCCAGCTGCAACCAGACATAGCTCAGCATATCGGGGGAGTTGTTGGCGTAGCGGATGGTCTCCGCGCCGGCGATCACGTGAGTCGCGGTATCGAGCGACGCCCGGATCGTGTAGTCGGCGCGTTGCTGCCAGTAGCGCGGTCCAGGGGCGCCCGAGCCCTCGCGCAGCTCGTCGGGCGTCGGTAGCGGGAGCCGTCGGAACGGCGACGTGTCGCCCACCTGAGGGGGGAGCGGGGGGAGTGGGGCCGCAGTCGGCTGTTGCAGAGAGAACAGGACGATGGCGAACGCGAGCATGCGGCGGTGTCCTCAGGGTTGGGTTGGCTTCGCTTCCTGCAGATACCCCGCTGCCACGCCGGCGACCACCATGGTGAGTCCGACCCAGCCGAGCGGAGACAGTTGCTGGTGGAACAGGAGCAACGCGAGCGCGGTTCCCACCACCGGCTCGATGGTCGCGGCCACGGCGGCGGGCGCTGCCTCGATCCGCTTCACGGCCGCGAAAAAGAAGAGGTTCGCCGCCAGCACCGATCCCGCCGTCAACGCCGCCAGACCGCGCCAGGCGGCGAGCGACGGCGGCGGCGTCGGCATCCGACCCGCCAGGGTGAGCACGATGCCCAGGATGACCACGCCGCCGACCGCTTCGAGGAAGAGCACCCGCACCGCGCCGTAGCGGGGGACGGCGAACCGGGCCATGAGCGTGGTCAGCGCGTAGCTGATGGCGGAAAGCAGGCCTCCCGCGACGCCGGCCCCGATCCCGAGCCGGGCCGCCTCGGCGCCGCTGTTGCTCCCGCCGGTGACCGTGAGCGCGACACCTACCATCACTATCAGCGCGAGCAGCAACCGGATCGGGGTGAGCGCCTCCTTGAGAATCAGCCGGGCCAGCACGGCGACAATCACCGGCGCCGTGTAGAGCATGGCCGCCGCGCCGGCCACTCCCGCGCCGGCGATGGCATACTGGTAGGCGACCTCGAACAGGGCGACCAGGAATCCGCCGCCGAGGCCCACGAGCAGCCAGCCGGTGGGATCGACGCGGAACAGCTCGCGACGGAAGACGACTCCCCAGAGCGCGAGGCAGACGGTGCCGAGCAACACCCGCCAGAACCCGATGCTGGTGGCGGGCATGAGCCCGTACAGCCCGGTCGAGAGTGGCCCGGTGGTTCCCCAGATGGCGCCGGCCGCAAGCGCGAGGAGGTAACCCGTAAGACGGCTCGTCCGCTCGCTCTTCTGCGGAGTGGTGATAGAGGCCTCCAGCTGGATCTGACTAGTGAGGTTGCACGGCCGCGCGGATCGCCTGCGAGATCGCTCCCACGTCTCCTGGCCGGCCCCACCACTCGAGCGCGAAGCGGCCGAACGCCATGAGCGCGAGCAGCCCGCCCAGCAAGGCGAGGGCGATCCGGAGACCCGGGGACTGGGGTTGCAGCCGAGTGGGGGCGAGCGCCACCACGAGGCAGACGACCCCCGGCGCCAGCCACACCGGGAGCAGGACGCCGGCGAACAATGTCATCCGGAACCGGCCGTCCAGCTCCGTTCTGCCGTCGCGCTCGCGGAAGCGCCCGATGAACGTGGGCCGGAAGAGCGCCCGATACTTGGCGCCGTCGCGATAGTACAGGACGACGCGCTCGCCGCGGATCCATCCGTCCAGTCCGGCCGCGTTCCATGGCCGGCCGTCGATGGCGGCCTCGAGCCGCGCCCGGGCGTCCGCGGCGGAGCCGTTGCAGGGGAAGGCCACGTGCTTCATGGCAGGAGCTCTCCTCGCAGCACCGTCACGGCTTGCCCCGCGAGCATCACGCGGTCGCCCGCGAGCCGCACGCGGATCACGCCGCCGCGGGACGACGCCTGATACGCCGTCATCTCCGTCTGCTTGAGGCGCTCGCTCCAGAAGGGCGTGAGCGCGCAGTGGGCGGAACCGGTGACGGGGTCTTCCGGCACGCCCGACCGTGGCGCGAAGAAGCGGGATACGAAGTCGTAACCTGGCGTCGTGGCGCGACTCGTCACGATCATCCCCCGCGCCTCCACCTGTTCGAGCGCCGCGAGGTCGGGTGTCAGGGCGCGCACCGCGGCTTCGGAGTCCAGCTCGACGAGATAGTCGAACTTGCTGCGGCCCACCCAGCGGGGCGTGACACTCCCGCCGAGCGCGGTGGCGAGGCCGGGTGGCGCGGCTGCGGGTGCGGGGGGCGTGGCGGGGAAATCGAGCTCGATCCAATCGCCGTGCCGGTCGGCGGTGAGCAGGCCGCTCTGGGTGTGGAACCGGGCCTGCCGGTCCGCCGGGAGGCGACCCTCCTCCCACAGCACGTGCGCGCTCGCGAGGGTCGCGTGACCGCACAGCGCCATCTCGATCGTGGGGGTGAACCAGCGCAGCCGATAGCCTTCGTTTTCGGGATGCAGGAACGCGGTTTCGGCGAGGTTCATCTCGCACGCCACATCCTGCATCCAGCGCTCGTCGCGCGGCGCAGTAAGGACGCACACGGCGGCGGGGTTGCCGCTGAACGGGCGACTCGCGAAGGCGTCCACCTGCACGATCCTCAGGCTCATGCCCCTAAACTAGCGTGCTCAGCGCGCCCAAGAAACCGCTTCACCGGATCAGCTGGACGACCACGACTCGACAGCCGGGCGGATCACCTCTCATAGGGACACGGGACCTTGCCCACACCCCGAAACTGAGCTGCGCGACCAGAAGAATGAGCGCGCTGCCAAGGAGCCACTCCAGTCGCGCCGGTGACCTCACGATTCGTTCTTGGGACAGCGAAGCAGCTGCAAACGGGCTTCCTGATCGTGCAGCAGGCCACGCGCGCGGGCGCGCGCGAAGTTCCAGCTGCGCCAGTCGTCGCGCTCGAGCCGGCGCCGCTGGTCCAGCAGCCCCGCTGCCACGTGGCACTTCGCCCGCTCCTCGAGTCGCGGGAGCGCGTCGAGGAGCGGCGGGACGGCATCGGCGCCGAGCGAAGCGGCGTACCACCCATCGAACGGGCGCTCGGAGCCGGGACGGGCGAGGTTGGTGCGGACAATGAGGGCATCGGGATTGACAAGATGCAGGGCACCCAGCATCGCGAACCCCTGTACCAGCGCCCCGAACGCAAAACGCCGCCGTTGCCCGCGCAGGGTGGTCCACGCGAACCACGCGAAGACCGCGACGAGATAGAGCATGAAGGCCGTCGCATAGACCCGGTCCTCCGACAGGCCGTAGGCGCCGACATAGAGCCGCATGCGCGCGAGGGCGGACGCCATCACGACGGCCAGGAGCAAGAGCAGCACGACCGCGAGCTGGCGGAACGTCCGCTGATGCTCGCGCGACTCGTTCCGTACCAACCAGTCCGCGCCGGCGAGCACGGGGAGGACTAGACCGCTGGCGGTTACGAGCTCGAAGAAGCCCCGCCGGGCGTACTCGGCGTACGTGAGACCGGTCGCGGTGCCAATCAGGTCCGCGCCGCCGAACAGGTAACGCAGCTGGATGACGACGAACATGAGAAACAGGAGACCGACGAGGCCCACGGCCGTGGCTACCGGAATGATACCGAGAAACAGTTGCGAATCGCCCTCGGTCAGGGAGCGGGATGGAGTCGCCCGGAGCAGCGCGCCGCGCAAATATCCCGCCGTGAGGGCCGTGAAGATTCCGAACAGCGCGAGGTGCCCCAGGACGGAGCCGAAGTCTATCGCGAACAGGTCGGCGACGACGTCGTGAAACACGGCATCAGCGGAGCTGAACAATCCGCCGAAGACGATCAGCAGCGGAAACGCCAGGATGCCTCCGAGGGCGGCCGCCCGCACCTGCCCCAGCCGTCTGCCCCGCGGTAGCTCGCTCCAGGTCACGTCGCGCCCCACGAGCGGGAATAGGCCGATCCATGCGCTCACGGCAGCGTCGAAGCCGGCGCGGCCGTAGTGCCACGCCTGGCGCCCGTGCAGTCCGACCCCCTGCATGCTCAAGAAGGCGACCGCCAGGACGATCGTGAGGCCAATGGTGTCGAATGCCTGGAGCGTGCCCGAGTCGCGGGCGACGAAGTTCGATGCGACGAGGAGGGCGGCCGCCCCGAGCCACGGGGCGTCGGCGCTGACCGCCACGCGGTGGCGACGCACCAGCCACGCCGCCGCAGCGACGAGCCCGATGGTGCAGAGCAGGGCGTTGAGCCCCCAGGGCATAGCGCGCAGCAGGGCGTCGCCCGCGACCCCGAGAGCCGCCCCCGCCCCGAGGATCTCGAGACCGAGCCTCGTCCGGGCGCTGACGGTGGCGCTCATCCCGCCGCCGCTTCCGGCAGCCCGCCGAAACGGCGCTGCCGCGTGTGAAACTCGGCGATCGCGGCGGCGAGCTGCGCCGCGCCGAAGTCGGGCCACATCGTTTCGGTGAAGTACAGCTCCGCGTAGGCGCACTCCCACAGCAGGAAGTCCGAGAGCCGCTGCTCGCCGCCCGTACGGATCAGGAGATCCACGTCCGGCAGGACGACCCCCGCGTCGATCGCCCAGCGCGAGGAGTAATCCACCGCGAGCCGGAGATGGAGCCGCGCGCCGCCCGCCGTGGCGCGCTCGGCGGCGTCGATCGCAGCCACCAGCGGGACGGGCAGGCGGTCACGACGCCCGATCAGCTCGAGCCGCACGCCGTCGTGCACCAGGCGCGGCGTCTCAGTGCGGAGGTAGCGCGCGAGCAGGCGCATCAGCGCCGCGACTTCACCGGGCGGGCGCTTCCAGTTGTCGGCGGAGAAGGCATAGAGTGTGAGCGCGGCGATCCCCGCGTCGGGCGCGCCCTCGACCGTGCGGCGCACGGCCTCGGCGCCGGCGCGATGCCCGGCGACGCGGGGCAGGCCGCGGCGCCTGGCCCAGCGCCCGTTGCCGTCCATCACGATCGCGACGTGGAGAGAAGAGCTTTGCAGCATAAAGTCAGTCCTCAAAAAAAATGCCTCACCCCTGTCGGGTGGCGTGAATCAGCGCTTCCATGTGGTCCAGGTAGCGCTCCAGCGCGCGCCGCCCGGCGGCGGTGAGCCGATACTCGGTCTTCGGTATCCGCCTCTCGAACGACTTGGTGCAGGTGATGTATAGCGCCTCCTCGAGCCGGCGCGCGTGCACGCTCAAGTTGCCGTCCGTAGTCTTCAGCAGCGCCTTGAGCTGGTTGAAGCTCAAGGAATCGTTCACGGCGAGCGCGCTCACGATGCCGAGGCGGACCCGCTCGTGGATCAGCCGGTCGAGCTCGGCAGCGCGGCCCCCTCCCCCGACGCCCCGCTCGCTCTTGAGTCCGTGCTCGACCGCTTCGGTCTTCCTTGCCGCTCCCTGCTTAGCCACCGTACCTCCGAGCAATGATCATGCCGAACGCGATGTGCAGGCCGCCGAACCCCGCAGCCATCACCCAGTTTCCCCACGCGGCCGGTCCGAACAGCGCCACGGCGCCGACCAGCATGAAACAGATGCCCATGACGGGGACGATTCGCACTGAGAAGGCGCCGCCCGTCACGAACCCGGTCCCGTACAGCAGCAGCCAGGTGCCGGGCAGCGCGCGCCACAGACCGGCGCGGTACAGGGCCACGGTCAACAGGCCACCCACCACCATGGGCGGCAGGAAGCTCAGGCCGAACCGCCGCCCCGGGCCGGACAGGATGGGATCGTTCACGGCGTAGGCCTTGCGCACCATGGCCGACCCGCCGATCGCGAGCGCGACGATCGCTTCGCCCAGCCAGACGGCGAGCCACAGCTCCGGTGCTGGCTGACGCGCGGCGAGGAACGCCGCCAGGAGTGCGGTGACGCCGACCGCTACCTGCCCCCAGCCCGGTACTGCGGTGAACGATCCCGCGCGCTCCATCGTCTGCCGGATGAAGCGGAGGTTGTCGAGCGCGCGGTCGTGCAGTGGCCGAGGGGCGACCATGACACACACGATGTCACGTCGCTCCTCGCTTGTCAAGTACTTTGTAATACAAAGTAAATACGAGAGATAGCTTAGCCCGATGCGCGTCTACATCTCCGTCGACATGGAAGGGATCGCCGGCGTCGTCCACGAGTCCCAGACCAACCCCACCACGCCGGCGTTCGCCGCCGAGTACGCGCGGTTCCGGCGCCTCATGACCGCGGAGGCCAACGCCGCCGTCGAGGGCGCGCTCGCGGCTGGCGCCACCCGGGTGCTCGTGAACGACAGCCACTGGTTCATGCGCAATTTGCTCGCCGAAGAGCTGCACCAGACGGCCGAGCTGGTATCGGGAGATCCCAAGCCGCGCTCCATGGTGCAGGGGATCGATCAGCAGGGGGGCTTCGACGCGGCACTGTTCATCGGCTACCACGCCCGTGCCGGCACCCGCAACGCGATCCTCGACCACACCTACGCCGACCGCATTCACGACGTGCGTCTCAACGAGAAGCCGGTTGGCGAGCTGGGACTGAACGCGGCGCTGGCGGGCGTGCATGGGGTGCCCGTCGCTCTGGTGAGCGGTGACTCCGCCGTCGCGGCCGAGGCGAAGGACCTGTTGGGGGACGGCGTGGCGACCGTGATCGTGAAAGAGGCGGTGAGCCGCCATGCGGCGAAGAGCGTCGCGCCGGCGGTCGCGTGCCGCATGATCCGCGAGGAGGTTGCGCGAGCCCTCAAGCGCTCGCACGCGCCGTTCACCCTCCGGGCGCCCGTGACGCTCGAGGTGGACTTCGCGATGACGATCCACGCGGACATGGCCGAGCTGTGTCCGGGGGCCACGCGCACCGCGGGTCGCACGGTCGCGTTCACTCATCAGGACTACGGAGAAGTATTCCGGGCATGGCGGACGCTCTTGAATCTTTCAGTCGTGGCCTAGGGAGCGCCGCCTGACCGCCCTCCTCGCTCGTCTGCAAGCCAGCCTCGCAGACCGCTACTCGATAGACCGCGCGGTCGGCCGCGGAGGGATGGCGACGGTCTTCCTGGCGGCAGACCTGAAACACCAGCGATCGGTCGCCATCAAAGTGCTCCATCCCGAACTCGCCACGAGCCTCGGGGTCGAGCGCTTCATGCGTGAGATCGGAATCGCAGCGGGGCTGACCCACCCGCACATCCTCGCGCTGTACGATTCAGGTCATGCGGGCGACCTGCTCTACTACGTGATGCCGTACATCGAGGGCGAGACGTTGCGCGGCCGCATAGAGCGCGAGCGTCAGCTGTCGATCGCGGACGCGGTCCGCATCGCGAGCGAGGTCGCCGATGCCCTCGGGTACGCCCACAGCCGCGGCGTCGTGCACCGCGACATAAAGCCGGAAAACATCATGTTCTCGGCGGGCAGCGCTGTCGTGGCCGACTTCGGGATCGCCCGCGCAGTGACGGCCGCGACGCTCGCGCCCCTAACGGCCGCGGGCGTAGTCGTCGGCACGCCCGCCTATATGAGCCCGGAACAGGCGACGAGCGGCGAGCTGCTCGACGGCCGATCCGACATCTACAGCCTCGGGTGTGTGGTGTACGAGATGCTCACCGGGTCGGCGCCCTTCACGGGCCCTACGGCGCAGGCCATCATGGCGCGTCACTCGGTCGATGTCGCTCCTCCGATCCGCAGCGTGCGCCCGACGGTGTCGGACGCGCTGGAGCGCGTCGTGTTGACGGCACTCGCGAAGGTGCCCGCGGATCGGTTCGCGACGGCAGCCCAGTTCGCCGATGCCTTGGCGGCGCGCGCCGAACCGACCGCCGAGGGGGCGGAGGGCGAGTCGATCGCGGTCTTGCCGTTTGCGAACCTGAGCGGCGATCCCGAATTCGAGTACTTCAGCGAGGGCATCGCCGAAGAGATCATCAACGCCCTCACCCAGCTGCCTGGCTTGCGCGTGGCCGCGCGTACCTCGTCGTTCGCGTTCCGCGGGCCGGCGATCGACCTCGCCGAGGTTGGTTCGAAGCTCAAGGTGGCGACGGTGCTGGAGGGGAGCGTGCGCAAGGCGGGGAACCGGCTGCGCATCGGCGCCCAGCTCGTGAAGGTCGGCGATGGGTACCATCTCTGGTCGGAACGCTACGATCGCGAGATGCCGGATGTCTTCGCGATCCAGGACGAAATCGCGAAGGCGATCGCGAGCCGCCTCCAGGTCACCCTGGGCGGTGAGGGGATGCCGCTGGTCATGCCGGCGACGGGGAATCTCGACGCCTATCATCTCTACCTGAAGGGGCGGTATTACCTGGCGCAGCGGGGGCTCGGGCTCAAGAAGGCGCTCGAGTGCTTCGATCAGGCGCTGGCGTTCGATCCGAACTACGCGCTGGCATACGCGGGCCTCGCCGATGCTTGCACGGTGCTCGCGCAGTACGGGCTCGCGCCCCCCAACGTCCTCCGGCCCAGAGCGCGCGCGGCCGTCCAGAAGGCCCTCGACCTGGCGCCCGACCTCGCGGAGGTCGCGTGCGCCTCGGGAGCCGTCGCCCTCATCTGCGACTGGGACTGGCCTCGCGCCGCGCGGGATTTGCGGCGGGCCGTCGAGCTGAATCCCCGCTACGTCGTCGCGCGGCAATGGCTTTCCTACTATCTGGTCTTCATCGAAGGCCGGTTCGAGGAGGGGGTCGCGCAGGCCCGGCGTGCCGTGGAGCTCGACCCACTGGCACCGTTGCTCGTCATGCAGCTCGGCATGACGCTCATGGGGGCAGGGCGCTACGAAGAGGCGTGCGCACCGTTGAAACGGGCGGCGGACCTCGCGCCTACGATGTTCCTCCCTGCGATCCACTTGGGGTTGCTGTACAACCATCTGGGGAGAAGCCAAGAGGCGATCGCGCCGTTGGAAGTGGCGGTCGCCGCGTCCGGACGTCACCCCTGGACGCTCGCGGCGCTCGCCGTGTGCTACAGCGCCCTTGGCAAGCTGGCCGAGGTGGACGCGATCAGCGACGAGCTCCTCGCGCGGGCGCGGCGAGAGTACGTGCAATCGTCAACACTCGCGATTATCGCCGCGAGCCTCGGGCGCATGGATGTCGCGTTCGAGTTCCTGGACCGGGCGTGCGACGAGCACGACGGCATCCTCGTCTACTCGAAGCGGTATCCCTTCTTCAGGCTGCTCCAGAACGATCCGCGGATGGAGCG
>Ga0137419_10000636_pt1 | contig 13455 bp, 10 predicted proteins | sample CZODoug3_1_2_16f_FD_108279 | JGI IMG/M metagenome (GOLD analysis project Ga0137419, IMG submission 108279) | Vadose zone soil fungal communities from Angelo Coast Range Reserve, California, USA - CZODoug3_1_2_16fungal (Illumina Assembly) | ecosystem: Environmental > Terrestrial > Soil > Vadose... | reverse complement strand
GGGCTGCAGGAACCAGTATATAAACCCTGGGCCCGTGTGGCGCGGGCGGTTCAGTCCGCGGGGGTCATCCAAAAAGGTGTCCCCGCGGAAGGGAATTGCTGGAAGGTTGGGTTGGTGGCAGACTGTTTCGAGACGAGAAGGGTGAACGAATCGATGGCGCCCCGAAGCGCGGTGTTCCTTCTTGCTGGTTGCCTCGCGAGTGCATGTCTTCTCGCGTAGGATGTGCCGCGTGTGGTCCATGTGTTCGTGGCCCTGGCCGACAATCAGAATCAGGGCATCGTGCCCGTTCCGGCGGCATTGGGCAACGGACTGGATGCTGACCGCAACCTCTATTGGGGATCTGCTTACGGTGTGAAGACATTTTTCCGGCGCGCCCTCGAATGGAAGTTGCTGAGTTCGGGGCAGCGGCCCAAGCCTGCGATTCTGGAGCGCTGCGTTTTCAAGCATCGCACTGAAAATGTCTATCTGGTGGCCGATGCCTATCGCGGCACCGAGATCCGGCAGGCAATCCTCGATTTTCTGGACGCGGCGGCGGGGGCGAGCTTGGAGCCGTTGCCTGTGGGGGAGAACGCCGGAACCGTCAGCCTGCTTGCAGGAGGCGCTGCGAATCTTGTCGCCTACGTCGGGCATGAGGGCTTAATGGACTTTCAACTGCCGCGTCTCGCGCGGCAGAAGAATGATCAACATCGGGACTCGATCATTCTGGCTTGTATCAGCAAATCGTATTTCCGAAATCCACTGCGGAGCTCCGGCGCCTATCCGCTGCTGTGGACGACCGGCTTGATGGCCCCCGAAGCCTACATACTGAAGAGCGCGCTCGATGGCTGGATTGCTGGGGAACAGAACGAGAAGATCCGCAATCGCGCTGCCGCGGCCTATGCCAAATACCAGAAGTGCAGCTTTCAGGCGGCGCATCGACTGCTCACCACTGGTTGGTGAGGGGGTTGTGGTAAAGAGCCATTGACCTGCCGTGAGGTTGCAATTCTCGCGCCCGCCCGCCGCCTGCGGATCCCATTGATATTGGGAAATGGGGATACCGCGGCCTCTGGGGAAGTAACCCAAACCTTTCTCTCCTGTGTTGTCGCGGACGGTGAGGGAAATGCGTTGATCGGGGACGCCAGCTCGAATCTCGCTGCGCTCGATGACGATCTGTCCGTTGCGTACTCACAGCGAGATCGGCTTCACCCGTGAGTTGAAAGAATGAGTGTTGCAAAATCGCTCGGAAGTAAGTGTCAGCCGAGATCGCTCCCTCCCAATCCTGGGCCACGCGATATCGAATGGGAACGATCTGGCCTAAGGCGAATGTGAGTTGCCGACGGGAGGGATCTGCTGTTGGCTTGAGAACGGTTTGGTCGGAGACTGCTTCGACCGCGCGAATTGCTTTGTAGAGCTCCCGTTGACCTTGCCATTCTGCGGGTAGCTGCAAACTGAGGTTGCGAACACCTGGCAGACGGAAGTAAAGATCGACGCGCATTTTCGCCACTTTTCCCGATAGGTCAGGTTCGATTGCGTATGCCAGGAATGCCCCGGAACGAGGCGCGGGAGGGCAGTCTTGGGCGACCGATGGAATCGAACAGAGAAGCGCCAGCGCCAGTTGCAAAAGGGGGCTTGTTCATCACGGCTCAAATAGCTCATACCGCAACATGAATTCGGGCCGGTTCGACCGTGCTATGCTTCGGCCAGAACGCTGACGGATGGGTGCTCGGTGCTGGTTGAGTTGCGTCTCGAAAATTACGCGGTCGTCGACAACGTGGTGGTGGAATTCGCTGCCGGGCTGAACTTGCTGACGGGAGAGACCGGGGCGGGAAAGTCGATTCTGATCGATGCGCTGGCCCTGCTGCTGGGCGAGCGGGCGTCTGCCGATGTGATTCGTTCCGGAGCGGAGAAGGCTGTCGTTGCGGCCGTTTGGGAACTGGAAACTGGGGCGGCGCGGAAGGTTTCTGAGGTTCTCTCGGAAAACGGCATTGATGACGATTCCGAGGCGCTCATCCTGCGGCGGGAAGTGGCTGCGGGTGGCAAGGGGAGGATTTTCGTCAACAACCAGCCGGCCACCGTGGCGGTGCTGAAGCGGCTGGCGCCGCACCTGGCGACGATTCACGCTCAGAACGAGACGTTGCTGGCTTTTGACGCGGGTTCGCGGCTGCAGCTTCTGGATGCGTTTGCGGCCAGCAAGACTGAGGCTACAGCTCAGGCTTTTGCCGCTTGGAAAACGCTGGGCGACCGCATTGCGGAACTGGAGCGCGGTGAGCAGGACCGGCTGCGACTGCTGGATCTTTGGAGTTTTCAGGCGCGCGAGATCGATGAGGCTCGACTGCAGTCGCCGGAAGAAGACGAAGGGCTCGAAGCCGAAAAGCGCGTGCTCGCCAACTCGGAGAAGATCTATAACGCGGGGATGAATGCTTTCGATCTGCTGTACGAGGGGAACGCCTCGACTTCGGCTACCTTGCGGTCGGCGTCCAAGCACGTTGAGGAACTGTCGCGCTACGAGCCTAAGTTTCAGGCTGCTCTCGAAGCGCTTGATTCGGCGAGGATTAGCATTGAGGACGTGGGGGCGTCTTTGCGCGACTACGCTGGGGCGATTCAGGCCTCTCCCGAGCGCCTGGCGGAGGTCGAGGATCGGCTTGCGGCGCTCGATCGGCTCAAGCGCAAGTATGGGCCGACACTCGGTGAAGTCATGAAATTTGGCGCGGAGGCGAGCCGTAAGCTCGAGGAGATGGAGAACAAGGACGAGGTCTTGCGGGATCTGCGGCAGAAGCAGGCTGCGGCGGCCGAGGGTTATCTTGCCGCCGCCCAAGCCTTAAGCAGGACTCGGAAAGATGCGGCTAAAAAGCTGGAGAAGCTGGTGGGGACGGCCATCAACGATCTCGCCATGAGGGCGGCGTTTCAGGTGGAAGTGAGCGCGCCGGAGGACATTCACTCTTGGTCCACCCGGGGGTTTGACGAGGTTCACTACCTGATCTCTGCCAACCCCGGCGAGCCTCTGCGGGATCTGGACGAGGCTGCGTCTGGTGGTGAACTCTCACGTGTGATGTTGGCGCTAAAATATTCCGTTGAAACCACTTCATCCAGTGGCAGGAAAGCAGGGCGAGGGCAGCGGACGATGGTTTTTGACGAGATCGATAGCGGCATCGGCGGGCGGGCGGCGGATGCTGTGGGCAAGAAGCTCAAGGCCTTGGCCAGGACCGCCCAGGTCCTGTGTGTTACGCATCTGCCTCAGATTGCGGCATTTGCGGATCAGCATTACCTGATCGAGAAAAAGACGGCTGGGGGAAGGACCAAAACTTCCGTACGGCGCATCGTATCGAGAGAACGAACCGAGGAAGTGGCCCGGATGCTCAGCGGGGCGAAGCTGACGGAAGCGTCGCTGCGGAATGCCGAGCAGCTGATTGCGGAGAATGCCTAGGTATTTGTTTTCTCCGCGAACTGCCCATCCCTCTCCCGCTGGCCGGCCCGCTGGTCGGCCCGTTGGTCGGCCCGTTGGGCGGGATGGTGGTCGGGATGACCAGTCTTTTCTGGGGGTACTTTTTGAGGCTTCCCGCTGAGGGGCCGAAATGCTCCAGTTACTGCTAAGCCACTGCATTTCCGTGGTTTACGTTGACCTTGGAGGGCGGTTTCGGTAGGCTAAACCTAGCAAATTCTCTCTCAAAGCCGGGCCCCTCGGCCGGGCAGGAAAGGCATACAGCGACCGATGTCGACTGCTCAAGCAACTCTCGATTCGAAAGCTTCGGAGCAAAAAACTCTGCTTCTGTTAAAACCGAGGGGATTCTGCGCCGGAGTGGTGCGAGCCATTGATATTGTGCGGATCGCCCTCGAGAAGTTTGGGCCGCCGATCTATGTGCGCAAGGAAATCGTCCATAACCGCTATGTGGTCGAGGAGTTACAGCAGAAAGGCGCGATTTTTGTCGACAGCGTGGAGGAAGTGCCGACGGGCGAACGCGTGATTTATAGCGCTCACGGTGTGTCGCCGGAGGTCCGGCAGGACAGCAAGCTGCGCGAACTGCGCGTGATTGATGCTACCTGTCCGCTGGTGACGAAGGTCCACGTGGAAGCGGTCAAGTTTGCCAAGGAAGGGCTGTCGCTGATCTTGATTGGGCACCACGACCACGACGAGGTGGTGGGGACCCTGGGCGAGGCTCCGGATGTGACGCAGGTGGTGGGGACACCCGAAGAGGTCGAGTCCCTGACCGTGCCCGATCCTAACCGGGTGGCGTATCTGACGCAGACGACTTTGAGTTTGGATGAGACCACCGGAATTATCGAGGCGCTGAAGAAGAAGTTTCCGAAGATCAAAGGCCCGGCGGCGCAGGATATTTGCTATGCGACGGAGAATCGTCAGGTGGCCGTGAAGCAAGTGGCGGCGGAAGCGGATCTGGTCCTGGTGGTCGGTTCGGATAACAGCTCGAACTCGAACCGATTGGTTGAGGTTTCGCGCAACTGGGGTACGGCTTCGCACCTGATTGACAGCTACCAGGACATCAAACCGGTTTGGCTGGAAGGGGTGAAGCGAATTGCCCTGACCGCGGGCGCTTCGGCACCGGAGTGTTTGGTTGAGGAAGTGGTGAAGTATCTGGCGGAAGAAGGATTTGGGAACGTGGAAGAGCTGGAGGTTATGCCGGAGAATGTACGCTTCGGACTGCCTCCGGAGATCGTGGAAGCGATTGCCAGCGCGCCGGTAGCGGCGGCCCGGTAAGCGCAAGGAGCGATTACAGGATGAAGAACTCCCCCTCGTTCAGTAGTACCGTGCCACAGTTGCGTTTCGGCAAGATTGAAGATTTGAGCAGTCATGTTGCGCCGGCGGTGGATGCGGCGCGGCGACACTTGTTCTCGCAGCAGCATGAGGACGGCTACTGGTGCGGCGAACTCGAAGCCGACAGCACCCTCGAAGCCGACTACGTTTTGCTGCACGTGCTGCTCGGCACGGGCGATCCGGAGCGATTCCGAAAAGCTGCGAACTGGATGCTAAGGCATCAGAACGACGACGGCGGCTGGCCGATTTATCAGGCTGGGCCGTCGAATATTTCCGCGTCCGTGAAGACCTACTTCGGATTGAAGCTGGCTGGAATTGCTCGGGATCATCCGGCGATGGTGAAGGCCCGCAGGAAGATTCTGGAGATGGGCGGCGTCACCGAGGTCAATACCTTCACCAAGATTTACCTGTGTTTCTTTGGGCAGTACAACTACGACGGCGTGCCCGCGATTCCTCCCGAGATCGCGCTCTTTCCGAGCTGGTTCTGGTTCAATATTTACGAAATTTCCTCGTGGTCGCGCACCATCCTTGTGCCCCTGGCGATCTGTTACGCCAAGAAGCCGTTCAAGAAGATTCCCGACGAGATGGGCGTTGAGGAGCTGTTTGTTGGCGGGCGCGATAAGTCGCGCATGCGCCTCAATTGGTCCAAGCAGACCGTCTCCTGGCGCAATTTCTTTCTCGTCCTCGACCGGATGACGCACTGGTTCGAGCGCGTACACGTGCGCCCGCTGCGGTCGATTGCGCTGAAGCGGGCTGAGAAGTGGATGCTCGAGCACTTTGAAAAGAGCGACGGGTTGGGGGCGATTTTCCCGGCCATGATGAATGCTGTGATTGCCATGCGTTGTCTGGGGTATTCGCTGGACGACCCGCAGATGATTCGGGCGATGGATGAGTTCGAGAAGCTGGGAATTGAAGAGGGCGATACGTTCCGGATGCAGCCCTGCATGTCGCCGGTGTGGGATACGGCCTATGCCCTGTTCGTCCTCGGCGAGAGCGGGGTGGCCCGGACCGACCCGCGGATGGTCAAGTGCGCTGACTGGATTTTGCAAAAGCAGGTGCGTAGCGTTGGGGACTGGAAGGTGAAGAATCCTGCTGGGCAGCCGGGCGGATGGTACTTCGAGTTCAACAACGAGTTTTACCCGGACGTGGATGATAGCGCCATGGTGTGCCTGGGGCTGAGCCGCGTCGAACATCCCAACGGCCGTTATCAGCGGGAGTCCGAGCAGCGGGCGATTGACTGGATTTTCTCCATGCAGTGCCGCAATGGCGGATGGGCATCGTTTGATAAGAATAACGACCGCATGGTGTTTCAGCATGTTCCTTTTGCGGATCATAACGCGATGCTCGATCCTCCGACCGTCGACATTACCGGCCGGACCCTGGAGATGTTGGCCACCTTTGGCTACGACAAGAACGATCCTGCCGTCGAGCGGGCGCTCGAGTTCTTGCGGGCCGAACAGGAGCCGGACGGGTCTTGGTTTGGCCGCTGGGGCGTGAATTACATCTACGGGACCATGCTGGTTTTGCGCGGAATGGAAGCGATGAGCGTAGATTCTCACGAGCCCTCGGTGCAGTCGGGCGCGGAGTGGTTGCGCATGGTGCAGAACTCGGACGGTGGCTGGGGAGAGACTTGCGGATCGTACGACGATCCGACGACGCGAGGGATTGGGCCAAGCACGGCGTCGCAGACGGCTTGGGCCGTGCTGGGATTGCTGGCGGCTGGCGACACGCGCAGTGATTCGGTGGCGAAGGGCGTGGCGTACTTGTTGCGGACGCAGTTGCACGATGGGTCGTGGGATGAGCCGCAGTATACGGGTACCGGTTTCCCGCGGGTGTTTTATCTGAAATACCACATGTACAAGGATTATTTCCCGCTGCTGGCTCTGACGACGTATGGCAAGGTCATGGCGGCGGAACAGGAACGGACAGGGAATCGGCGAGGGCATGCGTAGTGAAGCCTCACGGCCCGGTCCTCACCTCTGCGGCGAAAGCCTGCGATTTTAGCCGAGAGTTGAGCGCAGCACTGAGCTGCCCGCCGCCCAAAAGTGCTGAGCGCGTGAAGACTTTTGTGACCGGTGCTACCGGCTTCCTGGGTAGTCATGTGGCGCGCGTGCTGGCGGAACAGGGAGCGGATTTGCGCTTCCTGGTTCGGCCGAGCAGCGATTTGCGAAACCTGGAAGGCGTTCGGGGCGAACAGGTAACAGGGGATTTGCTGGCACCGGAGTCCTTCCGGGCGGCACTGGCGGGATGCGAAGCGGTGTTTCATGTTGCCGCCGATTACCGGCTGTGGATTCCTGAGCCGGAATCGATGTATCGAGCGAATGTGGATGGCACACGAGCTCTTCTAACCATCGCTCGGGAGCAGAGTGTGCGACGGGTGGTGCATACGTCGAGCGTGGCGACGATGGGATTCAGCGATGTTGGAGCGGTCGTGGATGAAGCGACTCCGGTTTCGCTGGCGGCGATGATTGGGCACTATAAGCGGTCCAAGTTCTTGTCGGAGCAGGTGGCGGTGGACGCAGCTCGGGAGGGGCAGGACGTCGTGATCGTGAACCCGACTACGCCCGTCGGGGAGCGGGATATCAAACCGACGCCTTCGGGGCGGATCATTGTGGATTTCCTGAAGAAGAAATTTCCGGCGTATGTGGATACTGGGCTCAATTTGGTGGACGCCACCGAGTGTGCTCGCGGGCATGTGGCGGCCTTCGAGAAGGGGCGGAGCGGGGAGCGGTACATTTTGGGCGGGGAGAATCTGTCGCTCAAGCAGATTCTCGATCAGCTTGCGGAGTTGACTCGGTTGCCGTCACCTTCGATCAAGTTGCCATATTTTTTCGCCTTGGCGACGGGCGTGCTCGATGAGCTGGTGACGGGAAGGCTTTTGGGGAACGAGCCGCGGGCGACGATTGATGCAGTGCGGATGGGGAAGAAGAAGATGTGGGTGTCGTCGGCCAAGGCGGAGCGGGAACTGGGTTGGAAACTGGTTCCGGTGAAGGAGGCGCTGGGACGGGCCGTGCAATGGTTTCAGGCGCACGGATATGCCTAAGCACGGATATGCCTAAGATCGCGGTGGTTGCAGCTCTGGAGCGGGAGATTGGGCCGCTCGTAGCTGGTTGGCGGGTGGTGCGGCGTAGTTGGGATGGGCGGGAGTTCAAGTTTTTCGAAAGTGAAGTGGCGGTGGTCGTCTGTGGCGGAATCGGGCCGGCGGCAGCGAGGCGAGCGTGTGAGGCGGTTTGCGCATCCTATGGACCGGAGATGGTCATTTCGGCGGGGTTTGCCGGCGCGCTGAACGCGGATTTGCATGCCGGGGATGTCGTGGTTCCGGCCAGAGTCATTGACGCCGGGGATGGAAGTAGCGCCGAAACGGGGACTGGTTCGCGTGGACTCGTTTCTGTGGCCGAAACGGCGACGGTGGAACGAAAGCGCGTGTTGGGAGCGAAGTACGACGCAGTGGCTGTAGACATGGAAGCGGCTGCCGTGGCTAAGGCCGCGGGATTGCGGGCGTTGCCGTTTGTGGCGGTGAAGGCGATTTCCGACGAGCTGGATTTTGAGATTCCTGTGGCGGAAGGCAGCGTCGATGCCCAGGGGCAGTTTCACCAGGGGCGATTTTTAGCGGGAGTGGCCATGAGGCCTTGGATCTGGGGGCGGGTGATTAGGCTGGGGAGGAATAGTTCGTTGGCAAGTCGGAAATTGTCGGACGCGCTCGGCGCGAGGATGGCGGAGTATGGCGGCGCGCCGGTGCGAACTTCCCGGTGAGAGAGTTGCCGAGACCCAGTTGGGCGGAGTTTGCGGGGACTCTTTACTCCCGTTCGCTCCCCCGCAGAATGACAGGCGTTTTGCGATCTGAATGGTGCGGATGATGGCGGTACTAGAACAGACGAAGATGGGTGCGGCGGTGGGAGCGATTCCGAAGACGATGCGGGCAGCGGTGTATCGCGGGGTCAATGATGTGCGGCTGGAGACGGTGCCGGTGCCCGGAATCGGCCCGGGGGAATTACTGCTGCGCGTACATACGTGCGGGATTTGCGGCACGGATTTGAAGAAGATTCATACCGGATCGCACTCGGCGCCGAGGATTTTTGGGCATGAGACGTCCGGCATGGTGGCAGCGGCGGGTGCCGGGGTGACGAAGTTCAAGACGGGCGACCGGGTGATCGCGTTTCATCACCTCCCCTGCGGCGATTGCTACTACTGCCGCCACAAAACTTTCGCGCAATGCGAGACCTACAAGAAAGTTGGCTGCACGGCCGGGTTTGAGGCCAGCGGCGGCGGGTTTGCTGAATACGTCCGGGTCATGGATTGGATCGTTCGCGGCGGAGTGGAAAAGATCCCCGACGACGTCTCCTACGAGCAAGCTTGCTTCGTGGAGCCCGTCAATACCTGCCTGAAGGGTGTGGCCACCCTCCGCTTGCAGCCTGGAGAGACGGTTTTGGTGATTGGGCAGGGGCCCATTGGCATCCTGCTGGCGGTCCTGGCCCAGCGGACAGGGGCTAGGGTAATCACTTCCGACCTGTATCCGGAAAGGCATACAATAGCTGCAGGATTCGGATTAAGCGACGGGCTGGATGCCGCGAAAATAGACGTGGTGGCGCACATGCGCGAGCTGACGCAGGGTCGGGGCGCGGATGCGGTGATGCTGGCGGTGGGCGGCAACAGTTTGATTCCGACAGCGATGGATGCAGCGCGGCCGGGTGGAAGAGTTTTATTGTTTGCCCAAACGGCGCGCGGAAAAGCCACCATTGATCCCGCTGCGGTATGTGTGGACGAAAAGACGTTGCTGGGCTCCTATAGCGCGTCGGTGGATTTGCAGGAAGAGTCAGTACGGTTTGTGTTTGGGCACGCCATGAAGCTGGAGGGGTTGATTTCGCATCGGTTTCCGCTGGAAAAGAGCGTGGAAGGGCTGGAATTTGCCGCCCACCCGCAGGCGGATTCAATGAAGGCCGTCATTCAGCCGGGCGCGAATTGGGAAGGACGTTGAACTTGAGCAGCGCACATTCCAGGGCCATGAATTCCAGAACCTTGAATTCCAGAACGATGACCGCCGCCGTTTTACACGGCAAGGAAGACGTCCAGATTGAGCAGGTTCCGGTCCCGATTCTGGGCGAAGGCGAAGTGCTGATCCAGGTGCAGGTCGCCTTGACCTGCGGTACGGATCTGAAAGTCTACCGGCGTGGCTATCACGCCAAGATGATCGTGCCGCCATCGTTGTTTGGTCACGAGCAGGCCGGGGTCATTGAAGAAGTGGGCCCGGGAGTGAAGTTCTTCCAGAAGGGCATGCGGGTTGTGGCGCTGAATTCGGCTCCCTGCGGCGTATGTTTCTTCTGCAGCAAGCATCAGGAAAATCTGTGTGAAGACCTGCTGTTCAACAACGGCGCCTATGCGGAATACATCCGCATTCCGCGGCGCATTGTCGAGCGCAATATGCTGCAGATTCCGGTTGAGGTGACCTACCAGGAAGCGGCCATGACCGAACCTCTGGCTTGCGTGCTGCGCGGGTTGCAGGAAACTGGTGTGGAACCTGGGGACTCGGTGGCGGTGCTGGGCGCGGGGCCGATTGGGCTGATGTTCGTGCAGGTGGCCAAGGCGATTGGCTGCAACGTGATTGCGGTGGTGAAGCGCGACGGGCAAGTTACGGCGGCGCGGCAGATGGGCGCCGACGATGTGGTGCAACTGGGGCGGGTGGAAGACCCGATTCGCGCCGTGCGCGCCTTGAGCCGGGAGAATCGTGGCGCGGATGTGGTCATTGAGGCCGTGGGACGTCCGGAGGCATGGCAGTGGGCGGTGGAGATGGTGCGCAAGGGCGGGACGGTGAATTTCTTTGGCGGGTGCGCTGCTGGAACCAAGGTCGAGATCGACACGAATTTGCTGCACTACTCGGAGCTGACTCTGAAAGCCACGTTCCATCACACGCCGGCGACGGTGCGTCGGGCGTTTGCGCTGATTGCGGGCAAGAAAGTGCGGCCGACGGAGTACATTACTGGCGAAGAGCCGCTGTCGCGGCTGAACGAAGTTTTGCGGCACCAGATGCTGCACCGTAACGGCGATATTAAGACGGCGATCATCCCGGGGCGCTGAGGCCGCCGGGAACAACAATCATGTCGATAGCTTCCGTTCATGCCGATCGAAGTGTGTCCACCGCCGCCGAGCGCGGATGGCGGGTGCTGCCCGCGAGCTATGCCATGCCGGAGCGGCGTCCTGGTTTGGTCGAAGCGCATGAGTACTGCCGGAATCTCGCGCGGTCGCATTACGAAAATCTTTCGGTGGCGAGCTGGTTCTTGCCGAAACGCCTGCGACAGCACTTTTTCAATGTGTACGCGTATTGCCGGATCGCGGATGACTTAGGCGATGAAGTCGGCGATCCCGAGGCGTCTCTCGCGTTGTTGGATGAGTGGGAGGCTGCGCTGGACCGGTGCTATGACGGCACCGCGGTTCATCCCGTGTTCGTGGCGCTCGCCGAAACCGTGCGTGAGTTTGAGATTCCGAAGCATGAGTTTTCGGACTTGCTGAAGGCATTCCGGCAGGATCAGACGGTCACGCGGTACGAAACCTTCAAGGACTTTTTGGACTATTGCTCGAACTCGGCGAATCCGGTGGGTCATTTGGTGCTGTATCTCGGCGGATATCGTGATGCCGAACGGCAGCGGCTCTCGGACTTTACCTGCACGGCGCTCCAATTGACGAATTCGTGGCAGGACGTAGCCGGAGATTTCGCTAAGGGCCGGGTGTATTTGCCGCAGGAAGATCTGCGCCGGTTTGGGGTTAGCGAGACTGTGATTGCGGGCAAGCAAGCGACCGCGGCGTTTCGCGAACTGATGCGCTTTGAAGTGGACCGCGCCCGCGAGTGGTTCCGCCAGGGATTGCCGCTGGTTGGGCTGGTGCAGCGCGAGCTGGCGCGCGACCTGGAATTGTTCAGCCGGGGTGGCATGGAGATCTTGGACGCGATTGCAGCGTCGGGTTACGATGTACTGAGCCACCGACCCACTCTCTCCAAGCGCCGCAAACTGGTTTTGGTGGCGCGGGCGGCTTGGAGCCGGATGGTATGACCACAGCTGTGCAGCCCGTGTCCTCATTTACGCCGACCGAATCGCAGTTGGCGGTGGCATATTCCGTTTGCAAGAGCATTGCGCGCGCCAACGCCAAGAACTTCTACTATGGATTTCTGGTGCTGCCGAAACGCAAGCGGGAAGCGATTTCCGCGGTATATGCGTTTATGCGTCGGTGCGACGATATTACCGACGACCCCAGTTTGCCCTTGCCGGAACGGCGCGAGAAGCTGGCGGTGTGGATCGATAACTTCCACCGGGCCGCGGCCGGACTTGGGACCGACGATCCGGTTCTGCTGGCGTTGGCCGACACGCAGCGGCGTTACAGCATTCCCGTCGAGCTGCTCGATCATCTGGCCCATGGCACGGGGATGGATTTGCAGGAGCAGATGGAGACCGGCAAGACTCCGAGCTTCGATGCCACTGCCATTAACGTGCACTATCGGAAGTTCGACGATCTTTATCTTTACTGCTACCGCGTCGCGTCGGTGGTGGGGCTGGTGTGTATTCGCATCTTTGGATATCAAGATGCGCGGGCGGAGGCTCTCGCGGAACGGTTGGGAATTGCGTTTCAATTGACGAACATCATTCGCGATGTGAAGGAAGACGCGGCAATGGGGCGGGTGTACGTTCCGGCGGAAGATTTGGCCAAGTTTGGTCTCCTGGCGATTGATTTTCGCTCGGGTGGCGATACGGCGCGCTTCCGTCCCTTGCTGGAGATGGAAGCGGAGCGTGCGCGCAAGTTCTATCTTGCGGCCGAAGACCTGATGCCCCTGATCGACGAAGACAGCCAGCCGGCGCTGTGGACGCTGGTTGCCGTGTATCGAGCCTTGCTCGAGAAAATTGCTGCCGGCAACTACGACGTTTTCGGCGCTAAGATCCGCCTGACCACCTTCGAAAAGCTGACCATCCTCGCTAAAGGCTTCCTGCGCCGGCTGACCTGATGGTTCTTCCCAAGCAAGTTCTTTCTGCGGTAGCTCAAGGAAAATCCCTGCATGTTGCGGTGGTGGGCGGTGGCCTGGCAGGATTAGCGGCGGGCTGCGCGCTGGCCGACGCGGGCTGCCGGATTTCGCTCTACGAGCGGCGGCCATATTTGGGGGGCAGGGCGTCGTCGTATCAGCATCCCGGTACCGGAGAAGTGGTCGATAACTGCCAGCACGTATTGCTGGGCTGCTGCACGAATCTCATCAACCTGTATCGGCGAACAGGCGTCGAAGACAAGATTCGCTGGTACGACGAGCTGACTTTTCTGGAGCCCGGTGGGCGGGCTTCGCAGATTGCGCCGTCGTTTTTGCCGGCGCCATTGCACAATGGGCCGTCGTTTCTGGGGGCGCGGTGTCTTGGATTGCGCGACAAGCTCAGCATTGCGCGCGTCATGATGGCTTTGCTGAGGCGGGTGCCTGAGGATAACGGGCAGTCGTTTCTTGCGTGGTTGGAGCGCCGTCGTCCGACGCCGGCTGCGCTGGAGCGATTTTGGAAACCCATTCTTATTAGCGCGCTCAACGAGGACCTGGATCGCGTTTCCGTTTTTTATGCCGGGCAGGTGATTCGCGAGTCGTTTATGAAGTCGGCGGCGGCAGGGCGAATGGGGATTCCTCGGATTCCACTCAGCGATTTGTATGCGGCTGGAGCGGGGTATATCCAGGCGCGTGGTGGGGAAGTGTTCTT
>Ga0137419_10000635_pt1 | contig 13457 bp, 10 predicted proteins | sample CZODoug3_1_2_16f_FD_108279 | JGI IMG/M metagenome (GOLD analysis project Ga0137419, IMG submission 108279) | Vadose zone soil fungal communities from Angelo Coast Range Reserve, California, USA - CZODoug3_1_2_16fungal (Illumina Assembly) | ecosystem: Environmental > Terrestrial > Soil > Vadose... | reverse complement strand
ACTTCGTTTGTTCGGTTGTGAAACGCGCCAAGGCTCCGGTGCGGGGAATTGGCGTAGGCTGCAAAGGGATCATCGATGCCAATTCAACTCGCGTAAAGAGCTCGCCGGGCGACCTGTGCTTCCTCGAAGGGCAGCTCTTGGGCGAAGTGATCGGCACTGGTGATGTCCCCGTCTGCGCTGAAAATGACGCGCGCGCCGCGCTGATTGGCGAAGTGCTTTGGGGCGCTGCCCGGGGACGGCGAAATGTGGTGATGCTGACGCTAGGCACCGGGGTTGGCGGAGCGGTGTTGGTTGATGGAGCAGTCCTGCACGGAGCGGACGGCGCCGCCGGACACTTGGGTCACACGACGATTGATCCGCGGGGCGGGCTGTGTATCTGTGGCAACTACGGTTGTCTGGAGACGCGTTTTTCGTCGCGTGCCATCGAATCCGATTATTGGGCACATATGCACCGGGCCGCACCGACGAAATTGTCGATAAGCAGCACCGGCGAGGTGCCGAATCCGGAGGCGATCTTCCGTGCGGCTGCCGATGGGGACGAATGCGCACGCTATGTCGTTGACCGAGCGCTGGAGTATCTGGGAGCGGCCTTAGTGAGTTTTCTGCACACGTTCGATCCCGAGATTTGTATCCTGGGAGGCAACATCGTGGCGGCCGGGCCGCAGCTGATCGCTCCGATTCAGGACAAAATCGCACGCCGGACAAGGACCTTGCTGGGAAGGGAAGTTCCGATTGTATTTCAAAAACTTGTCGGCTACGGCGGGGTGGCCGGAGCGGCGGGTCTGGTCTTTCTGAAGCAGAATTTGTTGGTAATTTGAGACGAAGGTGGTGCGGCTCTTGCGGAGTCAATTCACCGACAGTCAGCATCACGAAATGGATCCAATTTTAGCCACTGGGCTACAGCAAGGCTCAGCTCGCTCAGTTTACCTGCCGGCCATGGTGGCGGCCATCGGTGGTTTGCTGTTCGGTTTTGACACAGCAGTGATTAACGGTGCGATCGTCTTCATCAAGCAGCAGTTCAGGCTGAGCGATTCGCAAACTGAAATTGCCGCCAGCAGCCTTCTTCTGGGATGCGTCGTCGGCGCCAGCGTGGCTGCCTTCACCAGCGACCGCTTTGGACGAAAGCGGGTTTTGCTCGTTGCGGCAACTTTGTTCACCCTGTCTTCAATAGGTGCGGCCTTGCCTCGCGATTTGATTGAATTTGCAGTTGCCCGCCTGGTGGGCGGAGTCGCCATCGGAATCGCGTCAACCCTATCGCCACTGTACATCGCAGAAATCTCACCCGCACAAAAACGTGGACTGCTCGTGTCTCTGAATCAATTGGCGATTGTGACGGGAATTCTGCTGTCTTACAGCGTGAACTATCTGCTCACTGATGCGGGACCGGCAAACTGGAGGTGGATGTTCGCCTCGGCTGCCGTGCCCTCAATTGCTTTCTTCTTGACGCTGCTTTTCATTCCCGAGAGCCCACGGTGGCTGATGCAGAAAGGGCGGGAGCGGGAGGCGAAACACTTTCTGGCGCAGATGGTTGGCCCGCAAGCCGCCTCGGAAGAGATTGAGGCCATCCGGGCAGCCATCTCAGAAGAGAGCGGGGATTTGCTGGATCCCGCGTTCCGAAAAGCACTGATCGTGGCCGTCCTGATCGCTCTCTTCAGCCAGTTCACCGGAATTAACACCATCATCTATTACGGGTCGATTGTTTTCCTGGAACATGTACCGCATCAAACCGCCAGCACGGCGCTGTGGGCAAACGTCATTATTGGAGCAATCAACTTCGCCGCCACCGTGGTGGGCATGCTGCTCATCGACCGTTCCGGACGAAAGCCACTGTTGATGTCAGCGTTCGGGGGGATGGCTCTCTCCCTTGTTGCGGTTTCAGCCGCCATTCATTTTCAAGCCTCGGGCGTTATGGTGCTGATTTTTGTCCTCACCTACGTAGCGTGTTTTGCGGTCGGCGTGGGCACCGGGACATGGGTGCTGATGTCGGAGATTTGCCCGACGAGAGTGAGGGGACGGGCAATGTCGGTCGCCACCGTCTTTCTCTGGTGCGGAACGCTAGTGGTTACTCTGACGTTTCTTTCACTCGTCACCTTATTTACCGCGGCTGGAGTTTTTCTGCTTTACGCAATCGTCTCGATCGCTGCATTTCTCTTTGTCTGGCGCGGAGTTCCAGAGACCAAGGGCAGCACTTTGGAGGAAATCGAAAAGTTCTGGTTGAGTCAAAAGTCTTCACTAGGATAGTCCGAGATGATCGCACGTTTTCTTTTCAAGTCGTTCGTCATCCTCACCGCCGTTGCAGCTCCGACCCTTTTCTTGTGGGCAACCGACAGAACGACGATCTCGCTCAACGGAACATGGCAAATCGAGGATTCGAAGGAAGAGGCAATCCCTGTCGCCTGGAACCACAAAGTTCCGGTGCCGGGACTCGCTCATTCCGCCGAACCTGCATTTCCGCAGGTGGATCAATTCGACAGCAGGATGTCGATTCAGAATCGAGTCGGTCAGGGCAAACTTCCAAAGACCGCCAATGTCTACAACGCCGGTGTATCGCGGCAAGAGCGCAACTGGTTCTGGTACCGGCGCACCTTTGACGTCTCCGACACGAAGACTGTGGCTATTCTGCGCATCAACAAAGCGCAGTTCGGGGCAGCAGTCTGGCTCAACGGCGTTAAAATAGGCGACCACCTACCTTGTTTCACTGCGGCCACATTTAACGTCAGCAACGCGATTCGGCGGGGGAAGAACGAGTTGATCGTACGGATCGGAGCTCACCCCGGTATCCTGCCGCCGTTCGTCTCGGGCGGGACCGATTTCGAGAAGATTCGCTGGACTCCCGGCATTTATGACAATGTTTCTCTAGCACTCAGCGACAACCCGGCGATTGACAGCGTTCAGGTGGCGCCGAAGGTTGCCGACAGCTCCATCGTCGTGCAGACAGCCCTGCGCAATTTTGGGAACAATCCAGTGTCGTTCAGCCTTACGCAGCAAATACATGGCTGGAAAGCGACCGCAATTGTCGCCACCGCAGAGACGCGGCGCATCGGGCTCGCGCCGGGAGAGAGCAGAGTGGTTCTCCAGACGATAAAGATGACAGGGCCGCAATTGTGGTCTCCGGAGTCGCCGAACCTGTATGTGCTTGAGACCGCCAGCGGTGGCGACACCGCCTCGACTCGCTTCGGCATGCGGGAGTTTCGCTTCGATACTGCCACCAAGCGCGCATACCTCAACGGCCATGTTTACTTCATGCGCGGTTCTAACATCACCCTCCATAGGTTTTTTGAAGATCCTCTATCCGGCACGTTGCCGTGGGATGAGGCGTGGGTCCATAAACTGCTCGTTGAGATTCCGCACGAGATGCACTGGAACAGTTTTCGGTTCTGCATCGGTCCCGTGCCGGATCACTGGCTTGACATCGCGGATGAGGCTGGTCTGCTGATTCAGAACGAATATTTTGTGTGGACCGGCCACGATTGGCACGGCCCCGAGAATCAGGTGCATTTTGACACCGACGAGATGATTCGCGAATACACGGAATGGATGCGGGACAACTGGAACCATCCCAGCGTGGTCATCTGGGACGCCAACAACGAAACCTGGGACCCGGCATTCGACGAGAAAATCATTCCCGCAGTTCGTGGCCTCGATCTTTCAAACCGGCCATGGGAGAACAGCTACAACCCCCCGGAGGGTCCGGACGATCCAGTCGAAGATCATCCCTACGAACATCAGGTCATGGCCGATGGTGGTCCGCCGTTCAGTATGACTACCCTGGAGAGCCCGGGCGCGAAAGCTCCGGGTGCCCCGAGCGCTCATGCTCTCATTCTGAATGAATACGGCTGGTTGTGGTTGAATCGAGACGGAAATCCCACCCAACTCACCAAGAACCTCTACCCGGCACTGCTCGGCAAGAATTCGACTGCTGAAGAGCGACTGGCGCTCAATGCCTATTTGCTGGCCGGCCTCACCGAGTACTGGCGGGCGTACCGCGAATATGCCGGGGTACTCCACTTTGTGTATCTGACCAGTAGCGATCCCGCGGGCTACACCTCAGACCATTTCCGTGACGTGAGAAAACTCGAACTCCATCCGGAGTTTCGTGACTACATGAGCAATGCGTTTGCCCCGGTGGGAGTTTATCTCAGCTTTTGGCAGCCATCCATCGAGCCTGCGAGCCTTCAGTCGCTGCAGGTAATGCTAGTGAATGACGAATACCACCGGGTCGAGGGCACGCTCACCATTGCGCTCGACGATTCGAAGGGCGAGCGCGTTGCCTCGCACCAGGAAAAATTCACAATTGCTCCGCTCGGTCAGAACATCAGTTACACCGATTTCAAATTCCCACACACGACTGGTGACTTCCTATTGCGGGCTATCATTGAATACCGTGCGAACGGCGACGGCGTGTCCACTCAAAGCCGCCGCCATGTCAAGGTCATTGCAGCGAAAGGAAAAGAAAACTGAAGGTCGTGATTGGCCATTTCCGTGATTCTGTAGTTGAGCAGGAGTCATGAAGCGTAGGCCGTCCAACTACGACAAATTTCCTTCCATGCGAGTACCGGTTGGGCGGGAGTCAGTATGGCAGGGATGGCGAGACATTGCCGCTCGAATCGGTGGCGAGGTCGCGCGCGGCGCTCAGAAAATTTCCGTGGAAATTTACCCCGGGGTTTTCGAAGAGCAAGCGTTGGCCGCCCTGGTTGATATCTTGCATCCCGCACACGTGTTCCGTACCAACGGTTGCTGGAAGACTCAGACGGAACTTGATGCGATCGTCCGCAGCGATTTGACTGATGACCCGGTTTTTGGACGTATCAGCCGACTCACCATCGAGGACTTCGCGGACCCGCAGCGTACTGCGCAGCTTCAGGAGACGTGCCGATCAGCGCAGGGCGTAACCCTCATACTTGGCACGGGAACCGGACTCGTGGCTCCTGAACCGGATGTACTGATTCTGGCGGATCTCGCGCGTTGGGAGATTCAGCAGCGTCAGCGCGCCAACCGGATCGGAAACTTTCCTGCTGGAGACGTCCACGAATCCGCTGCGCTCAAATACAAGCGGGCTTTCTTTGTTGACTGGCGCGTCGCAGATCGGATCAAACAGGACCTCCTTGGCCGGATCGACTATCTGTTAGACAGCAACGATCCAGCCGCACCGAAGATGACCACTGGCGAAGCTTTTCGTGCGGGGCTGCGCTGCGCGCTGAACCGGCCTTTTCGTGTGGTCCCCTTTTTCGACCCCGGTCCCTGGGGCGGACAGTGGATGCGCGAAGTGTGTGACTTGCCCCCTGGTCCGCCGAACTATGCATGGTGCTTTGATTGTGTTCCGGAAGAAAACAGTCTCCTCCTGGATATGGCCGGCGTGAATATCGAGATTCCCGCGATGGATTTGGTGCTCAGCCATCCCCGTGAACTGCTTGGCGATGCAGCTTATGCGAGATTCGGTGCCGAGTTTCCCATTCGCTTCGACTTGCTCGACACCATGCAGGGCGGCAATCTGTCGTTGCAGGTGCACCCTCTCAATCAGTATATTATCGACAATTTTGGGATGGCCTACGCCCAAGATGAAAGCTATTACTTGCTCGACGCGGCTCCGGACGCATGCGTGTACCTCGGACTGAAGACGGGCGTCGACCGAAAGGCCATGATCAGAGATCTGCATGACGCGCAGGAGAACGGCGCACCGTTTGAGGCGTTGAACTATGTGAATAGGTGGCCGGCTCGCAAGCATGATCACTTCCTGATCCCATCCGGTACCATCCACTGCTCTGGGGCCAACAGCATGGTTTTAGAAATCAGCGCGACCCCATACATTTTCACTTTCAAGTTGTGGGATTGGGGACGGCCCGGACTGGATGGCCGTCCGCGCCCTATTCACCTAGAACATGGTGCCGCTAACATTCAATGGGATCGGGACACAGAATGGGTTCGGAAGAATCTGTTGAATCGTATCGAGAAGATAGACGAAGGCAGGGGCTGGAAAGAAGAAAGAACCGGATTGCACGAACTGGAATTCATTGAGGCCAGAAGGCACTGGTTTACTTCTCTTGTTGAACACGACGCGTCGGATGGTGTGCACGTTCTGAATCTCGTTGAAGGAGAAGAGGCAATCGTCGAAAGCCCGTCTGCGACCTTTGAGCCGTTTCACGTTCACTATGCCGAAACATTTATTGTGCCGGCGCGGGCTGGAAGGTACAGCATCAGGCCGGCAGATGGGGTGCCTGAGTGCGCGACCATACGGGCAGCCGTGAGGACCAAAGCATGAAATTCGATCCCGGTATGGGTGTAGTTCCTGTCCACGCGCCTCTGGGATTTCGCTACGAATCTGGAGGGTTTGGTCCGCAACCAGAAACACGCTCACTCGGTGCAATTCGGCCAAGTCTGCGCGATCCCGCCTGCACTGGGCCTGATCCTGTCTATGCCATCGTGATGGACGTAGGGCGTGAGGACATTCGAGCCGAACTCGAACGCAGAATGCTACTGTTCGGCGCGGTCATTTACGCATCGGGAAGACTCGGGGAAGAACCGGTGCGCAGCCAGGGCCATGTGCACCTCGTTTCATCGCACAGCGGCTGGTCGCCGCCTGAAGTGTACGAGATTTGGGATGGAGCAGCCTACGTCTATATGCAGGAGCGTGTGGCTGACGATCCGGGGCGTTGCTATGCGGTTATGGCCAAGCCGGGCGACATCATAGTGGTACCTCCCGCATGGGCCCACGCCGCAATCAGCGCGGACCCATCACATTTCATGGCTCTGGGCGCTCTTTGCGATCGAGAGTACGGCTTCGACTATGAGGGGATCAGGAAGCGCAAAGGCCTCGCTTGGTATCCAATCGTCACACCAAAAGGCGGAATCGAATGGGTGCTCAATCCTAACTACCAGCGGACGAACCTTGACGTGCGGCGCCCCAGGGGCTATGCAGAACTCGGCTTCGTGCATGGCCATTCCCTCTACGAACAGGCAGTTCAGGATCTCGATAGGTTTGCCTGGGTCTCGAATCCGGCTCTTTGCGCGGGAGTTTGGAGACACTTTGAGCCGTGAAATCCATTACTTGTCTTCCGGCTGGTCTTCAGCCGGCGTGCCAAGTCTCGATCCCCCATTTGTTTGGATGCGCTCGGCTTCCGAACGCTCCCGGCTCGCGTCTTCTTCTCGTCCTAACTGGGTGTAGGCGTCAGCCAGGAGGCGGTGGGGGTCGATCGCGTCCGGACGAAGCGTCGCTGCCTTCTGCAGAAGAGGAAGGGCATCCGCTGCTTTCTGTTGTTTGATGTACATTCGCCCCAACAGGAGATTGGCAGGAAAGTTCTTCGGATCCCAATGCAGCGCATCCTTGAACTCGACCAAAGCTTCGTCATTGCGCGACGTTTGCTGATACACCAGCGCCAAGTAAAAATGCATCATGGCCGAGCTGTTCATCTCGGAGACGGCAGCTTCAAACTGCGGCGCGGCTTCATTCCACCGCCCAGTTTTCACCAACGCGCAGCCCAGTTCGTAGTGAGCGAGAGCATTGTCAGGTGTCGTCTCGACCACATGTTGTAAAGGCGCGATAGCGTTCTGGTACTCCTTTAGAGACACGTAGGCCCGGCCCAGCAGCAAGTAGGCCATGAGCGTATGCGGCTCCTGCTTCAGAACCTCCTCCAGTACGGGCACCGCTTCCTGGAACCTTTCGTTCTCCGTGTAAACCATGGCGTCGTATAGCAGGTTGGCGATGGCAATCTTCTGTTTTGGGTCAGCACCGTCAGCGTTGGAGTCGTTGGCAGGCGCGGAATCCGATCCCATGTAGCCCAGCGCATGCAAGCTCTCGGTCTGTTCCGCGGACAATCTCGTCTTTTCCGTGCTCTCCGCAGCGGTCTTGCGACGAAACTCCGCCATCTGCGCGGCGGCGGTTTCCACGACCGCTTTCCCTTCGAGAGCGAGGTTATGCGTCGCCAGAGGATCGGCTGACTGATCGTACAGCTCACGCTCCGGGGCATCGACGTACAAATAGTTCCCGGCTCGCCATGCTTTCAGCACGCTCCAGCCGAAGGAGAGATGACCATAACCGCTTTCCGAATAGATTGGGTGCTGCGAACCCGAATCGCTCTGTTGAGCAGAGATCTCGGTCTTGTCCGACGTTGCGAACCGCAAAAGCGACTGGCCCTGCATGGCATCGGGAACAGGAAGATGCGCAGCCCGCAGCCCAGGACAAGACTTGGTCAACAACACGCTTAATTGCTCAAACGTCATTGGCCGCTTTGGCAACGCTGGCGTGGGGTCGCTGGTTGGGCCCGGAACCGTTAACCTCTCCCTGGGGCTCGCCAAGGACTTCCAGCTCACGGAGAGGTTTAAGTTGAAGTTCGAGACCAGCTTTACCAATCTCCCCAACCACATAAACTTCGATGATCCGCGCCAAAATCTGACTGAGTGTGCGGGATCGCCTTGCCAAGGCACATTCGGACAGGTTCTCGCCTCTCGCAAAGGTGACGCAGGAGGAAACCGCGTCGGGCAGTTTGCGCTGAGGATTGAATTCTAGATTATTGCAGGAGGATAACGCAGGGGCGTTCAAGTTCAGAAACGTATCGCGACCAATCCTAAGTTTGCGGAAGCCCAGCTCAGCGTGGGCTTCGTTTCGTGAGAGTAAAGACATCATTTTCGTCGGCTCGTGATCCGCTGGGAGTACCACGTGGAGAACTTTTCGGCATGGTGAGGCTCGGCTATATCCAGACTCTGCTCAGGTACTTTTCCGCAGTTAAACAACTGCTCCCAAAAATTGCTTTTTGGGGTCATCTTTTCCGTGATAGAAATGCTTTCCATCGTGAATGTAACCGCCGCAACCGCGCCAAACGGATCAGAGCGCTCGTACACCAAGCTGGATTGGGCGATTGTAGTAAGCTGCCTGTCGTTTATTTTTGCACTGGCGGTATCCGCTTACTTTGAATCCGCAATTCGCGTTCTACACACATTTCAAGCTTTCATCTACCTCGCAGTAATCGCAGGCGCTTTACGGCACCAGAAATGGGCTTACGGCGCAGGGATTAGCATCGCGGCCTTCTGGAATTACATAAACCTGTTCGTGAACACGTTTATCCGAAACGGCGTAGAGGCGTTAGGAGCAATCATATCGGGCGGGCATGTCGCCAATCCGGGCACAATCATAGCGATTCCGGCTGCCCTCGGGCACTTCGGAATGATGGCTTTCTGCCTCTGGGCCTATTTGCGTCTGCGCAGTAAACGCTTGACCGATATCAGTATTCTGTTAGGCAGTGGAGCGATTGCAATCGGCTATTTCGCCGCCATCATTGCTATCTTCGGGCCGCAGTACCTGCCACTGTTCCGAAAAGTCTTCCGGCTGTGAATGGACTGGCGGGGCGCAACTCACTCAGCATTTGATTGGCGACAAGAACAGATCTCCGATTTATGAGACGGTTCTAGAAGCCATTTTCATTGAACACGAGAAGCTGGACACAGCAACCAGATTCGCCGGGACAAGAATGGGGGATGTCTTCCCCGGACCTCCCAAGCTGTCCCCCACTACCGATACGCTCTTCGCGCCCGTCTTTCGCCCCTAGCGGACAGCGGCCAGTTCATGCTACGCTGCGCAGTTTCGTTACTCTGCCCGCCTCAACCCACTCCACTACAAAGATGTTGCCCTCGCGATCGAAACAGGCACCATGAGGGCATACGAACCTGCCGGGCACAAATGTCCCAGGAGCCTGGTTTCGAACGGTGCTCCAGTCGTTCCTTGAATATTCGCCTTCTCCCAGGCTTGCGATCACGTTGTTCTTGCGGTCGAGAATGATCACCTTGCTCAAAAGATCCGCGATCACCACCTCGCCATTCCGCTCGTGCAGATAACACGGCATCTTCGACGTGCCCAGAATAGAGTCAACGTGCACACCCTCGAGCATAAACCGCTGCAACCGGCTATTGCTCCGGTCCGTCACCACCAGTAGCGGCGTCTCTCCGCGACTGTCAACCCACAGGCCGTGAGGGCAATCCAGCTGGTTGTCACCTTTTCCAAGTCCGCCAAAGGTTCGAATAAACTCAGCTTTCTGGTTGTACTGATTGATGAAGCTCGACCCGTATCCATCACCGACGTAGATGTCGCCATTAGGGGCGATGGCGACGTTGGTGGGTCGGTAGACCACGGCGGAAGTTTTTTCTGTGGGCTTGTAGGCTTCTGATTCTGCCGGATACCCCAGGGTAAATACTTCTTCGCCCTTCAAAGTTCGCTTGGTCACGATGCCATGCTGGAAATCGCAAAGATAGAGGAACTCTTCGCTTCCTTCTTTGCGGATGGTCAGGCCATGTGCTCCGCCCCTAAATTGCCGACCCCAGGAACGGACGAACCTACCTTTGTGATCGAAGACCACCATGGTGTCCAGGCTGTCACTGGTGGAATGAACCGTGTGGTGGACGTAAATGTTGCCTTGTGAATCCTCGCAGATGCCATGCGTGTTCCCATACTTGATGGTACGCGGCAGCTCGCCCCAGCCGTGGATGGCTTCGTATTGATGCTCGCCTTGCCCGAGGATGAGCGCCTTACTGCCGGCCTTGTCGGTCGCGCCCAGCAATGCGGGAGCGGAGGCCGCCGCTGCGGCAGTAACCAGAAAAGTGCGTCGCGTGATTTGCATGATCGTACGCTCCTGATTGATCAATTCAAGTTCGAAGCTCAAAAGTGCTCGCGACGTCCGCTCCTTCACTTGTGCGCGAGCGCTGCCTTTTCTTCTACCGGTTCGGGATCGGCAAATTGCAACCAGAAGCCCATCATCTCCTCGTCGCTGGGCTCACCCCAACGGATGGTTTTGGACGGATCGGGATTTTGCGCATTGTCGAACGAATTGTCGAAGTACGCAGTGGTCGCCAGCTTCGTGCCTTTGGGCAGCACGAACTGGTGTTTCAGAAAATAGGTCTCCTGCCAGCGGAAGTCATAATGCGGCACATTCAGTATCACCTCGTGACGGCCATCGGGATAGATGGCTTCCGTGGTCATGCTTTTCCCGCGAAAGTGCATGTGCGCGGTATAGGCCAGGGCGGTCAGATCTTTCGGGACGGTGAAACACGAGGTCACCCGGTGATTTGCGTCGTTGGGGGGAATCAGGAATAGGTCATTCCAGATTTCGTACTGCGCAATCTCATGCTTCACGGCCTCCCTGGCAAACACCAGCCCGATGCTGGTGCGATCTCTCACATCATCGCCGGTGTGATTGCTGTAATGAACCTGAAATTGCAAATAGGAGCCCGCCGGGCTACGCGCTGAGAATTCCGGCGGCCGAGTCTCTGCCAAATGACCGGGCAGGTAGATCCCAGGCACGATGTTCAAATACCCGGATCCCTTGCCCGGAACCCCGCCGCCATCGGGAGACGAGCATCCATCGTCCACCACGGGGGCGTCTCGCCTCAGGTGTAACACTTTGCCGGTGCGGTAATGGTATTTGTCCACTCCGGCATCAGCCTTGCCATGCTCTTCTGCTTCCTTCGCCACTCTGTCAGCCGCGATCACCGAGACAGTGGCGTGATGCACCACGCGCCGATCTCCGGGAAGGACTTCGGCCGCCTGCACCCATTTGTCCTCAGTGAAGTTGGTGGGAACGTATATGTATTCGTAATCGTCTTGACTACCGCCAGTCACCGTAAACTCGGGAATAGTGAGCACCAAGTCGGGCTTAATGTGCCAGTCCTTGATGAATTCCGGAGCCGGTGGCAGGTCTTTCGCATCGCCTTCTTTGGTCCCGGTCCTAACCCAGGCGTCGATGGTCGCGATATCCTCTTCGGTCAGCCGCGGATCGTTGATGAAATCGCCTACCTTAGGATCCGCGTGCCACGGTGGCATCTTGCGTTGCACCACCGCCTCACGAATCGCCCGCGCCCATGGACGAGTGTCTTTATAGGTCATCAGCGACATGGGCGCGATGTCGTTCGCGCGATGGCACACAACGCAGTTCTTATACAGAATCGGAGCTACATCCCGGTTGTAGGTGACTTCCTTCGGGGAAGTCGGGCCTTCCTGACCAGCTCCTAGAAACAGACTGCAAAACGCTGCTGGGACAAGGACAAAAGCGATTCTGCGCGGAGCCATGTGCCCTCCAAGCCGAAGTCGCCATTCTAAAACTCAGTTCTTCTGAAACACAAGGACTGGACCGGTGGCTCGCCCACCCATAGCGGTGTAGTTAGAATAGCTTTCCGTCGGCCAGATCGATCGTCACGAGATTAAGTCGTCGCGACTCGACTGCCGAGTGGCAGCAGAAGGATAATGCCAACGCCCAGATCGTCGTTAACCGGAAAACGCCGATGGTTGGCATAATATCGCCAGTTGACTCTAACGGGTTTGCAGGCCCAAGCCGCGGACTTGTATCCCGGCTGGATTCGGCATCCGACCTGTCGTACTCCAGCACCTTCCAGAGCCAGTACCCGCGTTCTTCAAATCGAACGGCCCGACCCCGGAACGCCAGATTGCCCCCGGGAGAGTCACCTGCGATTCCGCCACTGTTCGGATTCAGGACGAAATACAAGTGCAGACTAAGCGCGAAGCTGGCTTCGTGCATGCTTGTCTCCCCAATTCGGAATTGCAATATGCGAGTGTTCAGCAGATTTGATATCCCGACCAGTGCTCCATCGTGTGTCACCAAGACTACGGGTCCCCTGATAAACCAGCGGTACCCAACCGGGTGAGTAATAGCATCCAATATTTCCTTCACAGTGCGTCCTCGAAATTCGACGCTGATGCCCTGTTGAAACGCCGCTTTGTCGATGTACTCAATTCCAATCGGAATGTGCTCCTGCCCTCCAAAGGACAGAAGTGCATCAATCATGTTCCCTTGTTTAACGACGAAGAACGAGACCCGTCGAGGCGCGCTGATAGCGCCGATGCGGGCTGCAGCCGCCCCGTGGCGAAGACAGCCTGTTAGCTGTGGCGACCTTAAGCGGACCTTAAGGTCGCAGGTCCGCCGTGGCCGCGCAGCGGGTAGCGGAACGATGGAGTAGCGGGGCAGGGGAGCGTGGGAGGGGGGGCATCGGCGGCGGACTCCGTCGCGGCAGTACGAGCAGCGCGTGCCGGGAGAGCTGTAACCGGAGGAGTGGCAGCACGGGCAGACTTGTGAACTCAGCAAGCCAGCTAGCCACCCCATTTCCCTCTCAGCAGAACACGGAGATTTAGCATACACGTGCACGGTACTCCTGCAGTGAGTACAAGGAGGCGGTCCGACCGAACCTCTGCCTATTAGTGAATTTCGACAAATTGTGGCTCGCGATGATCCAGCTGCTTGGGGGGAGTAGTAACGATTTTGGCTGGCAAACTTCCGATCCGAGCGATCCGACCACCATCGTTTGCGATTACCATTCGTCCTGAGTAGTATGCGCACTGATTGCTCAAGAACTCCCTCGAGGTGTTCCATGCGAACGAATAGCCTTTCAAGACGAACCTTCCTCACTTTCACGGCGGTGCTGCCTTGGGCCTGGCGCGCAGCGGCAGCGGCTACGATTCCTGT
>Ga0137419_10000630_pt1 | contig 13508 bp, 11 predicted proteins | sample CZODoug3_1_2_16f_FD_108279 | JGI IMG/M metagenome (GOLD analysis project Ga0137419, IMG submission 108279) | Vadose zone soil fungal communities from Angelo Coast Range Reserve, California, USA - CZODoug3_1_2_16fungal (Illumina Assembly) | ecosystem: Environmental > Terrestrial > Soil > Vadose... | reverse complement strand
CAGCCTTGACTGGATGACCACCGACAAGCCCATCTGGTTCATCGTCTACCACTTGCTTGAAATCAAGCACTACCCATTGTTCAGTAAGCGGATCGAAAATCGGCTGCACCGGGTCGACGAGCGAGTCTATCAGGCGGAAATTCTCGGCAAGGCGTACAAAGGCAGTCGTTAGTCGTCAGTCGTCAGCTTTTGGTCGTCAACCGTCAACCGTTGGATGTGGACGTCGCATCCCTGTCCTCCGTCCCCAAGCAGCGCAGCAGGCTGAGGAATCTGCCGTTCTTTGCGGCGTTCGCGGCCTGCTTGGCGATTTTTGCGGTTCAGAGCTTTGTCGTGCCCCCGGAAGACTGACGACCGACGACTGTTTTCGCAGAACTCTTGCCGGAACTTCGGGTTTCTTCGGGACGTAGATGAGGTCATGCGGATGAATCGTTGGGCTCTGTCCATATTCAGTGCCATCCTGGCCGCCGCATTTGCTTTCGGTCAGGCGGGGACGGCGGTCCCTGATCGCTCCCCAACCCCTCCTCCGTCTTCGGAGCGGGACGAGGCCGAAAAGCCACTTCCCCGCTCAATTCCGGTGAAGTTGAGCAGCGAACAGATCAAGGAGTTGATCCAAAGAGTCGCCGAGAAAGATGTCGAAAACAACAAGAAGCTCCATGATTACACCTACTCCGAGCGCCAGGAGCAGCACAAGTTGGACGGAAAGGGTGCCGTTACCTCGACCGAGACCAAAAGCTTCGACGTCTTGCAGATTTACGGCGAGTCGGTTTACCGGCTGGTAGCCAAGAATGACAAACCCTTGTCCGAGAAAGACGCGGCCAAGGAAGACGAGAAAATCCAGAAGATCATCGACAAGCGTCGCAACGAATCCGACTCGGAGCGCGAGAAGCGGTTGAAGAAGGAAGAAAAGGAGCGGGAGGACGGACGCGACTTCGTGAAGGAAATTGCCGACGCCTACAATTTCACCCATGTAGGCACCGAGCAGATCGAAGGGCGGGACACCTACATCATCGCCGCCGAACCGCGGCCGGGCTTCCAGCCGCACCGCAAGGAGGCCAAAGTTCTCGCAAAGATCCGGGGATGGATCTGGATCGATGCGGCCGAGAACCAGTGGGTAAAACTCGACGCCGAAGTGATCGATACTATCTCGTTCGGCCTATTCCTTGCACGCTTGCACAAAGGCACGCATATCGTGACCGAGCAGACGAGGGTGAATGACGAAGTCTGGCTGCCGCGGCATACTGCCGTGCATGTAGACGTGCGCCTGGCGTTGCTCAAGAATTTTAACGTGAACGTCGACGTGACCGACAAGGACTACAAGAAGTTTCACGCCGAGTCCAAAATCGTGGGAGGAATAGAGGAAGTGAAGGAGCAGCGCTAGATCAGCTCGTGGCTGCTCGCTTCCGGCTAGCTCCTGCTTCGACGCCTCGAGTGGGCCGGTGCGGAAGGGTGCCTGAAGCTGAGATAGAAAATCATGCCTCTCTCCCCGGCGCTGGAGCCGACCCCAATCGTGCCGCGATCCCGGGCACAATTTGCAGTCCATTGCGGAAATTGTATGCCCAGCGAATCCCCCGGTCGCACCTACAGATTCTGCGACCATTGCCTCTTATGGGACGCGACTAGGCTTTCGCCGGCGTTCCAGTGCGTTGCCCCATGGGACGAATGTTGCGCGCTCAGCGGCGGGTCGGTTTGAAGACCGAGTCCGCCCGAGCTCCGCCCACGGTGGATTCGCCGGTGGGCAGCAGTAGGCTCCCTGTGGAAGCAACGGCGACTCTCGCCTCCCCACTCCCCAGCAATTGATAACGACAGTTGAGAGCCGTGTTTTCCCCAGCCCGCACCCGAGCCTGGAAAGCTGCCTGCGTGGGCACCGCCATCAGGGTCATGCTCAAGTGATGCTTCAGAGAACGGACCGGCCATTCGTCGGTTTCCGTAAACACCCAGTCAGGGCTCTGAGTCAGCAGCAAAAAGGAGTTGATGTGCCGGATGACACCGTCTTCCTGGCTGTACGCCTCTTCGATCAGAAAGCTGTCGTCCTGAATCGAAGGAGAGCTTTGGGCCGGAAGGCCAGTCGCGTCGTCTGCCGTTCCGGCACGCTGGGAATAGAAGCGCTTGAGGAAGAGGAACCAAAGAGCGAGAAAGGAGGGCAAGGGTCTTCTCCAAAATGAAAATGAATTTCAATTTCAGTTAGAAGCGTACCGCCTTTTCGCTTCGTCCTGGTGTGATGCGAGTCAAAAACCTCAGTGATCACCCCGAGCGGTCGCGAACATTAGTCCGATTACGGTCGCATCCCGCGTCCATATTGGCTGGCGGCGGATCGGAGAAACTCTCCGTCAAGCCGCCGGCGGTACCCACACCCTCCTGAGCCAGTACCCTCCGAGCATCCCCTGGGGATTCCTTGTTGCTACCGGCTACCTCCGATGGCAGTCTTTACTTATGTACGCACGCAAGAGATTCTGTCGGTACTCAAGTCTCGCCAAGGACTAACGAATGGACATATCCACCATAGCGGTTCTAATCATCGGCGGGTTTTTCGCCCTGCTGGTACTGGCCACGCTGTTGGGCAGCTTCTTCACCATCCAGACGCAGCAGGCAGCTGTGATCCAGCGCTTCGGCAAGTTTCTGCGCATTGCGAATGCAGGCCTGAATTTCAAAGCGCCCTGGATCGATAGCATCGTGGCCATGGTCGATCTTCGCATCCAGCAGTTCTCCGCCATCATCGAGACCAAGACCAAGGACAACGTCTTCGTAAAGATTCCGGTCAACGTGCAGTACTTCATCATTCCCGATGGCGTAGAGAACGCCTTCTACAAGCTGTCCAACCCCAAGGCGCAGATCGAGTCTTATGTCTACAACGTGATTCTCGGGCATGTGCCCGGGATGATCCTGGATGACGTATTTCTCAAGCAGTCGGAGATCGCGGTGGACGTGAAGATGCAACTTGAGGCGTCGATGCAGCCCTTCGGCTACGGCATTTCGAAAGTGCTGATCACCGATGTGGTCCCGGACGATCGAGTGAAGGCCTCGATGAACAGCATCAACGCGGCGCTGCGCGACCAGGAGGCCGCCAAAGCGCAGGGCGAAGCCAAGCGCATCCTGATGGTGGCCCAGGCGGAGGCGGAGAAGCAGGCTAAGATTCTGCAAGGCGAGGGCATCGCGGGCGAGCGGGAAGCGGTTGCCAAGGGACTGCAGAAGTCGATCCTCGAGATCAAGGACGCGGTGCCGGGCGTTTCCGAAAGCGACGTACTTGCGATCCTGGCCCTGACCCAGCACTACGACACCCTGAAAGCGATCGGCGCCTCCGATCACACTAACACCATTCTTGTGCCGCACACTCCCGACGCCGTGGGCGCCCTGATGAGCCAGTTGCGAAACACGTTTGCGGTGGGGACGGTGATGGGGCAGGCGTCTGGGCCGACCAAGTAGGCAGTTTCCGATTGCCAAGTGCCGATTGACGGTTTCCCTAGCTGGCGCTCGACCCGCACTGTTTTTTGATCTCGGTCGGGAAAAGTAGGTTCCTCATGGGTTCCACTCGGTCGTCGGAAAGACAACTCCCCCCGATGCCTCGGCCTTCTTTGGTTTCTTGCTCTCGTCGATAAAATCTGGCTCCTTCCGCACGCGCTATAATAAAAAGATTCTCTGGGCGTGAAATTGCAATCTGTAACGGCGCCGGCCAAAAACAGATTCCTTTACCTCCGTGCCCTCGGGGTCGGAATGACAGGTCTTTGGGGTGAACCGACTACCTCGAGGCCGGGACCCCTCGCCCAGGGTAGCCGGTCGCACCATAAGCGCGGGTTGAGCCAACAGCCAACGACTGGAAGCTAAGAGCCAAGCCATGGATTTCAAACTCGTCAGTGACTACAAGCCGCAGGGGGACCAGGGGAATGCGATCAAGTCGCTAGTCCGCGGAGTGTTTGACCGTGAGCAACACCAGGTACTGCTGGGGGTAACCGGGTCGGGAAAGACCTACACCATGGCCAAAGTGATCGAGGCGGCCAACCGTCCGGCCATCGTCATGGCGCATAACAAGACGCTGGCCGCGCAACTCTATCACGAGTTCAAGAGCTTTTTCCCGCAGAATGCAGTGGAATATTTCGTGTCGTACTACGACTATTACCAGCCGGAAGCGTACGTCCCCGCAGCCGACCTCTACATTGAGAAGGAAGCAACCATCAACGATGAACTCGACAAGCTGCGGCTGTCGGCGACCAAGTCGTTGTTCGAGCGGCGCGATGCGCTGATTGTCGCTTCAGTGAGCTGCATCTACGGCCTGGGATCCCCGGAAGCGTATTACGGCATGCTGCTGTTCCTCGAAAAAGGCCAGAAAATCAAGCGGCAGGACATCACGCGCAAGCTGGTGGAGATTCTTTATGAGCGCACCGATGGCGACTTTCGACGCGGGACCTTCCGGGTGCGCGGCGACGTGGTTGAGGTCTTCCCTACCTACGACGACATGGCATATCGCATCGAGATGTGGGGCGACGAAGTTTCCGCGCTCTCCCAGATCGATCCCCTGTTCGGTACGGTGAAGCAGCGCTACGTGCGGCTGCCGATTTATCCCAAGACACACTACGTCATGAAAGAAGAGACCCGGGCGTCGGCAGTGGAGTCGATCAGGCAGGAACTGGCATGGTGGGAGGTCGAACTCGAAAAACAGGGGCACGTCGTCGAAGCACAACGCGTTCACCAGCGAACCATGTTCGACCTGGAAATGATCAAGTCGATGGGCTATTGCCACGGCATCGAAAACTACTCGCGGCACTTTACGGGACGTCTACCGGGCGAACCGCCGCCCACACTGCTCGATTATTTTCCGCGCGACTTCCTGATGTTCATCGACGAATCGCACCAGACCGTGCCCCAGCTCCGCGGCATGTATGCGGGCGACCGGTCGCGCAAGGAAACGTTGGTCGAGTACGGGTTCCGGCTGCCGTCGGCGCTCGACAATCGCCCGCTGACGTTTGAGGAGTTCGAGCATCGCATGAACCAGCTGATTTATGTGTCAGCGACGCCGGGGCCGTACGAATTGACCAAGTCGGCCGGTGTGGTGGTCGAACAGATCATCCGGCCAACCGGGCTGATCGACCCGCCCGTCGAAGTGCGGCCGGTGAAGGGACAGATCGACGATCTGTTGCACGAAATCCGCCATCGCGTCACGAAGAAAGAGCGAGTGCTCGTGACCACGCTGACCAAACGCATGGCTGAAGATCTGGCGGAGTACTACAGCGAAGTGGGTGTGAAGTGCCGCTACATGCACTCCGAGATCGAGACGCTAGAGCGGGTGAAAATCTTGCGCGACCTGCGCAAAGGCGAATTCGACGTGCTCATCGGGATCAACCTGCTGCGCGAGGGCCTGGACCTCCCGGAAGTCTCGCTGGTGGCGATTCTCGATGCCGACAAAGAAGGTTTCCTGCGGTCGACAGGTTCACTGATCCAGACCATCGGACGTTGCGCACGCAATCTGAACGGACGGGCGGTGCTGTACGCCGATCGCATGACCGACTCAATGACGCGCGCGATGGATGAAACGAACCGGCGGCGGGCGATCCAGACTGCCTACAACGAAGAGCACGGGATCACGCCCGAGTCTATTGTGCGACCGCTGGAGATGTCGCTGGCCTCAATCGTGGCAGCGGACTACACCGACCTCACTTCCGTCGATGAGAGCGGCATTCCGGACTTCAAGTCGCAGGACGAACTGGATGCGTTCATTGTGAAGCTGGAAAGCGATATGCGCGAAGCAGCCAAGAAGTTCGAGTTCGAGAAGGCGGCGAAGTTGCGGGATGCGGTCAAGGAGCTGCGGACCAAGGAGTTCCTATTCGCGTGATCAAAATTTTCATGAGGGAGAAGCAAAGCAGCGTCTCACAGCTCAACCACGAAGGACACTAAGGCACCACGGGGCCTTTTGCAGGTTTCCTTTGTGTCCTTGGTGGTAGATGATTTGCGCCTCACCCTCCCCAACTCGTAGGCGCATCCACGTACGACCGATCCAGCGCGCTAACCGACCTACAGCCCAGCAACCGCAGAGTTCGCTCCACATCGGCCCGAAGAATTTCCAACGCGCGCGTCACTCCCGCTTCTCCGGCTGCAGCCAAGCCATAGGCGTAAGCACGGCCGCACAAGACCGCCCGCGCTCCCAAACACAGAGCCTTTACGATATCGCTCCCGCGACGAACGCCGCCGTCCATCAAGGCCTCGGCTTGTCCGTTCACAGCCGCAACCACTTCGGGCAACGCTCGGATGGAAGCGCGTACACCGTCGAGCTGGCGGCCTCCGTGATTCGAGACGCTTACGGCGGCAGCGCCTTCATCGACGGCGCGCTTGGCATCTTCGCCAGTCAAGACGCCTTTCACGACGATCGGCCCGCGCCAGAGTTCGCGAATCCAGCGTAGGTCTTCCCAAGTCACCACAGCGGCAGCGAGGGCGACCGCCACATCCACCAGCGGCATGGGACCTTTGCCCGGAATCAGCACATTGGGCAGCGCGGGGATGCCGCCATCCAGAAGAAAGCCGAGCAACCATCCCGGACGAGAGAGAATCTGCGGAAGAAATGGAAGCTTGGCAAATGGATTCGTGCCCATCAATTCCTTCATGCCATTGCGGAAATCGCGTTCTCGCATACCGGCCACCGGCGTATCAATTGTGACTACCAGACCAGAGAAACCCGCCACCCGGGCACGCTCGATCGCGGCCTCGGCGGCCCCGCGGCCGCCAACCAGATAAAGCTGATAAAACACCGGCCCTTGCGAAGCAGCCTTCACCTTTTCCATCGCGTGGCCAGAGATGGTGGAGAGGATGTAGCCCGTGCGCGCCTTCCCGGCCGCGGCCGACGCCCCAATTTCGCCATCTGGATGCATCAGCCGGCTGTACCCCACGGGAGCAAGCATTGCGGGCAGCGCAAGATCGAAGCCGAGCACGCGGGTCTTCAGATCGCATTGCGGGAAGGCGACTGCATGACGCGGACGGAAGGTAATGTCATCAAACGCGCGGCAGTTTTCGCGCAGGGTGATTTCACCGTCGGCGCCACCATCCAGGTAATCGAAGACTGCACGCGGCAATCGTTGCTGGGCGATGGGGCGGAAATCGTCAATGCTGACGACGCGGGGAGAAGCGACGACGCGTGAAGTGGCAGGCACGGGCATTCCTAGGGCTGAATTTGGCCGTTTCGCTCCGTAGAACGCGTAGCAGAGCACGCGGCCACCGCAAAGCCTAACATCCGATCAACAGCAGGACTATTGACTTCTACTCCGCCGGACCCCTACTCTGAAGGTCGTTGGTGCACCCGATTTTGGCAGCACCCGAGTCGCCTATGACTGCCATCGCTAGCCTCGCCCTGTAGAGTGCCGTAGCGGCACCCGCCGCTGCTTGTACGGCCTCTGCGCTCCAGGTGTCGAAACACAAAAGCCTCTGAGGTTGGCTTCCATGACATTGCAATCGCTGGGTTGGAGTTCGTTTTTTGAGGCCCATCTTGAAGATACGGGGTTGCGCCCGTGCCGCGTGGTTTCCGAAGGCGCCGACCTGTTTCTAGTTCACGATGGTTCGCGCGAGACGTTCGCGATGACGCGCGGGCGTTTGCGCAGTCATCGCTTGTTTCCCCCAGGGGTCGGCGACTGGGTGCTGGTACAACCGGCCGACGAGGAGCGCTACGTCATCGAAAGCATTCTTCCACGGCGCACGGCGATGATCCGCAAGCAGGCGGGGCCCTCCGCATCGGCACAGATGTTGGCCGCGAACGTGGACCGGGTTCTGCTCGTGACGTCCGTGAATCAGGACTTCAGCGTCCGGCGGCTGGAGCGCTATCTGACGCTGGTCTGGGAGAGTGGCGCCACTCCCATCATCGTGCTGACAAAGTCGGACTTGGTGGACGATGCCGGACCGTTCCGGAGCGAAGCCGAACGATGCGCCCTGGGCTTCCCCGTCATTTGCGTAAGCAGCCTGTCGGGCGACGGTATCGATGACCTCCGTTCTCTGTTGGCTGCGGGGGAAACGATGGTCCTGCTCGGCTCGTCAGGGGTCGGCAAATCGACGCTCGTCAATACGCTGGGCGGGGTAGGCGTCCGCGACACAAAGAGCATTCGCGTGAAAGACGGGAAAGGTCGGCATGCGACCACCGATCGGCACCTCATCCGACTTCCTTCGGGGGTGTTGCTCATCGACACGCCCGGACTGCGCGAGGTGCAGCTGTGGGCCACCAGGGAGGCAGTGGAGGATACGTTTCCTGAAGTCTCGGACCTGGCAGCGCATTGTCGGTTCCGCGACTGTCGGCACGCGGGCGAGCCGGGATGTGCGGTGCGAGCCGGGATCGAGACTGGCGAGATTGACGCGGCCCGGCTTGCGAGTCTGCAACGACTTCGTCGGGAGGTGGAGCATCTTGAACGCGAGCGCAGTCCCCTAGCCGCTAGCGAACACAAGCGCAAGCTGAGGTCTCTGTTCCGGGCTTACAGGAAACGACACCGACTGCGGAACAAGCCGTAGGGCTCGCCCAACCGAGGCTGGGGGCATCCATATCACTTCGGGGACGATCAAGCTGGGAAGCCTAGTGCGAGCGACTCCTGCAAAGTCCCGGTACACCTGGCGATGATAAGGGTGATGTCGTCGTATTGTTCGCTGGGGCTGAAGCGTTGCACCTCACCAACCAGCGCTTCCACCATCCCTCGCGGAGACAAAGTGCGGTGCCGCCGCAGCGCGTCGATCAGGCGCTGTTCGCCAAATTCCTCCCCTGCCGGGTTGGTAGATTCGGTGACGCCATCTGTATAGAGTGCCAGGATGTCGTTCGACAACAGGCGGGACTCCGCAACGGAGCAATCCCATTCCTTAAACAGACCCAGCACAGTGCACGTCGAATCGAGGCGTAACACTTCATCGCCGCGCAACAGCAGGGCAGGAAGGTGCCCACAGCTCACGTAGCGCAAACGCTCCGCTTGATCGTCGTATTCGGCAAAGAACAGGCTGGCATATGCGCTGTCGGCAGTGTTGTCGTAAAAGAGAGCATTGACGCCTCGCAGCAGGCGTGGCAGATCATCCACCGCGAAAGCGCACTGGCTACGCAAATTTGCCTGCAGATTAGCCATGAGCAGAGCGCCTGCGATGCCTTTTCCTGAAATATCGCCCAGCACAAGTCCGAGCCGGTCCTGGCCCAGGTTGAGGAAGTCGTAATAATCGCCGCCGACCTGACGGGCCTGAATGCAGACTCCCGCATAGTCGAGCGTTCGCAGAGCCGGGAGCGCCTGGGGAAAAAGCCTGGCCTGCACTTGTTTGGCAATTTCGAGCTCGTGAACCACACGGCGTTCGGCTTCCAGCTTGGTTGCCGCGGCGCGCCGCTGAGCTTCGACCGCCTCAGTCATTTCATCGAAGCTGACCAGCGCAAACGAGTTCCGGTCGATGTCTTCGAAGCGCGTGAAGACGCCGCCCCAAATCGGCGTACGCTTCCCTGGCACTGAGGAGGGAGGCTGGCCATCTCGAGGCGGTTGCTCAAACTTGACTCTCCGGAGCCGGGGCGTGTGACGAAAGCGAACTCCTCGTTTTCTCCAGGCGCTGTAGGTTGCCGGAACATCTTCCGTAACGAACACCACCGATGTGGGCTGGCCGATGAGCTTGTATTCGTCCGTGTCGGGCTCGGGCGCAATCAGATTCAGCATGGCCGTGCCATCGGGAGGTGCAACCGCAACCCAACGTTGTCCGGATTGGAGCCGGACGTCAAAGGCCAGATTGAACCCAAGTTGATCCAAATAGAATCTCAGGCTTCGCTCTTGATCACGCACGTAGACATTGACGGCATGAACGCGGAGATAGGAGCTGTGTGGCTCCGGGCCAAGACCGGATTGATCCATGACGGCGAAGGATGGGGAGTTGGCCATGGACGGTGATTATAAAAGGCCCGGCCCAGTGTCACCGAACAACGAAGACGGGAGATGTAGGACCTCAAAAGAACGTCGAGGTTTTGTCTACCGTCGCGGCGCGGGCGCCGGCCCAGGGGGGAGAATCTCGGGCTCGCCGGGCTTAACTTGTGCTCGCGTGACAAAGAACACGGCGGCTGTCCAGGTGGGAAATAAGTCGAAACCGGGCAGCAGTTCGGCGGCAAGCGAGGGCAAAAAGGCCCAGTGCCAACCGAGCAGACGGATCAGCAGCGCCGCAACCAGAATGTCGAGCACCGTGTCGGCGGGCGAGATGGCTCCCTCGGCAAAAAGTGGAAACGCTCCGATCTGCAGCGCGTCCGCAAGGATTGCAACCATCCACGCTAAACGATGCTCGGGAGTCTTCAGAGTGTTCCAATAATCACGGATTCGCATAGGTCCCCTCACCGCTTGGTATCAGGATAGCGCGGTTGAGAGCGCAGCAAAAGGCGTTTCACCACAAAGAAAACTAAGGCGCAGGAAGGAATAGGTCCATGAGGTTTTCCTTCGTGTCCTTTGTGGTTTAAGGCCTTAGCGGCCAGTTCTCGCCGCGGCTGCAAAGGGTTTGCGATACAGAGTGAAGTTCTTGTGAGTCTCGGACCGGAAGTTGACCTCAGCGGTGTGCAGCTTTTCACGATCCCCCAGGAAAAGATAGCCGCCCGGCTCGAGGTACAAATGCAGACGCTGGCTCAAGGCGACGCGCTGGGCGCTTGAGAAGTGCGACAGCACGTCCATACAGAAGATGCAATCGAAGCGTCCGAGATATGCCGGGCGAGCCAGGTTCATCTGGGTGAAGGTGATCAGGTTGCGCAGGCGCGGTTTAGCCAGACAGTGCTGGCCAACCTTCGCGAAGTAGGTTTGCAGCTGAGCCCGCGGCAGATCGGCCAAAGCGGTTTGCGGGTAAAGGCCGCGCTCCGCAAAGGTAAGCGCCTTCTGACGAATATCGCTGGCCAGAATGTGGACGCTCCAACTGCACGCATTGCCGCTCATGGCTTCGCAAATCGAGAGACCGATGGAGTATGCCTCTTCCCCAGTCGAACAACCGGCGCTCCAGATGCGCAGACTTTGGGGATTCTGGTCGGCCTTGCGTGCGTATAACTCGGGAAGCACCTGATTGTGAAATACCGAGAACGCGTTGGGATGGCGAAAAAAGCCGGTCTCGCCATCGAGCAGGTGGCCAAGCAGTGTCTCGCACTCGGTGTCAGATGCTTGGAGGCGTCCGAGCAGATCGGCTACGGAATTCAGCCGCCGCAGTACCAGATAGTCGCGGACTTTCGTGCCCAGAACATCCTGCGGACAGTCGAGTAGCACGCCGCCCTGGCGTTCGAGCACGAGGCGCAACTCGGAGAGTTCGTGTTCCAGCACAATGTTGGTCGGAGGCTTGTGCCCTCCCCCCGACCGGCCGAGATTGAAACCTGTACTCATAGAATCCGGGAGAATCGTGCAACTACTTGTCCGCCTTAACGCCGGTGCGCAAGTCTTGGATGCGTATCGGCGGTTGGAGGAGGGCTTCAGTGCCGCCGTGAAACCAGTTCCGAATTGAAAAGCAAGCCGCGGGTGCTACCGACCGACTGCGGCCGCCTGAGTATTGCTCGCTTGTTCCTTTGCTGCCTGCTTCTCCACGAAGGTCATTTCCTTTTCGAGCGAGGAGAAGCGCTGCAAGATTTCGTGTAAACGCAACGCCATGTTGCGAATGGTATCGATCTGTGAACGTTCGCCTGCGGAGAACGCGCCCGGTTCCAGCAACAGGAGTTCCGCGTTGCCCAGCACCGAAGTGAGCGCGTTGTTCATGGTGTGGCGCATGTCGATCACATACTGACCGAGCGTGGCATGACACCGCAAAACGGCATTGATCTGTTCGACGCGCTGAGCGCGATTTACGGCCTCGGAGCGCCGCAGGACTTCGTCAGCGAGCAGGACCAGCGTGTCCGCCCATTCTTCACGCTGGCGAAGAACAAGAAGACGGGCCAATTCGAGACGATATTGATCAGCCGTCGAATCCGGATCGCACACCAGGATCACAGGCTTGCCGCTGGAATCGAGAGCTCGCAGTACGGAGGGCACGGTTTCCGGCCGCAGCCCGCCAACGATCGCGACTTCGAGGGCATCGCGATCCGCGCTATGGACCAACGTGCTGCCCACCACCGTGAATGCCGGGACCGTGCGTTCCGCCTGCCACCGATCGGAAAGCTGACGCGAGAAATCGGGATCATCGGAAACGATAAGAACGTTGCGCGACCCGGCTCCAGCCAACCCGGATTCCTTGTGCCTAAACGCCATTGTTCTCTCCGGTGCCATCCGGATTCCATTCATCCGTTCCGCTCGAAATCTCGAATTCAGGCGCATCGCCTGCAGTGACGTTGAACTTGGAAGCCGGCGCACCTGCCGCCGCCCGAGCGGCCCTAGCCGGTTTAGTCGCCGGGGCTGGTGTGGAAATTTCGGCTTTGTCGCCAGCGACCGTTTGTACCCGAGGCTTGGCCTTATTCCCCGCGGGTGGGACGTTTGCCACATTGCCTAATGCATCATCAATCGCGGCCCGGAGGTCCACCAGCATCCGCAGCGGTTGCCCGGATGAGTATTCAGCCTGGAACATCACCTTCCAGGACTGGCAGATCATGCGCAGCCGGACGATCGGTTCCTCAGCGGAAAATTGGGCGCGGCGACAGTCGATCGTGCTCACCCCGCGATGCTCCAACTCGCGCAGCCCGTCGAAGATGGCGTTCAGGTCCTGGTGCATCAGGCGAAAAAAGGCGCGCCGCATCAGGAAACTGAAACGCGCAAACGAAATCATCGCCACCGGCAGGAAATAATTCTCGCCGCTCTGCACCTTGATCTTTCGCCCCTGCTCGAGGATGCCGCTGTGCAGAAGTTCGTTCATGGTGCGGGCCTTCTGCGCGGACTGCAAAACGTTCTCCAACGGCTTGAGCCAGCCCGGCACCGAGACATCCACTGTTCCCAGCACCGGGGCTAGCATTTTGGCCACGTACTGCAGCGTGACCGCGTTGTCGTCCAGACGGGAGGGCGCGGCGAGCGAGAACAACTGGACGAGGAGGAAATCAGCCTTGTCGCGATCCGAGGGTGACCGTTCCGACTTGTGCAGGTGGTGCAACAGCAAGGTCTGCAGCAGTTCGGGAGTAACGATGGTGGTGGTTTGCAGAAACTGGCGCAGTTGGTGAATCTGGATGCGCTCGTCCATCTCGTCGAGCCAGTGGCCGGCCTGCTCCACCGATTCTTGCGGCGGCTGCTCAACCCCTGTTTCCAGATCGTTACAAGGTACGAGATCGATAACAAACTCGCGGGCCAGGGCGGAGTAGGTGGGATAAAGAACTCGGGCCGCACTCCACTTGGCGGACAACTGGTTAAGGTCAGTGGCACTCATAGTTTCACAATCTAGTCAGGGACGTCCCGGGTAAAGCGGCCTGCAACCGCAGTCCGCTCGCACGGCACAGCCACGACGGAGGCTCCCGCGAACCGTCGCAATTCTGCAGACGAAGCGTTCCGGCAAACTCGATGGGGAGGGCGGAGGCGAACAGCGCCTGGTGAAGTCGAACCAATCTGGTGGAGAGTCGCGTCAGGCCGATTCGAAGTCTTCCCTGCGCCAAGAAGGGGGCGCACTGACTT
>Ga0137419_10000625_pt1 | contig 13521 bp, 10 predicted proteins | sample CZODoug3_1_2_16f_FD_108279 | JGI IMG/M metagenome (GOLD analysis project Ga0137419, IMG submission 108279) | Vadose zone soil fungal communities from Angelo Coast Range Reserve, California, USA - CZODoug3_1_2_16fungal (Illumina Assembly) | ecosystem: Environmental > Terrestrial > Soil > Vadose... | reverse complement strand
TGCACTCCAGTTTCCCCCAATACGATGAGCTCATCTTCGCCGGCCGAGCCAACAGCGGCAAAGTCGCTTTCCACGTAAACCTGACACGTTCCGCAAATGCACGAGCCACCGCAAACCGCTTCAATTCCTTCGACGCCGACTGCGGACGCCGCTTCCATTAGAGTCGGTCCGGCGTATGTCTCGACGATGCGCTCCTCGCCATTGTTCTGAATAAATTTGATCTTCAGCATTAAAAGCCCCGCTTATCAGAGTGCGGTCATACCGCCGTCGATGACGTGCTCTGTGCCCGTAATGAAGCTCGATTCATCGGACGCTAGAAAAATCACTAGATTTGAGACTTCGGAAGATTCGGCCATGCGCTTAAGAGGTATCTGCTTTACGGCTTCTCCCCCATTTTCGTCGGTCGCAGCGGCCATCATCGGAGTCTTGATGTAGCCCGGGTGTACCGAATTGACGCGGATATTTCGCTCGCCGTACTCGACAGCCACTTGTTTGGTCATTCCGCGCACGGCGAATTTACTGGCTACATAGGCGACATTCGGCGAACCGTAAATTGCGACCATGCCGGCGACCGAGGAAATATTCACAATAGACCCGCCGCTGTTCTGAAGCATGCTGGGAATCACCGCCTGCATGCCGAGGAACACAGCGGTTTGGTTTACGCTGCAGATACGCTGGTATTCCTGTTCCGAAAGGTCAACGGTTGATGCCAGCGCGCCGATAATTCCGGCATTGTTCACGAGCACATTGATGCGCCCAAAGCGCTCTTGCCCGAGCTTAATGATCCTATCCCAGTCTGCTTTGCGCGTTACATCTTGTTTCACAAACAGGGTATTCTGCCCCAGTTCGGATGCGAGCTTCGCACCGTCCTCCTCGTTCACGTCGCCCAATATAACTCTCGCGCCTTGTGCGACAAAACAACGAGCATGTGAGGCACCCATCCCCTGGGACGCCCCTGTAATGACCGCCACTTTCCCGGATAGCCTACTCATGTGATTTTCAAACCTCCAGCAAGACGACGCCGCTCGCTGCTTTACCCCGGTTCGCGCGCGCGTATTGCTTCCGTCTTGGCGCCGTTCAAGCCGGAATATGCGACGGTATTGCCTCGAGTATGATGGTCTTGGATTCTAGATAGGGCAGCAAGCCTTCAACGCCGCCCTCTCGCCCCACGCCTGATTGCTTAAAGCCGCCGAACGCAATGCTGAGATCGGCACGGAACTGGTTGTGCCCGACCATTCCTGAACGCAGTCGACGTGCCACGCTATAAGCCTGGTCCACATCGTTCGTGAATACCGAATTGTTGAGGCCGTAGACCGTATCATTGGCTAATTCGATGGCGTGTTCTTCGTCGCGAGCAGCAATCACGCAAAGCACGGGCCCGAAGAACTCTTCCTTGGCAATCGTCGAGTGGTTGTCGACGTTGCCGAATACGGTCGGTTCGATGTAAAAACCACGGTCCAAGTGCGCCGGGCGCTTGCCGCCCGTCGCGAGCGTCGCGCCCTCCGCGACGCCCTGAGCAACAAGCTGTTGGATACGGTCACGCTGGCGGCGCATCGCTACCGGCCCGATCTGAGTCTCGGGCTCGAACGGATCGCCCACCTTGATGACGCTGAACTTTGAGCTCAGCGCCTCCACCATTTGATCGTGGCGCTGACGAGTGACGATGATTCGGGTCAACGATGCGCACACTTGGCCCGACAAGAAGCACGCGGGTCCAACGATCGCGTTCGCCGCCATCTCGACATCGTAATCGTCGAGAATGACCGCGGCCGATTTGCCGCCTAATTCGAGCGCATAGCGGGCGACGCGTTCGCTGCAAATGGAAGCGATCCGCTTTCCTACCGCGGTCGACCCGGTGAAGCTGACCATATCCACGCCGTGATTCCGCACGAGCGCCTCGGACGCGGCCCGATCCGCTGTCAGCACATTGAGGACCCCTGGCGGAAGGCCGGCGTGCGCGGCCACTTCCGCCATGATGTAGGCGGCGCCTGGCGCCTCCGGAGACGCTTTGAGCACAATGCAACAACCCGCGAGCAGTGCCGGCGCGATCTTATCCGCGATGGTGATGATGGGCGCATTCCACGGAATGATGGCGGCGACGACGCCTACGGGCTCGCGGGCCAGAAGTCCGACGGCTCCACCGCTCGCCGGTTTGTGCCTTTCCTCGAAATTGAAGGTGTCCGCAAGGCCAGCGTAGTACTCATAGACGTGGCCAATACCCCCGGCGATATCTCGCGCGATGGAGTGCAGCACGCCCATCTCGTTCGGCCAGACCTCGGCAACATCTTCGGCTCGCTCAGTCACCAGCTGCCCCATGGTTTTAAGAACACTCGCGCGCTCGCCATGGGTCATCCGGGGCCAAGGGCCTCGATCGAAAGCCTGTCGCGCCGCATGCACTGCCCTCTCGATGTCAGCCTCTCGCGCGGCAGCGACACTGACAAAAATCTGCTCCGTGGCCGGTGCAACTACATCGATCCGCGCGCTGGAGCTTGGCTCGACCCACTTGCCGTCGATGAACAGGCGATCTGCGTTTCCAAATGGTATATGGTCGGCTTTCGGCTTTACGTTCATCATAAACTAGGCCCTCGATTGGTAGATCGCCGTCAGAACTTAAAGGTCAGCTCCGCGCCATATTGGCGAGGTGCACCCGCTACCGCGGTATTGAATCCCACGTCGGGGCCGAGACCAAAACCACCGACGTAGTTCGTGCGGTTAGCGAGATTCTTGACATAGGCAGAGACGGTGAGTTTCGAACCCATGACATCGGTCCAATCCCCCCGCATGTTGATGAGCGCGTAGGCGGGAAGCAATGTACCTGGCGCGACGCTGTAGAGCAAACTCGTGAATGCTTGAGAGGTCTGATAGTAGGCGTCCGCGCGGATCGACATTCCACCCCATTCACTCGGCGTCGGCAGAGAGACTGTCGTGAAAGCGTCACCCGTCCAGCGCGGAGTGTCCTGGTAGTTGCTGAAATCGGTGGGCTGCCCCGCCACCACGACGTCGCCCTTTGGATATGTAGCGTGCGCAAAGGCGCCGGCGCCACCCAGCGTCAGCCAGTCAAGAGCACGAATCTGACCATCCACTTCGACTCCATTGACCCGGCCCTGCGGCACGTTCAAGGTTAGCGATGACGGAGCTCCGCCGATCGTGAAATAGACGTCGCGCTGTACCCCATCGACGACCTGATTGTAAATCGCAACGTTGATCTGCGCGGAACGATCGAAAATGCGGCCGGCATACTTCGCGCCCAATTCCACATCGTGCGTTCGCTCGGGACCGTACTGGTTAACGTTGCCCACGGGCGTCGTTGTCCCATTGAAGTTACCCGCGCGCCAACTCCCGCGCGTAACTACGTATGTCAGAAACTCCGGGGTAACTTGATACTGGAGGCCCACTTGCCAACTGGGATCCTTTTCACTCATTGATTGGGCCGGATATCCCGGGAATCTGGACAGCGGGCCTTCGATCAATTTGATTTCTTCCCACGTTTCGCGAGCGCCAAGGGTGAAGCTCAAACCGGACGTAATCGACGAGAGGTCATAAGTGCCCTGGGCGTATACCGCCTGCGTATGGTCACGATCGGTCCAGTTATGATGGAAGTACTGGAGCGGCTGCGGCAGGCTAATACCCACGACCGTCGGGATATCGGTAACGTCAATTTCCGCCGCGGCATATAAACCGACGATGTACTTCAGGTGCTCCTGCAGCGCATGCCCTTGAAGCTGTAACTCCTCTGACCATTGGTCGATGTCATACTGCACGCCAACGGTTGTCGGGTACGCCGCAAGGTCTAGCACCCCCAGCCTCGCCCCCGAGAGGGCGCCGTCCGAGCGTGTCCCGTGATGCTGCACCGAGGCGATATTCTTAATGGTTAGATCGGAATCGACGTCGAAGGTCGTCGTATTTTCCGCGTACGAGTCCTCGGAACGATGCAGCGGAGTATAGGGCAGACTCGTTTTATAAGGCCCCTCTGCTTGCTGCTGCGCCAACTCCTGGGCTATACCTCCGGGCACCAGCGCAGCCAACGCGGGACTCCAAAATGGACCGCCCGGCGTGTAAAGGAGGGCAGCGGTGTCGGCAAGGACATGTCCATTATTGGTCGAGCCGACTGGGTAATAAGAGTACAGACCGCCAGTCAGTTCCGTACCCCCGTACCACCCGTATTGGATCACTGTCGTTGTCGTCAGTTTGTCCGTCAGTGTAATTTTAAGCGTGGCGCGGCCGGATTTCGCCGCGGTATCCCCCAAGGTTGAGCCGTTGGTAAGGTTAGTGACATAGCCCGTTTCGTTAGTGAAGTCCGCTGCGAGTCGCAGATCCACCTTGCCAGGCACGATAGGGAGATTTACCGCACCTTGATACTCGCGAAGATTGTAATTGCCATTCTTGATCGTAAAATACCCGCCGAACGTATCGCTCGCTTCCGCGCTCGTGTAAAGGACTGCGCCGCCCGTCGCGTTTCGGCCGAACAAGGTACCCTGAGGCCCCTTAAGGACTTGGACGGAGGCCAGGTCATAAAAAGCAGTTGCCGTTTGTGATGAGACGACGACGTCGTTGAAATACGGCAACACCCCAGGGCTGGAGCCCGAAAACGCATCGAGTGTCTGCCCGCGAATGGTGTAGTTGATTTGATTCTGTGATGCCGTGGTCTTGACGGTTAAGCCTGGCACCGACTGCTGCAAATCCGTCTCCGTGGTTATGCCACGCGCTGCAAGGGATTCCGAATCGAAGGCTGTCACCGCAACCGGCACTTTGGACTGGGATTCGGCGCGACGCGTCGCAGTCACCGTGATCTCCTCCAGATCACCACTGCTGGGGCGCCCCGCTATTGACGGGGCAACCGCTGTATCCGACGCATCCGCTAGCGCAAACTGCGACCCGAACAGCGAGACGATCAGGGCGATTCCAGCCCCCGCGCCCGCAGCCCGGAACGCATGGTCCGTCTTTCTCGGCCGTTTGTAGTTTTGTGACTTGGTCGCCATTTCGTCCCCCATTTACCTTGTAACCGTACGTCGTCTCAGCCACGACGAATCACCCGTTATCCACAGCTCCGTTGACAGACGATATGTGATTTATCCGCAGTATGTGCCCTCTTTTTTTACTCGTCAACACTCGTGTTGCAAACCAGACGGGCAACGAGGATGATTTGTGGGTGCCCATTTGAAATCGTCTTTCGCTACCAATTACAGTACGGACAGGGCTTCCCTTAAACGCTCGGCAGGACCATCAATGAATCCAAGGCGACTGGACGGAAAGGTGGCCATCGTCACCGGTGCAGGACGCGGCATCGGCCGAATGGAGGCGCACTGTTTGGCACGTGCCGGCGCCAAACTTGTGATAAGCGACTTCGGCGTCGATGCCGGCGGTACGCCTACTGCAGAAATCGTCGCGCAGGAAATTCGCGCTTTCGGGGACGAAGCAGTGAGCAGCACCGAGGATTTAATGCGGCAACGCGGTCCGACGCAGGTTGTTGCCACGGCTCTCAGATGCTTCGGCGGCCTCGACATCCTTGTAAACAACGCGGGGTTACGCGGCGGAAATCCCATCCATAAAATGACAGAAGAGCAATGGGATACCGTGCTCGACAGTCATTTGAAAGCCTCATTCCTCATGATTCGCGAAGCCGCGCCGCATATGAGAACGCGCGGCGGGGGCGTGATTATCAATACGGGCTCGGAGGCCGGCCTTGGCATGCCGTTCAATTCGGCGTATGCGGCCGCCAAGGAGGGACTCGCAGGCCTTTCGCGCAGCGTCGCTCGCGAACTGGGCCGATTCAACATCCGTTGCAATCTCGTCCGTCCAAGAGCTACCGCCGGACAAACCGGTGGCGGCGACTGGTTTCAGCAAAAGCTTCAGGGAGAATGGCAGCCGCTGCTCAAATCCCTCGGACCGCATTGGATTGGCTCTCGAGGGAACGCCGGCTGGGACAGGCCCGCCCCCCCAGATTCCATCGCGGCATTCGTTACCTGGCTGTGCACATCAGCGGCGGGCAATGTCAACGGACACGATTTTTTTGTCGGAGGCGACGAGGTTGCGATTCTGTCGCCGCCCGAATTCACGTCGAGCATTTTTCGCGAAGGCGGCTGGAACCTGGATGCGCTCGACCAATTTGGCGCTACACTCACCAAGGATCTACCGGATCCGTTCCGTGTCGAAAACCCCTTTACCAACGATGATTAACGAGCGGCGCAACACATGAAGGATTATCCGAGTTACGAAGGCCTCAAACTCGACCGACCCGATACAGGAGTGTTGCGAATTACGCTGTCGCGCGGCAAGGCCAACGCCATGGACTATCAGATGCACCACGATCTGACCTCTATCTGGCCCCTGATCGATCAAGACCCGCAAACCAGCGCCGTCATCTTGACCGGTGCCGGCAAGCTTTTCTCAGCGGGCGGCGACTTCGAGACCGAGCAGAAAATGATCGATGATTGGCGCTACCGCACGACTATGTGGAAGGACGCGCGCGACTTGGTGCAGAACTTGTTGAATTTCTCGAAGCCAATGATTTCTGCCATCAACGGCTCGGCGTCGGGTGCGGGGCTCGCGGCGGCGTTGCTGGCCGATGTCGCCATCATGGGGCGCTCGGCGAAGCTCGTCGATGGCCACACCCGGTTGGGCGTGGCGGCCGGCGATCACGGTGCATGGCTCTGGCCACTGCTGTGCGGACTTGCCAAGGCCAATTATTACTTGCTCACCTGCGATCCGGTGCCGGCGGTCGAAGCGGAGCGTATCGGGCTTGTGGCGCTATGCGTGGATGATGACCAACTGCAGGCAAAATCGCTCGAGATTGCCGCGCGACTGGCGCGCGGCGCGCCCACGGCGCTGCGCTTCACGAAACACGCGCTGCGCGGCTGGCTGCGCATGGCCTGGCCGATTTTTGAGGCGAGCCTTGCCCTAGAAATGTTGGGTTTTCACGGCGATGAGCCGCGCGAGGGACTCGCATCGCTCGTGGAAAAGCGTCCGCCCAACTTCGACCAAAATAGTCCGATCTGACCATGCTCGAGTGGCGCGAGGTCACCCGTGGTCTGGCATTTCCGGAAGGTCCGGTCGCGCTACCCGATGGTTCGATACTCCTCGTCGAAATGCGGCGGCAGACGCTGACCTGCGTGGCGCCCGATGGAACTCAGCGTATTGTAGCGAAATTAGGAGGGGGACCGAATGGCGCCGCTATCGGTCCCGACGGCCGTTGCTATGTGTGCAATAACGGTGGCCTGCTCTTTCATAACACCGCCGAAGGCTTGACGATTCCCGGCCTGGTTCCCGCAGATTACGCCGGCGGCTGGATCGAGGCCGTAGATCTCGCCACGGGGCGCAGCGAAGTCTTGTACCGAGAATGTAAAGGCGTGCCGCTGTACGGACCCAATGATCTCGTCTTCGACGCCCTCGGCGGCTTTTACTTCACCGACAGCGGAAAGGTTCGTGAGCGCGATCGAGATCGCGGCGCAGTGTTTTATGCACGCACCGATGGCAGCTTTATCAGGCGCATCGCCTTTCCAGTCGAAGGCGCCAACGGCATCGGATTGTCGCCCGACGATACGACGCTGTATGTGGCCGAATCAACCACCGGCCGCCTGTGGGCCTACGACCTCACCGGACCGGGCGAAATCAAGCGAGTCGCCGGCGAGGTGCCGTGGCTGCGCGGCCGAATGCTATTTGCAACACCGCATTTCTCAGTGCTCGATTCGCTTGCGATAGACTGCGCCGGCAACATCTGTGTAGCCGACATTCCCAGCGGAGGCATCACCGTCGTGTCGCCGTTGGGCACGATGATCGAACAACATGCGACTCCCGACGCGTTCACCACCAATATTTGTTTCGGTGGCGCGAACCTGAGTCAAGCATTCGTCACGCTCTCATCGACCGGGAGGCTGGTCGCCACGAAATGGCCGCGTGCAGGCTTGGCGCTACATTGGCTCAATCGACGTCGATCCCCTTCGGCGTAATGCTTAAAGTGTCGCGCTCAGACGCTCGACCGCTTCCAGATAATCGCGCATAAACTCTTCGACCACGCTGCGGGTACTTTGACTGGTCTTCATCAGGCCGACTCCTTGTCCGACGAAGTAGCTCGCAAGCTGGGTAGCGCCCTTGTGGCCGCCATTCGCGAGTTTGAGCACTTTTTTCATGCACGTGTCGGAGACCATAGACTGTAACGGCATGGGCAATGGGACAGGCGCGCCTTCTGCTTCCCACGCATCCGTCCAGTCAGAACGCAGTTGCCGACAATATTTTCCGGTTCGAGATTTCGAGCGGATAGTGCCGCGCGAACCTGCCGCTAGCATTTTCTCCTTGACCACGGGCGAAGTTTCCGCCTCGGGGGTGGTGAGCCACACCGAACCTGTCCAAGCACCCGCGGCGCCCATGGCCATACAGGCGGCCATCTGCCGTCCGGTCACGATGCCGCCCGCCGCAAGCACCGGGGTCTTCGAGTTGATTCCGCGCAGGGCATCCAGGACTTCTGGCACGAGCACCATCGTACCGATCTCGCCACAGTGGCCGCCCGATTCGGTGCCCGCTGCGATGATGACATCGACGCCAACCTCGACCTGCCTGATGGCATGCTCGGGAGCCCCCACAAGCGCTGCGACCGGCACACCGGCCCGTCGACTGCGCTCGAGCATGTACTGCGGCGGAGGCCCTAACGCGTTAGCGATGAGTTTAATCGGATGCGAGAAGGCTACTTCAAGCATGTCTTGCGCGGCGGAATCGCGAATGTTACGACCGATTTTCGAGCCTCGCTCGAAACGCTCGTCCGTGAGGTCGGAGGTGTCGATGTCATGGCGTTTCAGGATATCGCGTGCGAAATCCTTGTATTTAGCCGGTATGGAGGCCGCTGCGCTCGCTGTGGAGACTTGTGCGGATTTGCCCTCGAATTTCGATGGCACAATGAAATCGACCCCGTATGGCTTGCCGCCGATATGCTGGTCGATCCACTTGAGCTCGAGTTCCAATTGCTCCGGCGAAGATATATCCACTGCGCCGAGTACGCCCATGCCACCCGCCTTCGATACCTCGACAACGACGTTTCGACAATGCGAAAACGCCAGCAGAGGAAACTCGATCCCAAACATGTCACAGATGGCCGAATTCATTGAAAATCTCCCCCACCCATAAGGTATGCTTCCAACCTTAACGCCGAACATAGTATAACGCAATCAACACTAATGTTGATTGCTTGCGCAAAACCTAGGGGCTGGCTCAAGGATTCAAGACGCCGCCCAGGGGGGAATGTGAATCTGCCGGCAGAGGCCGCTATGATCGGGGCCATGACTCGGATTGTAGGCGCTCAGAATGGAGTCGAAGAATGGTACGAGGATTGTCTAGTCGGCGTTCCAACGCGCGCAGCGCGGGCGGCGACGAATACGAGAGGAAGCGAAAAGCCATCGTGATGGCCGCAGCGGCCGTGTTCAGGGAAAAGGGCTTCGCGGCTGCGAACGGCGACGATATCGCGAAAAAAGCCAAGATGGACCGTGCATCGCTGTATTACTACTATGGCGGAAAGCAAGAAATCTTCCGCGACATGGTGGGCGAAGCGGTCACCGGCAACGTGTTGATGGCTGAACAGATCGCGGCCTCGGCGGATTCCGCGCCAAATAAACTGAGGCGCCTGATCGAGGGGCTGTTTTCTTCCTATGCCCATCATTATCCTTATTTATTCGTATTTGTGCAGGAGGAAATGACCCGGCTCACGAAAGACAAATCAACCTGGAGCATCACCATGAAGCGCTTGGACAGGCGTTTCGACGATGCCGTGATCAAAATCATTCAAAACGGTTTGGACGATGGTTCATTCAATCCAGGCGACGCGCGGTTGATGGCGGTGGCCATCATCGGGATGTGTAACTGGAGTCACCGCTGGTTCGACCCGAGTCGCGGCATCGAGGGCGCGAAAATCGCGACGGCCTTTTCTGATCTCGTGCTCAACGGCATGGTCGCGAAGCAGGCCTAAACCAATCCGACTTCGCGGGCCTTGATTTGCAAGGCCAGATATTTTGAGTACGGTCGACACTGCTGCAGACTACCGCCCATCAGCCAAAAGCCGGGCTGCCCGGTGCTGCGCCACATAGCCCGCACCTCCCCCTCAGCGTCCAGTCCCCAAATGGGCCCCACGCGATCGGCCACCGCGTCGCCCATGAGCGAGCGCACGGATTCTGACATGTTCGAGTACCCAGTCGCCACCACGAGAACATCCACATCCATCGAGGTGCCGTCAGTGAAGGACACGGTATTGCCCTCGAGCCTCGCAATTTCAACGCCCTGCTTAATCTTGATCTTGCCCTCGATGATCAATTCAGAGCAACCGACGTTGATATAATAGCCGCCGCCATAACGGTGGTATTTCATCAAAAAGCCGCTGTTGTCCTCGCCGAAATCCGTCGCGAAACCGGCATCACGCAGCCCTTGCAGAAGATCTCGATCCATCTCCGCGATGCGCTTGGTCATTTCCTTGTGCAGCTCGGCAACTACAGGGAACGGGAAGGAATTGCCTGCGAGATCCGCATCCCGAATGGGCATTCCATTGTCAGAATACAGCGCATACGCGCGGGCAGCGCCGGGCTCGACACTGACTACACAGGTCGATGATCGCTGCAGCATGGTTACCTGCGCCCCGCCCGTGCAGAGGTCCTGCGCAACATCATGTCCACTGCTCCCCGTGCCGACCACCAAAGCGCGAACGCCCGGTGACGTCAATCCGCCAGCGTAATCACCCGCGTAGATCAATTGGCCGGCAAATCTATCCACCCCCGCGATGGTCGGTCTGTTTTGCTTACCGAAGACACCGGTGGCTTGCACGATGTGATGAGGATGCAAGATCAGTAGGGAGCCGTCCGGATTTTTGATTTGCACGAGCCAACGGTGCCTGCATTCGTCGTATTCGGCGCCGATGAGGTTGGTCGACGTCTTCACGTTGAGTCCCATGGCAGACGCATAAATGCCAAGCCAATCCGCCATCTGTTCCTTGGATAAATAGTTTGGCCAAGTCGACGGGAACGGCAGAAACGGCAAATGATTCGCGGCAGTTTCGTTGTGCAGAATCAGCGACTGGTAGCGGTTGCGCCAGTTGTCGCCGATCTGTTTCTCACGATCGATGACCAGGGTATCGATGTTGAGCGCGCTCAACCGGGCGGCAATGGTCAGCCCCGCATGCCCGGCACCGACGACCAGCACTTGAGGGTCGAGGGTGTTGGCCTGCCCGGCGTCCGACTTTTTGACGTATCCATGGTGATTGGTGAGGCGCGGTCGACGCATTCCCGCGCGCTCTTCGAAGCCCTTGATGTCTTCCATACTGGTGAAAAAGGTCCACGCGCGCCAGTCGCCGCTGTCGTCGGATGCGCGGATGAGGCGTACATGTCCGCGGCAGGTTGCGACATCGGTCTCGAAGGTGAAAGACGATTCCGCGGTCATACCGCGTGTGCGGTGCTCGAATACTTTGCAAGCACCTTCCTCGGCACGTACCCCGCACAACGAATGACGGCCCGCGGCTGCCATCAGTCCCGCCGCGATCAACGCAGGGCTGCCAAAGGTGCGAAAGTCCCAAGTAAGAGCCAGATGATCGCGCCAGTAGCCGTCGGCCAGAAACAACCGACGTAGCGCCGCACTGTCCGCTTGTGCCAACGCGGATGCCAACCTCCCAAGCCAGTCCTGCACTGGAGAGTTCTCCGCGAGCATTGCTGCGGGAGCGCTGGGCCGTTCGTTCGCGGGAAACTCAATCACGTCAGTTAAATCCGAGGGTGACATTCCTATGATAGGGAAGATGCCGGACAATGTGGATGCGTGTCAACACATTTGTTGATATAATGCGAGACGCTGATTCGCGTTGTCGGCGCGGAACCACGGGAACTCCGCCAATAGAAGACCTTCGAAAAGGGAAACGACTATGTCCGATATATTTGATTATGTCATCGTGGGGGCAGGCGCGGCCGGCTGCGTGCTCGCCAATAAACTCACCGCGAACCTCGCGACCAGTGTGCTGGTGATCGAAGCGGGCCCCACCGATTCAAATCCGTTGATTCATATGCCGCGCGGACTCGGCAAGCTCTACACGAATACCGAAACTACGTACTTCTACGACGTGCAACGCACTGCCGGCAAGCCCGAGACAGAAGCTTGGTTGCGTGGCCGGATGCTCGGCGGCTCGACCTCGCTCAACGGCCTGATGTATCAACGCGGACATCAAGAAGATTACGATCACTGGGAAAGAGATCTCGGTCTCGCGGGTTGGGGTTGGGCCTCCTTCGGCCGGATCTTCAAGGCTATGGAAGACCACGAGTTGGGTGCCAATGCACATCGTGGCGCAGGCGGACCCGTGACGGTTTCGGTTACCAAGAACCACACGCTGCTGATGGACAAGCTGATCGAAGCCGGCGGCAAACTGGGGCTGCCGCAATTCCAAGACGCCAATTTGCCCGAGCAGGAAGGCATCGGTTACATCAACAGCACCATCCGTCAGGGTCGGCGCTGGAGCGCCAACAAGGCGTTCCTGGAATCGGTCCGCTCCCGCAAGAACCTCACCGTGGTGATCAACACCGAAGTCACGAAGATTCTCGTCGACGGCCGCAGGGCGGTCGCGGTCGAGTGCAAGCAGGGAGATAAGCGCATCACCTACCGCGCAGGCCGCGAAATCATTTTGGCAGCAGGTACGATGCATTCCCCGAAAATCTTGCAGTTGTCCGGCATCGGGCCGGGCGTAAACCTTCAGTCGCTCGGTATTCCTGTTATTCACGATAGTCCAGAAGTAGGGGCAAACCTGCGCGAGCACTTGGTATTCCGAGTTCAGTATCGATTAAGCGGCGACTACAGCCAGAACAAGCAACACAGCGGGTGGCGCGTCATGTGGCACGGGTTTCGCTACATGCTGACTCATGGCGGCCTGATGTCGGATCCGCCCTACGATGTAACCGCGTTCGTTCGCACCCGAAAGAATCTCACGCGCCCCGATGCGCAAATCGTCATCGGCAATATGTCCATGTCCATCGCAGAAGAAGGCTTTACCGTGGATGTGAAACTGGAAGACGAACCGGGTGCTTCCATCATCGGCTACAACATGCTTCCGGAGAGCCGCGGCAGCGTCATGATCAAGTCCGCCGATCCAGATGCAAAACTTCAGGTGATTGCCAACTACCTGAGCGACCCGCGCGACCAAGCCACCGCCATTGGCATCGTCCGCTTCATGCGCGCCCTGTTCGAGCATCCAGTGGTCAAGCCGTACGTCAAAGCCGAACTGCTTCCGGGCCCCTCGGTGGAGACCGATGATCAGATCCTCGCGGCCTACGACAAAGTCAGCGGCCCAGGCTATCACGCCGTCGGCACCTGCCGCATGGGCATTGATGCCGCCAGCGTGGTCGATGAGAAGCTACGGGTACGCGGCGTGACAAACCTGAGGGTAGCGGACATCTCCATATTCCCGACGCTGGTATCGGGTAATACCCAAGCGCCGGCTATGGCCGCAGCATGGCGGGCCGCGGAGATCATCGAGGGCGGCTAAAAGAACGCTTGTAGCTGCGTCTGTGCTCGTCCGAG
>Ga0137419_10000624_pt1 | contig 13522 bp, 13 predicted proteins | sample CZODoug3_1_2_16f_FD_108279 | JGI IMG/M metagenome (GOLD analysis project Ga0137419, IMG submission 108279) | Vadose zone soil fungal communities from Angelo Coast Range Reserve, California, USA - CZODoug3_1_2_16fungal (Illumina Assembly) | ecosystem: Environmental > Terrestrial > Soil > Vadose... | reverse complement strand
GGTGGGGGATTGACAGCCGTTTCGCAGCACGCACGGGCTTTCCCGTAACTCTGAACGGAGGAAGCCCGATCCTAGATCCGGCTACGGCCCACTACTTTTATGCTGGATTGGATCACGTCCCCGACGCGCCACTCTACCTGTACGGCGCAGCTTACCCGGGGGGGAGAGAGATCAATCCCGGTGCTTTCGCCCCACCCGTATCAGGCCAAGGAAACGCACCTCGGAACTTTGTACATGGGTTCGGAGCCTGGCAGCTGGACTTGGCAACGCGGCGGGATTTCATGCTCACAGATAGGTTCCGGCTCCAATTCCGAGCCGAGGCGTTCAATGTCTTCAATCATCCTAATTTTGGCACAATTAACTCCACCTATTGCCCTTCCCAACCTGGCTGCACCTTCGGTCGAGCGACACAAACCCTCGCTCAGAGCCTGGGCGTTTTGAGTCCTCTTTATCAAATGGGCGGCGCTCGTTCGCTGCAGTTCTCCCTGAGGCTCTCTTTCTAGGAACCCATTTACACCGGCAAATCTCTAGTTGAGCAGGTCTGCGAGATAGCAGTGGAATCTCGTACTGCCACGGTACTGGCTGTTGCCAGGGATTACAAACGGGCAAGCATCGGGCGCGCAGATGATGGACGAAAAAGGCGCAGTGACTGAAAAACGGCAGTGTTTGAGGGCGCTGGCTCTTCTTATAGCCCCAATACTATTCAGTGAGTGCCTCAGTCACGGGCAACAGAGCGGCCCCATACAGACGCGCCCGATCACCGTCGCCGACGCCATCGGGATGACACGTTTGGCCGACACGGACTATTTTGCAGGAGGTCCTGGCCGAGGGCAGGTCGCACACTTCTCTCCGGACCGGAAGCGGTTTATTGTTGTCCTGCAAAAGGGTAACTTGTCACGGAATGTGAATGAATTCACGATGCTCTTATTCGATACGACTACTCTGCCACATGTGGCGATGCCCGTTTCCCTGGTGACAATGGCGTCTTCTTCAAACCGGGACGCCATTAAGGACGTGAAGTGGCTATCCGACAGCCGAACTGTTGCATTCATTGGGGAGCAACCCGGCGGATTCCCTCAGGTGTATACCGTTGACACCAAACGAAGGCGGCTCCGTAGGATTACCAATCACCCGACGGTGATCAGCGACTATGACATTCGCAGTGATGGCCGCGAACTGGTGTTCGTTGCCGACTCACCCTTGGAGACTGCCGGCTCGGAAGACTCACCGCGGGATGGAATTGTGATCACCCACCAGAGCCTTTTTGAGCTTCTCAGAGGTTGCAGCTCTGATTCACCGTGGAAACCTGCCACGCTATTTCTCCAGAGATTTCGCGGGACTCCCGTGGAGATTACAATGCCCCCCGGAAAGGTGCTCATTCGGGACAGTTCTGAATTGGCACTCTCACCAGACGGCCGCTACGCCTTGATGACGGCGTGGATCGAGGATGTTCCCAGCGAGTGGACCCGGTACGAGGATAGATTCGTGCACCAGGTCGTCACTTCCAAGCCGCGACGCGGCCAACCATCGCATTTGAAAGAATATCTTCTATTGGACACGCGGAGCGGAGAGGTCTCGCTATTATTGAATGCGCCCATGTTAGGTCCTATTCCGGCGACATGGGCGCCGGATAGTAGGTCAATTCTTCTCCGGGGAGCGTGGCTGCCTTTGGAGACACGTGGCCTCGGAGCGCCGCAACCCGAACATCAGACCTACGATGTTGAGATCGTGCTTCCGAGCAAGAGTCTGCGGGTAATTCGGGCTGACCATCTACCGGAGGGAACCCAAGATGCGGTCCCGATAGCCGTCCAGCTCAAAGAGGATGTGAACACGCCGCCGAGGTTATATGTGTCGAGCCTTCCGATTCATCGGGACACACTCCTGCTGGATCTCAATCCTCAGTTCAGTTCCCTCAGATTCGGTATCGTAAATCCTATCGAATGGGAAGCGACCGATGGGCACACCGTGTTAGGGGGGCTATACCTTCCACCGGACTTCCAGCCCGGAAGGCGGTACCCGCTGGTAATTCAAACTCACGGATTTCGCCCGGATCAGTTTTCCATGGACGGTCGGTCGGAATGGAGCAGCGGTTTTGCGGCTCGCCCACTGGCTGCCAAAGGCATTGTTGTTCTCCAGGTGGGGGGAGCAAAAAACCGGGATGATTTCAAGTACGCGGATGCTGTTTCTGAAGGGCCTCGGGAAATGTCTGCCTACGAGGGCGCAATTGACCACCTGGACAGCCTGGGTCTCATCGATAGAGATCGAATTGGAATCGTGGGTTTCAGTCGAACGGTTTTTGAGGTGGCCTACACGCTGACTCACTCCAAGTATCGCTTTGCTGCAGCATGCCTCGTGGACGGTATTGACGGTGGATACTTCCAGGAGATCGCATTTGGCCCTGGCGATGGGGTGTTTCTGAACGGCGCTGAGCCTGCTGGTCACGGGCTCGAGGAATGGCTCAAGAATTCCCCCGGTTTCAACTTGGACAAGGTGCACGCTCCAATTCGACTCGTGGCGTTGGGGCCGAGCGGAGTACTCGAGGTCTGGGAATGGTTTGCGGTCCTCTCTCGGCTCTCCCGTGCAGTTGAGCTTATGTATCTGCCGCAGGCGGCCCATTTGATCGTGAAACCACGGGAGCGCATGGCGGCGCAGCAGGCCCTGCTGGATTGGTTTTGCTTCTGGCTTGAAGGGCGAAGCGACAATGCTGGCGCCAAGGAACAATACCAGCGCTGGCTACTACTGAGACAAGGTCAGTCACCGTAACTTTCCATGCGCAAGCCGAAGCTGCGGAAAAACCTGCCGGGCATCCGATGTTTTGTGGATGCCCAGCAGGTGGATTACTCGTCCGCTTCGTACGCATTCGCGGTAGCGAGCTGCATCGAGCCGTTGTTGTCGCTGGCGGTGTTGCCCTTGTCTTTGTGCATGATCGCGTTGAGTGCGCGATCCAAGCAGAATATTTCCGGTTTCTGGTACAACATGGTTTTCGTTCTCCTTTTGCTGAATTGACTTACACTCAACCTGTTTGGGTTGAATTCTTCGCGCGCAGTCCGCGCGGGGTCTCCCATTCCAAGCCGTAACGTTTTGCTTGCCGGTGCCCCACAGCAGCGTGACTGTGCTGAAGGTGGTCAAGAAGACCTCCCTCGTTTAAATTCCGCAGCCAGGACTCCATGGTCAGGGTGCGCATCAACAACACCGTTGGAGCGTCGAGTCCGCGCCTCAGCTCTTCGATCGACCTCGCCAAGGCTCTCGCGTCCACGATCTCCATCGAATCGCTGAGCAGATCGGGATTTCTATCCCTTAGACTCGCCCACAGTGCCAGTACGGCAGCCCGGGGCCGTCGGTCAGCAAATGCCTTCCTCTTCCGGTTGAGCACGCCTACCGGTACCAAGCCCGCAAGAGCCCGGCGTGCCAGCGAACGACGCTGTCCGGGGCGGACCAGTTGTTCCGGGGGAATTGCATAGAGAAATGTCATAAGGTCACGATCGAGATAGGGATAGCGTCTTTCGTAGGGCGGTTGTGAGGACAGAGGAGACCACGCCAGTTGTCTCTGCAACTGGTTCAGGGTTGCGAGGTTCTCTTGAAAGCTCGGCAAAGGACCAAACATTTTGAGCCGGACAGCGTTACCCTCCCACACTACTCGACTGCGCCTAACAAAAGTCGGACTGAGCCACGGTGCTGGTCGCTTGAACTTCGGCAGACGGGTGGTCGCGGCAGGGCAAAATGCCTTCACCGTGTTTAGAAGCAGATGGAACCAGGGTTCCTCGTTGCTCAGCGCCCAAGCACAGAGTGAGCTGGCCAGCTTGCCCAACCGTCCTCGTGCCAGGAGATCCGCGAGTTCTGGTATGGGTGTTGGAACGCCGCCACAGACTTCGTCACCGCCGATTCCGGAGAGGAGGACCCGAATATTTTCTGACGCAACGTGGGGTGCGAATTGCTCGGGAGCCATCCCGGCGTTTTCTGCAGCGCCTGGGATGGGGGCAAAACTGTGATTACCCGAGTCAAACGTTAGAGCTCTGAGACCACTTGCGTCAATGTGGCACCCGCTCCGGCCACGCTGTTTCTCCACCAGAGTGAAGTAAGGGGATTCGTCCCAGTTGGGCTCAGAGTTGTCGTAGTAGGAAACCGTCTCGAGTATGGACGCCTCGGTGTGCTTTCGTGCGAGGATGGCGTCCGCCACGCACACAATGGAGGACGAGTCCATGCCCCCGCTCAACTCCGCGAGAACTGGTGTATCCGAACGTAAGCGCCGCCGCACGGCGTCCGCGAATACTGTTCGAAAATGCTCCTCGTATTCTGGGTCGCTACGGTAACGAATCTCCTCAGAGGGATTGAAGTCCCAATATTTGGAGATCTGTCGACGTCCCTTTCTCAAGTGGACCATGGAAGAGGGCGGAACGGAATGAATCCCAACGTAAGGAGTCAGATGTGGCGCGGGGAAAAGTGCTAACCAGCCGGCTATGTACTCTTCGTCAAGTGTAAGGGGATGTCTGGCGCATAGGATGAGCGGGTTGAGGACTGTGCTCCACGCGACCTGGTTGTCCTCGACTGAATAGTAGAGATGGCGAGTCCCCACGAAGTCCTTGGCCAGGACCAGCACTTGATCTTTTGGATGCCAGACAGACAAGGCCCAGTCACCAATCAGCCTGCGAAACGCGTCATTGCCCCAGTGTTCGTAGGCTGCAGCCACTATGGAAACATCGGTCGAGTTCGTCCAGACGTCAGGCTTTAGCTCTTCGAGAAGATTCTCGCGATTGTCGAGGCGACCATCCCAGGTAATCACCAATCCTGACGACGAAATGTGCGGCTGATTCTCCATCCGGGATTCTTTGGTTGTGTAAAAGGCACGGTAGATGATCCCGACATTGTTTTCGCAGAAGCATCCCTCGGCATCGGGGCCGTACTCGGCAAGTACCGGACGAACCGGCTCGAACTCGCGAGGTTCAACGGGTCGCCCATCCAGGTTCCACTTTCCAAACTGTACACTCATCTTCGCACCTGATTTCTGCTTGAGTTGCGCTTAGCACCTGTCGAGCACCGCGTACACTTCTCGTACGTAAGGCTTGTCATTTACGACCTGACCGTCCACTTCAACCCAAGCGTGGGCCTTGAAAGGCATCTGCTGAATGCCGATCAACAGCGTCGCAGGTATCCCGTTGCGCCTGAGGAAACACGCTGTCACTGCCGATCGTTGTAGACAGAGGGCCCTTTTCCAGTACCAGATGCAGGCCACATTCACCGCCGAACAGATCCGGGCGACTGAATCGGGCTGACCTCGTTTCCTGCCAACCGGACATCCGCGAACTTTGTGGTACAAGAGAGCAAAATCTTGCCGAGTCAAATAAAGATCGAAATGAATCAACCCCAGGTAGGCCCGGAGCACCAGGAGCAACATGGCAACGACTCTCCCTTCAGACCGGCAAGTCAAGCTGGTCACAAAGAAATGCGACTCGATCAGTCAGCCCCTCAATCCGCTCGGTCAGAGGAAGCACAGGTGAATGCCCTCGATGGGGGCTGTAGTCCAGGAATATGGGGTGCGGGGATACGTTAGCGGCCTGCAGCCTTGCCGTCATTTTGCGAGAATGCAGTGGGTTGCAATTCTGGTCGACATCTCCTGAGACAATCATGCTGGCCGGATAAGCCGTCCCCTCGCGAACCCGTTGATAGGGGGAATAGCTGGCAAGCACTCTGAAGTCGTCCGGATCGTCGGCAGTTCCAAACTCCTCCTTCCAGATATGTGCATTGTCAAACAGGTGGTACCGCAACATGTCAAGCATGGGAGCCATGCAGACTACAGCCCGAAACAATTCCGGGCGTTGGGTCATGGCTGCTCCCACTAGCAGTCCGGAGTTTGACCCACCGAAGATCGCGAACCTTCGTGACTCAGTTCGCCCGGTTTCCACCAACCATTCCGCAGCGTCTAAGAAGTCACAAAATGCGACCTGGCGTTTCCGCCTCCGGGCTGCGTTGTGCCATTCCACTCCGAATTCACAGCCACCACGAATATTCGGCAGAGCGAAGAGGCACCTCCGTTCCAGAAGGAATGCCACCAGGACGCTGAACTGTGGCGTCATAGGAATCCCGTAGCCGCCGTAGGAAGTCATGATCGTGGGGTGTGGACCTTTTTCGAGGACTTTGTGACATCCAACCAGAAACATCGGAACGCGCGTTCCATCCTGCGCCCTGAACCAGACTTGCGTATGGCCGTAGTTGCCGGCATCGAAGGGAACCTTTCGCCTCGCCAGCAGTCTCAGGTTATTGTTCGCCAGCGAATAGGAATAGACCTGCGTGGGTTTCGTGAAGGATTCTTGTTCGAACAGAAGCTCGTCTTCTCCTCCCACAGTTCGCCCGTTCAACCGAATTGTGTCGTCCTCCTCGATTGGCAAGTCGCCAGTGTGTTTTCCGTAAGGATCGAAGATGCGGACTTGTGTCTTGACCCCCCGCGTGTAAGATACGCAGATTCGATTTTCTGTCACGACCCAATTCCGAATCGGCACGTCGGTTGTAGGAATGACGTCGACAAATTCCGCTTCCTGGCCAGCTCGTGGACGTAACTCGACAATGCGTGAGTTGGCTGCATCACGATCTGTGTTCGCCAGTATGCGGTCGTGGTGTAACACCGGAATGAACCTATAAGCGGCATTGGCCAGTATTGATTGTGGCGGATGTCCGCCGTCCAGTGGCCAGAGCCAGAAGCTTGTGTAGGCCTTATCGAGGAACCACACTGTAAGGAAACCGAGGTTCTTCGTACCTGGAACGATCGTTAGCCTGAGGTTTTTGCTTTCGCCAGCTGAAAATACCTCGCCGTCGTCGGAAAATTGTGTGCCGAGCACATGGTGAAATGCTGCTCGGTAATCAGGTCGTCTGGCGTTCAGGGCTTCGTGCACGTAGTAAAAACTCTGGGAATCAGATGCGAAGGCAAACCCTCGCAGGTAACCACGGGGAAGGACGTCGGGGAGCGTTTTGTGATTTTCAATGTCCAATATTTCAAACGTTCCGCTACGTTCGCCCCCTTCTTTCACTTCGTACAGCAGGAGAGTGCCGTCACGTGAAACACGAACGGGTGCCACAGCTGTGTGTTTGCCTGTTCCGCGGCGGGCGGGATCTAAAAGCATCTGATCGGTGCCATCGAGGCCCTCACGAATGAAGATGCAGGGCTGTTCCTGGCCAGGTGTGCGCTTGCGAAAAACATACTTGCTGCCAACCTTCTGAATGGAGTCGGAGGTCTCAACGTCCAAGAGCTCGCGGATCCGTTGCCGGATGCGTTCGCGGCCCGGAATTGCCTCCAAGTACGCACGCGCATACTCGGCTTGCGCCGCAAGCCACGCTCGAGTTCGAGGTGACTCTTGGTCTTCGAGCCAACGATAGGGATCCGTGATCGGCACACCATGGAGAGTCTCAGTCACTGGTTCGACGGGAGTGTAGGGCAAAGGTGCTTTTAGTCGTGGCAAATGTGCCTCCGTTGCTGCAGTCCCTGCATCTCCAAATGCATTCGGCGCGTCAAACTCCGAAGGTAAGCGGCTCGGGACCCTTCCGGAATTGTCGAATTTCGCCAAGCTGCCGTTCCCGCTGCGTACGCGAACACAGCTACAAGGGCTGCAAGGTCCAGCGCTGTGGAGATGGTCTCGGGAGAGAGAAACCGGCGCCACTTCGCGTAGTATGCCTTGACAACGTCGGCGCCCGAACTACTGCGTTCGTGTCTCAGCCGCGTCAGGTGTTCACGGAGGTACTGTAGAGTGAAAAAGGGAGGTCCCACGTACGCCTCAGCCCAGTCCAGAAAGACGCACTGGTCTGGGGAACATAAGATGTTTCCCGGATTGAAATCCAGGTGGCCTAATGAGTCTGGGATATGCAATTGTGCCCATGACGACAAAGCATCCTTGATCTGTTTTCCGAGCGTCTGAAGTTCTCTCTTGTTTACGACTGGTGGTGGAGTCTTCCACTGTTGCTCCATGAGCTGCGACATCACTTCCATGAATGGATCCACGAATGCCAGAAGCGACGGGACTCGAACATCTCTGGATCCAGCGTCAAGGAGTTGGTCAGTCTTTCCCACCGAGGCGATTTGAAGCTCTGCGAGGGTGTCCGCAGCTCGCTCCCATGCGTGAGCATCGGGAACCTCATCCAATCTGGAACCGGGAAACTCAGTCGTCAGCCATCCATGCCAGGTGGGATGAGTCGCGATCACCTTGGGTACGAAGCCGTGAAAGAGTCTCGATAGGGTGAGGGAAATTGGAAACTCACGCAGGTTGGGTTCACCGACAGCCTTAAACCACAAGGCTTGACCGTCTGTTTCCAGCCGGAGTAACGCAAACGTAGGGCTGGCGTTGAGCTGCCGGAATTCTCCACTCAAACGAAGTCCGTACGGCTCAATAGCACGCTGTACCCAGGAGGACAACTCTTCGATCCACCCCGGTCTACCAAATGGACCCATCGCCTCCCCGCTTTGAAATTCGGCTGTCTGACGCGACATATTGGTGATTGCAACGAGATCCTCCTCATCGGCAAGGGATTGACTTGAGATCGAATCTAGTGGCAGCCAACGCATTTCATCAGGCGCTCCAATCGCGGCTTCTCTTGTCTCCATCACTTGGTAGAGAGGCTGGTCGCCGCCTGTCGTGGTAGCTGACAGCTCAGGCGTGAAAAGACAGAGTGCAGAGAGTCCATACCGCTTTCTGACCGCAGCAATCACGTTTTCTGCCACCCGTTCCCACCTGGGGATTTCGACGCAAGGAAGTGTGAAGGGTGGCCGTTTGCTGGCAACGAGGAGTTCCGATCCGCTCTTTCGGAGCAAGAGAACGCGGTACAGATCGTGCGGCGGCGGCCGGACGACAACTGGACGAGCATCTTGTTCCACGGCCGTACTCATGAGGCCTTCTCTCCCTGCTGGGTCCGAACAAGCTTGTGTTCTTCAAGCGATTTGAGGAACTCACGCACGTCGGATCTCGCTGTTTCCTCGCTTATGCCGTACTGCCGCGAGATTTCCTTAGCGATCTCCATCTCCGCAGATCCCTTCCCGAGCGATTCCAGAATCAGAGCTCCAACGGGATTCAACCTGAACATCTGGCCGTGGTCTATATCGAGGACAATTCCGCCATCCTCATTCCTGGTGCTGCGAACTCCGGCTGAAACTTCGTACAAGGCGTGGGTCCTTTCGTTGGGAGCGTGTTGGGGAATGTGACATGAGACGCACGTATGAGGCGAGACATTGCACGAAGTGTTCGCAAGACAGCTGGGATCGCTGGGGCACTTCACGTCTTCAACGGGATAGGAGGTTGTCGCGTATCCTGCTCAGGTAAGTGTCTGTCCGGCTTTCCGTCCTATTTTGATTGCGGCAGGAGTGGAGGGCAGCTCTGAAAAGGCCGGTCATCGGCCGTTGAATTTCGTCCCTGGCCACCATTATTCATGATGATAGAGATCTTTGTTCAACCGCTTGTTGAATGCGGGCTAGCATCTAAACCTGGGTTGGAAAGCCACGTCGCTCTTGAATTGATCATGAGTGATCTTGCCTAAAATCAACGAGTTCGCTCCAATAGCTTTATCGCATAGCGCAGCCTTGAAACTGTTTCTACACTCTCCGTTTTGAAGATTGCCCCGTGGTTATACTTCCAACAATGAGGGCGAAGTGAATTTAGATGCCTCGAAGGAACCTAGCAGGGACAGGCTGCGCCGGCCGCCGGGGCCGTGTCTTTCCGCGGATGCCAAGGATGTCCGTCAACGACAAACCGACGTGTGGTTTGAATTGCTTTCTCCCCAACCAGAGTTGGAGAACTTGCACCTCCACTCTCCCGGAGCAGTTCATGATTTTTAAGGTCATCATCATCATCGCTGTCTTGATGCGATGGTTCTCGTCTTCGCCGCTACCAAGCCGAAAACTTTCCGTCTCCAGCGGTACATAAGTATTGCTGCTCCGCGCGAAAGGGTCTTCACGCGTATAGCAGTTGGGGTTACGGAATGGAGGTGGACATTCAGCACAACGACATCTTCCGTCACGGCCCACTCTGGTAGTAGGTAAACAAATTAGTCCCAAAGCAGCCTGCCGAGCGACGCGGTAGCACGAGGTATCCTTCCGTCGGTATAGACATGCGCTGCGCCTAGGCAGCTGACCTACCTTGGCCGTATGCCTCCTTCAATTTGGCAATATCAAATTTTTTCATTTTGAGAAACGCTTCGGTCACTCGTGCCAATTTTGTTTCATTCTTGTCCTTGAGCATCTCGTCCATAACCGTGGGAACAATCTGCCAAGAAAGGCCGAACTTGTCTTTCAGCCAGCCGCACTGTTCTGCCTTCCGGTCTGCCGAGAGCTTCGCCCAGAAGTAATCTATTTGTTCCTGGGTATCGCAGCGCACCATAAACGAAATCGCCTCGTTGAAGGTGAAGTTGTGTGCGCGAGCGCTGTCCATGACTGCAAAGCTCTCGCCGTCAAGCGCAACGCCTGCATGCTTTATGGTTCCTTCTTTGTCGGGCTCTTCATTTGCGCCATAGCGAAGAATGTGGCCAACCTTTGCATTGTGGAATACCGATGCGTAGAAATTGATCGCCTCCTCTGCTTTCCCACACTGCTGGCCGACAAACATGAGCGTCGGGGTGATCCTCTGGTTGATTTCACGGTCGCCCATGAACATCACCTGCCACGAAAGGCCGTATCGGTCCTGTGTCCATCCATATCTCTCACTGAACGGATATTCGCCGAGCTCCATGAGCGCCGAACCCCCTTTTGAGAGTTCATTCCACAATGCATCGACTTCATCTTTCGCGTCGCAGGCAACCAGAAACGATACAGCCGGAGTGAACTTGAAGAGTGGCCCTGCGCTGATGAGCGTGAACTGCTGCCCCAGGAGCTCAATGGTAAGAATGTCTACCGTGCCCGAAGGAGTGTTGTGAAGCGTTGCCGTATTCTTGATCTCTGAATCCTTGAAAATGGATGTGTAGAGTTTGGCTGCCTCTTTGGCTTCTTTGTCAAACCACAAGTGCGGCGTGATTGTTTGCATGGGGATTGTTTGCTCCTTTTTGTGTATCAGTTGAAAAGGTCCCATTGTCGCTGGTGAATACCATAGCAAATACGTTTGCTAAGCGCTCTGTGGAGGAGTGCGTTCGTTGATGATCATCCAGGAAGTTCCGAACCTGTCGCGCAGCATAGCGAACCGATGAGCGAAGAATGTTTCCTGCATGGGCATAAAGATCTCACCGGCATCGGAAAGCAGAGCGAAAATACGCTGGGCTTCGTCGATGCTCTTCACCGAAAGCGAAAGATAGACGCTGCGCATCGGCTGGAAACGCTCTGACGGTACGTCACTTCCCATCAAGTCGGTCTCCCCGATGTTCATACGGGCATACAGGATAGCGTTTTTCTGATCGGGTGGTACGTCTTTCGCACTCGGCTGCTGGCCATGGGTCATCATCATCGTGACCTTTCCGCCGAGATGCTTTTCGTAGAAACGAAACGCTTGTTCGCAGTTACCGCCATAGTTGAGGTAGGTGTGTAATTTCATCGTGGTGGTATCTCTTTCCGGTTCCGGTCGAACATCGAAATCAGGACGCGCGATCGCGCGTCCTCACCATCTGCACTAATCAGGCGCAACAATCATGGAACCTGGGCCTCTTCTCGTATTCGTCGTGACGGCGAACAAAATCCATCGTGGTCTTTTCGTTCCGACCTTTCGGCGCGCGATCAAGAATCATGAGCGTGCCGATCAACTCCTCTCCACCGCGGGCATAGCTCGAATACGTGTGAAAGAGTTCCCCTGTGTCGTCTTTATAGAACGAGCTAAGGCCCGGCAATTCCGTGCCCTCCGATCCCGCAGGTACAGGCGTTTCGGTGAAGTTGTAGAGGACCTTGCCTTTCTTCAGATCCTGATCGGTGAAGGAAACGTGGTAGTCGTAGTTGAAGTCGGTTCCGAAGGCGGACACCCAGGGGAATCTCCACCCCATGCGCTTTTTATACGCCTCGATTTCGGTCAGCGGCGCACGTGATACGGCGGTAAGCGTGACGTCGTGGTGTTCGAGATGGGGCAGGGCACCATCGATGTGATCGGAGAGAAAAGAGCAACCGGGGCATCCTGCGCCCCAGCCTGGGCCAAGCATGAAGTGATAAACAATAAGCTGGCTTCGGCCGTCGAACAACTCTGATAAATTCTTCTTGCCCTTGGGAGTGTCAAAAGACATAATTCTTCTCAACTTTCACCCAAGGCAAAGCCAAACGTTCTGCGTTGATCTTGTCACGCAGATGGGTAAATTCTTTTTCTTTCAGCAGCAGCGCTTTGCGCGCAGCGAGCGATTCCTCCTGGGGCACAATCGGATGATGCTGCATTTATCCTCCAAGGGCGTACAATACGTTGATATCAACATTATCGATTTATGTCAAATCGCGCAAAAGTTCCTCATGAGACGACGCTTTTCATTCGCGACTGTTGTCTCTGCCTTCATGTGCAGCGCGCGGCACGAGCCCTGGCTCGACGCTTTGACGAAGCGCTGCGATCACTTGACCTCACGAACGGACAATTCTCGTTGCTGATGTCGTTGAACCGGCCGGAGTCACCGGCGATGGCAGCCGTGGCATCCTTGCTCGCCATGGACCGCACCACGTTGACTGCTGCATTGAAGCCACTAGAGCGCCGTGGATTCGTGACGGTAACCACCGACCCGGCAGATCGGCGTAGCCGGTTGATCGCTCTGACGCCCAAGGGAATGACATTGTTGACGCGCGCAGTTCCTATTTGGGAGAGTGCCCACCAGGAGGTGGAGGCCCTCCTTCCGGATGGAGACCCGCACCGCCTTCGGAGCAACTTGCGCGCTCTCTCCCGAGGTGGCTAAATCACGGCGCTCTCCCTTGATCAACTTGGGGTTGATCTTTCACGAATATTTCCAATGCGAATCGAAGCATCGTTGAGCACGGAAGAACGAAGCGACACAACGATCCGGAGGACAGAATGCCGAAAAACGAAACGATACGCCAATCGTAAAGCTCGAAACGCCACGACTCGAGAATGGCAGGCCATTTCTAATTGCGGGATTGGCTGGTCGATACACCGCTAGCACCCTCGATGACATCCACGTAGTCGAGAGGTAGCATAGTGGAGATCTGATCCTAAGTAACTCCTATGAGTGTCACCCAGAACGAAAAGGCAGCTCGTTTCCGCGCACTTCACGACGGCCCTGGCGCCTTCGTAATTCCGAATCCATGGGATGTCGGCTCCGCCCGCATTCTCGCCGGCCTTGGCTTCCAGGCATTGGCCACATCGAGCGCTGCCTCCTCCTCTGCCCTTGGTCGAAGAGATGGCGGGCTAACGCGAGATGAGGCACTGGCGCACGCACGCGTGATGGTCGATGCGACGGATTTGCCCGTCTCTGCGGATTTGGAAAAGGGGTTTGGCGACGCGCCGGAAGTTGTGGCGGAAACGATCCGGCTTGCGGCCGAGGTGGGACTTGTTGGATGCACGATCGAGGATGCGACTGGCAACCAAGACAGTCCCCTTTACGATTTGCGCTTGGCTGTCGAACGGATTGCTGCAGCCGCGCAGACGGC
>Ga0137419_10000622_pt1 | contig 13544 bp, 13 predicted proteins | sample CZODoug3_1_2_16f_FD_108279 | JGI IMG/M metagenome (GOLD analysis project Ga0137419, IMG submission 108279) | Vadose zone soil fungal communities from Angelo Coast Range Reserve, California, USA - CZODoug3_1_2_16fungal (Illumina Assembly) | ecosystem: Environmental > Terrestrial > Soil > Vadose... | reverse complement strand
AGTAAGAAGACTTGGTGTAGCTGAACCATCAGAACCGCTAGCAAGAGCAATGGGACTTTGTGTCTTTGGAGTAATAGCAGTATTCCATGTAGTGTATGCGCCCAAATCCACAGCTTGAATATACTTTGAACCCAGCAATGTGGAGTTAAGCATAGACACTGCGTAACGTTGATCTGTGCGATTCATTGTTATATCTAAGAATCGTTCAACGATATTAGAATCGGCAGTTCCGCCGTAACGAACTGTTAGATTAAATCTACCATTACCCGTTACGCTATCTGTGATATCTATATAAACACTGTTACCCCAGACACCTACAGACACACAACTAATTTTTAAGATAGGTACCGCTGTACCAGTTGTGTTGTATAAAGGAATGCTAGTCATTGGTGTAAAACTGCCATCATCCGTAAAGGTAACAGTAGATTGGCCAGACACAGCACTTAGTAATAGGGGAGTAGCTAGTACACCGCCAGTTGTCAAGTTACGACGATAGATTTTATAACCCGTAGCAGCGGTAACGGCAGTCCAACCAACGGTTACATGGTTAGAACTTGTCAGTACTTGGTTGGCGACCGCTGTTGCTGGTACTCCACCGTTTGTTTCCCCGCTGGCATTTACCGCAGTTACTGTGTACTCATATGTGTAGGAAGGAGTTACAGTACCCGCAGGAGTAGCTGAAACGCCAGTAGGAGGAAGAATACCTCCAGTACCTACTTCACGGTCATTGAGCGTCTGTGTGGCTGTCACAGCATCTGATGCGGCTGCTCTTACTACATAACACTGATTACCGTTGTTATTGAAATACTGCCAAACAGCAAAAGGTAAATAGTTTGCGGCTGTGCCGAAACCACCATAGATGTTTAAGAAGTCATTCCAACTTTTAATAAGGGTTGGCTGTGTTGGTCCCTGAGTATGGACACCTACAAAAGCAGCCGTTGACTGTCCAGGATTTACTGTTCCTGTAGACAGCGGAGTCAAGGATGTATTTACATATACACCAGGACGCTGATAAGTCATTAATATCTCCTAGCTAATTGATAATTATGGATAGCTATATTACAGGTGGAAGAACAGTAATAGTATCCACAACTTTCGTAACCTTTGAATAGGCATCAATCTCGACAGGCAATAGTTCCGTAGAAACTCTTACCGTATAAATTGTGTGGAAAATTCTCTTCCCGTCCGTATCATGCGTACTTTGTCTTTCTGGCCCAGACATAAGATCTAGTCTACGTACTGTGCCATCTTCTGGAATAGCTAGATACCCATGACGCACACTAAGAAAGTCTGGACCAGATAGTATGGCAGAAAGGAAAGTAGAGTGTTTATTGTTTCTTGCTAATATTTCTATTTGATAATCAATATTATACGGTATAGGTGTGAAAGCCCAATAAGGACTTTGCGTTACATCTTCTGTACTATCACTTATCCATTGATCAAAATTTTCAGGAGTATAAGGAAGTTGAAACCAGCCTGAATGAGCTCTATCCTCGGCAAACGATAATCCAGTATTAGCAACAATGATAGAAGGATAGGTCAGATTAGTAAGTTCTACATCAGCGTCCAACCATATGACTTGCACAGGTGATCCCATATCTGGAGCATTTACATCTTGTACAACCAAATTAGAAAACTTATTCTTCATGGCTCTGTCTTCATTAAAGATAAACATGCACAACCCCTACATTAATATGTATTATTTAAGCCCGAACCAGAAGTCAACAGCACCACTACCACTTGTAGATGCCAAAGTTATTGTAGAAGGCAGTGCGGTCAAAGTGGTACCGAAGGTAGAAGTCATCAACGGAGAAGCTGTAGTAAGTCCATAGTTCTTGGTATTAGCACCTGTGGCTGCTCTGGCTGGACCGAAGGCTGTAGTAGTTGCATTTCCTACAAGTATTCCTACAAGAACAACTTGGCCAGGACTTAGTACAAAAGAAGCAGTAAGCGGGATAGTGAAAGAACCAGTGCTTGTCCCAACTGTGCTAGAAAAATCAGCAGACTGTGCTAGTAATGTTTGTCCATCACTGCTATAAATTCCTATAAAACTAGTAGCTAATCCGGCTGCGGCAGTAACTACGTTGAATGCTACATTAGATATAGTTCCACCAGTTTGCGATGTTATACGTTGTAAAGTTATCTGTCCCTTACTTAAAGTGCTGCTACCTCCAGCTTGTGAAGTAGCAAAAGGCCATTCAAGTAATCCGTGCATGGAAGGAATATCTTGCACATAGGGGGTAGTAACAGGATGCTCATTGACTCCATTGTGTGCGGCAAGGCGTACAGAGGTAGTTCCTGCCAACAAGATTTGCGAAGTTACAGCGCCTAGACTTCTGTTACCAAATACGAAATTAAAATCTTCATTGACTGTCTTCTCAAATATACCGTATTTAGGAGCATTCGTAACACCGCTTACGTTTAGATCATTGTCTGTAACAGTATTATATGTAGAATATGTTGTTCCAGATTCATCTAAATAAATTTGATTAGAAGTATTAGTAGTAGTTTGAGAAGAATCTCTTACAGTATTTCCGGAGATATGATTATAACTTCCACCAACTATGTGAATACCGTGAGTACCTGATAGTAAAATCTCATTAGATTTTACAGAATTGCTGGCACCAGGAGTATTATCTTGCTGCCCCGATTGTGGTAATCCATTAATAAGAATTCCCTCTAAAGTATTATTACGTACTTTGCAACTAGTAATAATAGTATTTTTGGAACCATTCTGTAATACTATTCCTGCACCAGAATTGCTATAGGATTCACAACCTATTAATTGTACTGAGTTAGAGGCAGTAACTAAATTAAAGCCATGACGTCCGTTAGAGTAACTTACACACCCTATGATCTGAGAATCATAACAAGCATCTAAAGTGAAACCATCATGGGCACCATCAGTACCATTATTATGTGATATACAGCCAAGCATATATAGGCGTGTTGTTCTTTCATGTGGATCAAAACCGTAACCAGTACAGTTCATAATCTCTACACGAATTACGGCTATGTCTGTGTCAGTCGCAGTACTATTGGGCGTTACTCCACAGAAAAAACCTACAATAACAGGTGTGCCTGTTTGGTTGGCTGCGTTGCCATCGATAGTAAAGTCTTTAAATGTAATTTTAGAATTGGCTACAGCAGAAGGTGTTCTGGCAATTCCGGTAACTCCAGTAGACCCTGCCGCCAGTTTGATAGTAGTTACTCCCATGCCCATGCCTGCCAATACTGAATTATTGACTGACATGTTTACACAACCACTAGAGGCGGATCCGGGTGCGGGCACCACGTAGGTACCTGCTTGTAGTTGTACTATTCCTCCCCCAGAAGGAAGAGTAGCTATGGCATTATTAATGTTTGTTTGATCTGTGGCGGCTACTCCTGTAGGAGCTGGTACTTGAACTACTGCGGAAGAAGGAAAAGGAGTAGTAGTCCAGGCGGCAGTAGTAGGGCCTGTTGCAGTAAGAATATTGTTAGTAACAGGTGTATTAGTTACTGTTACACCATTGATAACAGAAGCACCAGCGGTTATTTCATTTTCTAACGAAGTTAGCGCACTGTTTAAAGGAACATCCCAATTAGGTGTTCCTTTAACAATGGGAGTAAAAGTCATATTGTTTTCCTATCCTTATAGTACTTCGTACCAATTAGTATTTATACCGCCTTGTGGTGCCACTTTTATTTTCTGATATTGACTAGTCAATGCTGCTGTACCTGTGCCCAAACCTATAGTACCTATAATAGTTTGTCCGCCCTGGGCTATCACATTTACATGGTTGGCACTGGAATCTGTCTTTACTATTGTATAAGTGTTAGGTGTCCATTGCGCACTAGTTAAATTAATATTTATTGCTCCAGCGGTGGCATCTGCGTAAATAGTCTCATCAATAACCGATACATTATAATTAGCAGTTACAGTTTTAGAAGGATAAGCTCTTTGTCCATCAATAATCTTTAGACCAGTAGGCGCTGTAACCGTAACATTGGAAGGTGTATATAATCCCACAAGTCTTACTGTACCTAATGCGGCAGCTAAAGCTGTTCCGGAATTTCTATCTGTAAAAGTAATATTACTATGTTCAGTATCCAATTGATCGATATTTAGGAACGGACCTATACCAGATACCCCGGCACCAAAGATATTGACTTCGTTGACACAGCCTTCTGCGGATAGTTGATTTACCCACATAGCATGGGAAGCTCCTACTGATCCAAAGTATGTACTTATAGGACATAAAGCGGACCAAGAGTAAAGAATTCTCATACTATCAATTACAGCATGTTCTGTCATAAAGAAAGCAAATACAAAACCACCATGACAAGTGACATTTCTTACGGTGCACAAATCATTATTTCCATTGGCAGGCATCAACCAGCCAATAGATAGTCCTGCGGCAAAGAGATTAGGATTGACATAATCTCCGTCAGGAACTACTCCTGCTGTTCCATAAGCGAAATCAAATAAACAACAATTAGAAACTCCTGACATATCTCCAGCGGAATAGCTTAAGCCTCCCATACTATGAGGAACAAGAATAGACACATCCTTGAACGTCACACCCATATTGCTGAACAGAAGTGAAGAAGTTCCATAACCACTAGGTTGAGCTGGACCGCCAATTACACAGGCATTTCCGTGGGCAGTTATATCACTATTCTGAACGGTAGAGTTTGCATACAAGCCAAAGGATACTAAAGTACTTCCGCTTAGTTGCGGAGTTTTCTGTAGCCAGTGCTGTAGAACAGAGCCATTACCTACTCCTAGAAATATCAGATTGGATTTGTTAGCTGTAGTAACTACAGGAGCTAGATATAGTTGAGAGTTTCCAGAATGTGTAGTGTCTAGTGGTCCAGCGATACCGTAGAAATATCCGGAACCTGTAGGAAAGAATACTGTGGCTGTTCCATGAGCAGCGGCATATACCATTGCAGCATTAATAGCTGTCTGAATAGCAACAGTATCATTTGTTGCCCACAACACTAGAGCATTCGTTACTGTTGTTACAGCATTTGTATTAATTACTACATGGTTAGAATTTACAAAAGTAATAATCTGGGCCACTAGAGAGGTTACTGTAGAGTTAGCAGCGCCTTTAATTAATACATACTTACCCACGTCCCCAGAAACAAATTTTCCCGAGGTAGATGTAAGATCTGCTTGTCCAGAAGTAATGGCTCCATCAATAATGAATTGTCCATCTCCCTTAGCACCATATTTAGTAACATCAAATATGTCAGCACGAAGAGGCATGTACTTAGTAATAGCATCAGCTATAGCATTTGCTTGAGCTGTTGTAGCAGCACCAGCAGCATCAAATGCTGAGCTGGCTTGAGTAGCAGCGGTACCTAATCCAAGGTTAGTTCTAGCGGTTGCCGCATTTGTTAAATCAGCTAAATTACTTGCTTTGACCAGATAAGCGGCATTAGCACGTGTAACCTCAGAAGCTATCTGTGCGTCCGTGTAAGAGCCTGCATTTGTTTGTGCGGTAGTTGCTGCCCCCGCTGCGTCAAAGGCGCTAGAAGAGGCCGTAGCGGCTGTTCCTAGGCCAAGATTGGTTCGAGCTGTAGGAGCACTTTGCAGATCAGATAAATTATTAGCTGCGAGTAAGGCGCCAACAGCTCCGCCTCCTGGGGCCCAATGCGCTGTAACAGAGCTGGTAGCTTTTATTACGTCATCAACATTTGGAGTACCAGATACTGTTACTCCGTTAATTTGAGAGGAGGCAACGTTAATAGCACTTTGAAGATATATCAAAGCGTTGTTATTGGCTATATCCCAATCCGCTTGTCCACGAACAGGTAGTACTAGTGCCATAAGATACCTTTTCTAAGATGTAATGGGGCCGCCACCATAACCTCCTTCACCATAAAAACCTTCTCCATATCCCAAGATAATTGGTGGAGCATATACAGTACTGCGGAGAGAAGGTGATACTTGCTGTAGTGCTTTACTCATAGCACCAGCGGGAGAAGCGTGAGAGTAGTTCAAAGGATACATACCTTGACCACTGACGTAAGGATCGTAGACTGCGTCGTTAAGACTGAATCTCTGAGAGAACTGCTTGTCATTGGGAGATACATATTGAGCAAATTGAAGATCATTGACCATTTCATCAGGCTTTACCTGAGTAGCATCAATTGATACAATTATATCTTTTTGTTGAATCTGTCCTAGAATCTGAACACTTGTTACACGAAATACTTTAGTATCATATATAAATCTGTCTTTTAAGTAATTCTGCGTATTCAAATCCATGCGATCTAGGCCAGTACGTTTTAGTTGATCGAAAGACAATGTTATATGTGCACGATCATTGTAGTAAAAACCGTCTTCTGTATTATCGTTATCTCCTTCAATATGGATAACGTGAAGAGCGGGAATCAGATTAGGGCCAAAGTAAACTCGTCCCATAGGGGAGTCCGCTTCTCCATATACAGGATCTACGCTGGATTGATCATAGGCGAATCTGAAATAATAAACATTATCTCCAGTCCATCGCTGCCAATCACGAAGACCCTTATAGATTTCGGATGTTTCAAAGTCTACGGAAAAGCGTCCACCTTTCCAACCTATTCTTCCCATAGGGATACATCCTTGTCTATAAGGGTCTTCATCAATTTATAGTCCCCACATTCCACCAAAGACAGGAGATTGCAGGTTGGATTCGTCTTCATCACGATTATCAATTGGAGGCAACTGGCGACGCGGTAATTCGTAGTCGTCGTATTCTCTGTCCTCAAAGATCGGAACAAGACGGTTGGTAGTCTTAGATACTCTTCTTATCTTGGACATTTCAATAGCATTAAGTCCAATATTCATCATAGCGCATAACTGATTGTATCTATCAGTCATACCATCAATCTGTTCACGCAACTGATGGTAACGCTGACTACGAGGAACAGAAGTTCCATCTGCGCTGGAAATATCAATATCAGTACTTGCATCTGTTGCTAGAGACCATAGCGCATCAATTGTTGCTCTCAAAGCAACTAAGGTACCTTCTACGTCAGGAAGATTTGATAGATCCATAGGTACTGTTACATACTTTATGAAGCCATTAGAATCTTTGAATCTAGTTTTTACTGTTCTTCCATGTGCATGTTGAAGAACGGCATCGTTAACAAATGATCCTAATTCTTCATCAGAGAACATACCGCTGGCTTGGCCAGATACTACCAAGGTATCTCCTTGTGGGAGAGGTGAAGGAATTCCTGTAAGAAATATACGTCCTTCTTGGTAGTTCATGGTATAGTCAGTATTTTTTACAAGAAGAACAGGGGATTGATTTCTAATCCACGTCACTGTTTCATTCCATATATTGAACTCAGTTAAGTCATAGGTAGAAAGCATTCCTGTACCAAGAAAGGTGTCGGAGAAAGGTGCGCCAGTATCCCCTAGCTCTATTCGGACTCTGTTAATAATATCCTGCACGGTAAATGCCATAGAGACCTACTGTTGTGTGAGAGTGATATTGGCAATCGGAATAGTAATGGATTGAGTTTGAACAGCAAGAACAGGCGTGTCCCATTCCCATACTGAAATAACTTCTCCTGTAGTACCTGATGCTGTAGTAACTAAAGCGCCATATGTAGTAGGAGTACCTGAACCATTAGATGCTGTAAAAGGACCAAAGGTTACTAAGTTATTATTTTGAATCTGACTTGTTCCATTAACTGGAGAAGTTGCCGCTGTCCAAGTAACTGCTTGGCGGGAATAACCAACCGCAGCTAATTCTGTTAATTCAGATACTTGAGGATCTGTGGGGTTTGCAGAAGTAGTACCAGGATCTACCGTCAGCAAAGCCACATAACCTGTTGTGGGAGGTATCCATCCGCCCAAAGATGTACCAGTTATCCAATTAAGGATGGCACGATCCGTAGTATCCGTTAGATTGCCTGACATGTATTATTCCTTTTCTTAGCGGTATCCGCCCTCCCAAAGGAGGCCCTTACTTGATAGGTGTCGTGCTAATTCTACAGAGACAGTATACTTTCGTCCTTCTTCAAAAGTGTAATGCTTTCCGGCACCGAAAGTAACTTGCTCTAATGTTGTATTAGGAACAATAACACGAGTAGGCGTATCTAGCTGAATTTCCTGATCAACGTCCAGTTCATCTATTTGTACAGAAGTAATAGGTCCGTTTGAATAATCGATGGGAATTTCATTGATCTCAGCTTCAACTTCAGCCATCAAGGAAATTTCTTGTGCGCGCTTCTTAAGCTCTGCGGCATTTTCCTTCTGTAGACGCTCAGTCTCAATGCCGGTAAGATCTCCGGCTCTTTTACGTGGTGGCATTCTATTCTCCAATTTTGTAGCTCATGTATTAGTGTGAAGCCCCTCCCCAGCAAGGGGCACTGAGAAGGGGCGTGTCCTAAACGGACATAAAGTAAATATTAGTTAGTAGAGGCGATAACTACAGAAATGTCAGTAATCAGGCCAAGTCCCCAGATAGCGTACCACGCAAGTGCGTGCTCTCTTCCGAAGTCAAGAATTCCGCCGTCACGTAGTTCAACAGGTAGAGAAATAGCGTGACCGAATGCATTGTCTCCGATAAAGATAGAGTCATAGCGGTTAGCGTTTCCATTACCAGTTGTTACACCACCAGTTGTTGTATCTGTTGTCCAACCAGTTCCAGCGCCACCAACAACATTACGAACTTGAGTAGTCTCGATGAAGACTACGTCATTTAGGCGCCCGATTTCACCTAGCATAAAGTTACCAGGGGCTGCATACTTAGTCATCTCAATGAACTGAGGATCGTTACGTAGCCAACGGCTCTGGTGAGGGTGGACAAAACAGACATATGTCTCCCCTAGGCGGGGTACGTTCTTTGTTGCCAGTGTTTCTACTGCGTCGTAGATTGTCTGAGAAGTTAGGTTGAAGTCTCCAGTCATGGAAACATTACCTGTACCAGGAGTACCGATGTTGTAGTAAACCTGGTTGTTCAATGCACCAGTGTCCTTCTCATATCCGAAGATCTGAGAAGAAGCCTGTAGAAGAGTGTTACGGGCTGATACGTCTAGGTAGGTAGCCATGTTACGTCCTAGAAGACGTGAGGCAGAAGCCATAACATCATCAAAGGAAGCGTTTAGCAGAAGCTCAGAAACAGCAACAGCGAATCCCTGCTCAGCTACAGTAATGCTGAACTGACTAGCTGTCAGTGGAGCAGTCTGCATACGGATACCTTCAACAAGCTGACTGGCTTGTCCTAGGTTGTTGTAACGCATAAAGTTAATTGTAAGACCTGGAGTAACACCAAGCTCTGTCTTCTTTACAGCAAATTGTTCGAAACGTAATATAGGCATTGCCTGGAACAAAATTTCTTTTGACCATACGGTCTGGATAGCTGGAGAAAGAGCTGAGCTACCACCAGGGTAAGATGTTGGAGCACCAGAGATATTCGGTGTGCCCGTAATGGCTGATCCTGCCATGTTTAGTCCTTATCGTTTGTATGGGCAAGGGCACTAGCCGATAAGCCCAGATAGTTTCTTTTAAAGCATTTACTTAACCGAGAATGCCACGGCTTCTTTGAGCGTCACTATTAGCAATTCCATAATCCTGACGCCACTTAGTGTATTCAGCCATGGACATCTTATTAATATCCTCAGCTGTGTACTGCTTCTGCCCCATGGTTCCATCTAGTGGACCAAGAGCTGTATAGCCTGTGGGAGAAACTCCACGAGCCTGCTGTGTTTGTTGCGTACGAGCTTGAGCGACTTCTTCTGCGATTGACTGAGTAGCAACCTTTGCTTGTGCTATAGCGTTGTCAATTTGTTCCTTAGTCTCACCTGTAATGAAATTATGGAATTGAGGTGCGATCTCAGTACTGCTTGCTTGTAATTGAGAATTTCTATAATCTACAAGTTCGTTTAGTTGTCTTTCCTTTGCAAGTACTGCACGTTCAGATTCTCTTTCTTGCTGCAACTGGGCAAAACGTGATTCCCAGGTATTATTAGTCTCCTCCAGCTTAGCTTCCAGAAGAGCCTTTGCAGACATCTCTTCGTCTTTCTTAGCTTGGATTAAAGCTTGCTTCTCGGCTTCTTTACGATCGACTTCGGCTTGTTCCGCAGTACGTTGATCCGCAAGCGTCTGTAAGGTTTTCTGAGCTTCTGCCCATTGTTCCTTTAATGAAGTCAGCTCGGGATACAGCTTATCCTTCTCTTCCTTACGAGCCTTTGCAATGTCGTCTGCGGTAAATATTCGTTCACCTGTAGCGCCATGCTGAAAAGCTGCTGGGGAAGGATTCGGACTCTGCGCACCGTTTCCTGCCGGATTTGGAGACTCAATTGATGTCACCAAATTTGGCTGTACTGGAGTTGCCATTGTTATATCTCCTAAATTTTAGCTATTTGTTTTCCGAATATGTCCCATGTGAATTTACTTAAATGTGTACTTAGTTGTCGTCTGTAGGTAGCTGTCGAGAACCTAGCTTTGTTCCGTACGCTGTGACCACTGCCTCACGTAAGGCATTCATAGAACCTGCACCATCAAGCTTATCCAAGTCGATTTTATTAATCGTTCCTGGTCCTCCAGAAGGAGGCTTAGGATTGCCTTCGGCATCCTTACCTGGATCCACTACTTCTGAAGTACCGTCTGGTTGTGGAACCATTCCGGTAAGTTCAGCAGTTACAGAATCAATTTGTGTTCTTAGCATACGTAGTGCACCATCACGAATAGCATCTTCGTGCAGTTCATCATAGATTTCTTGTAGCTTATCGTCTGGGAATTGTTCTCCCAGATCCTTCAAAGCTCCTCTACGACTTTCCATATCCATATTCATCATTGCAGCAATCTCATTCAACTTGACTAAACGATCCACTGGAAGTGGAGATGGCCAATCGATATCACTGAAATAAAGAAGTGGATCTGCTGGATCTACTGCCAAAGGTTGACCTTCTTTAATAATACCTTCAGTAGTAGGATCATATAAAGCTGCTTCGGGTTCAAAAATAAATAAAGTTCTTAATGCTAATTCATTTATTTTTGCTAGTCCCTTACCATATTGTATCTTCTTTAGCTCGAACTTTTGAATTAAAGGATAAAACTGAATAGCAAGAGCCACACCAGAGGTATTTGAAATGGGCTGTGACTGGCCCAAAGCAGACTCAGGTACTCCGGTCATTTCATGCATGGAACGCTTAAGAGTATTAAGAACTTCCAAGGGCCACTGTAGATCTACGCCATTTTCAAGGTTATGAATATCTACATCCTTGTTACCAATACTCCAAACACGGTTGGTTCCTTTCTCAAGCTGAGAAGGTTTCGCGCCTATAACAACGGTAATAGGAGCTGCATGATAATTAACGATGTCTGCGATATCAGTAGCAGTTTCATTGTACTGACGATTAAGGGTAATCAAATCCTGCACATCGGACATTCCCCAAGGGGATCCGGAAGCGGGATGATTAGCAATATGCACAATAGGAATAACGCCTAGAGCATTTGGGCGCTCATCAATTAGTTCATCATTAACAAATTCTCTGATGGTATCAGAACGAATAAGTTCAGTATATGTATATACAGATCTAGTACCTTCCGTATTTGTTCCCCAGAAACGGTACTTTAATTTAAACTCAAGAAGTCTGTCTCTATCGTGTGGGTGCCACGTAGGGAAACAATAAGCAGAATTAAGAGGAAGGATACGAACTCTTCCGGGATGAATATTTCCTGCTTCATCTTCCCAAGCGGGTTCATAAGCTACTTTAACGAAAGCATCTCCAGAGACACCTCCTTGCTGACCCAATTCCCAAGTAACAGCTTTCATATTATTATCCTGTTGCCAAATTCTCTTTAGTAAGGCAGGAATAATATGATCGTACTCTTTAATGGTATCAAAGGAAATTCCTCTGGAGAAGCAAAAGTTATTAATATAATCAGCAAAGGCTTTTATGTAATTAAAGGTAAGTTGAGGATCACCAAATTCTCTACGAGTTCCCCAATGATGCCCTAAGTACCAGGCCCAGTATTCTGCGTATCTATTTAAACGTGGTCCATGCATTTCAAATTCTTCATCAGAAAGCTCAACTAAACCTAGTGGGCTTATAGCAATCGCTAGGTCTGAAGCGGAAGCTCTCATTGATGGAGAGTAGAAAGTCATTGACATTAATTTACGTCCTAATATATTCGCCGAATTAGTATCTATGGTATAGAGATTACCACATTATTTACCTATGACAGTTACAATAATAGTTTTTCCGGCACCAGCCAAGGATACTCCTAGTAATCCTAGTACGGCGGCGGAAGGTATATAGGCTACTCCAGTTACTGAGGTTGTTGTAAAGGTATATATTGAAGTTCCTAATGCGTTTGCCAATGTCGAATTACTAGCTATACCTGTCGCATGGACAGAATATACAGAAGTAAATCCTGCTGCGGAGGTATTAACTGTAAAAGTACTATCTGATGCGGTAACAACACTAGCAATAAATATTTTAGGAGCTGTCTGTAGGGTCCCATTGTAATAAATAGAAGCAGGATCCCCTGTTGCTCCGGTTAATCCAGTATTTCCAGTTGAGCCTGTGCTACCTGTAGGACCCGTAGATCCGGCAACCCCAGTTGAACCAGTAGGGCCTTGGGCTCCGGTAGTGCCTGTGTCTCCTTTGGGCCCTGTCAAACCTACGACAGAACGAAGAAAGGTTCCTCTCATTAGAAGGTTATCCCCTCTACAGTGAAAGAAATAGCACTAGCAGATATAAGGCGTATTTCTGTGCTTGTTCCACTACTATTTATTATATTATCTTTCCAACTATAGGAAGGAATAACAAAAGAATCATCTCCTCCTACAGTGGGGTTTATACTATCTGCTCGTACCCAAATATCGTCACTACCTCTATTTAATATAGCGATTCTGGGATAGTAATTAGAAAAATTTATTGTACTAACAACATTTGCGGTAAGATTACCGCTTCGTACCATAACGGCCATGTGTCTCTCACTTAAATTTTTTGATACATATGGTCGTACATAAAAATTCCGTATGATATTTCTATATTAATTGAACTCTATATAAAAAGGACAGATACTGCTAGAAATTACGCTGGCAGTCGTCACGCCCAGAAAATCTAAAGCTTTCTCTGAAGGAGCGGATAAATTATGAAAACTTCTCCCTGTTCCTGGTTGAACTAAATAACAGTTATCCCCACCTACTGTAGATATGGTTCCATCTAGTCTTATCCATAAATCTACAGGACTTCCTGTGGTACTACGGTTAGCTATAAATACGGTTGTATAGTAACTAGTATTTGAGAGATCTAATGCAGTATTAGCTACTGTAAAACCAGAATGAGTATCTACAGAAAGTGACATATTAATCCTAAGAAGCGTAAACAGTAAATGGAATTGCTGTATCTGATATTAATAATACGCTTGTTCCACTAACAGATCGAGTAATAGGTTCTTGAGATAAAATGCCATTAGGAAATGTGACAGCTTGCCCCGGTAACACAGGATAATTGTCGTCTGCCAAAATTACGGGCTCATTACCATCAGTACGTAACCATATAGTACCTGTAGTGCCTCTATGTATAACTGTAATATT
>Ga0137419_10000621_pt1 | contig 13557 bp, 4 predicted proteins | sample CZODoug3_1_2_16f_FD_108279 | JGI IMG/M metagenome (GOLD analysis project Ga0137419, IMG submission 108279) | Vadose zone soil fungal communities from Angelo Coast Range Reserve, California, USA - CZODoug3_1_2_16fungal (Illumina Assembly) | ecosystem: Environmental > Terrestrial > Soil > Vadose... | reverse complement strand
TTCGGGATAGAGCTTGTTCAGGAGATCGGCCGCGCCCCGAAAATTTGGGCATGTGTAGCTGCCGAATACCAGGAGTACCGGACCTTCCCGGTGCAGTTGTGCCAGTGTTACTTTTTCATCGGAGCCTATCTTCGTAACCGCGAAGTCGGGTGCTAGGTCCCCGATGCTGGGTCCCTCGCTCGCACGTGCCTGTTTAGACTCGAGGGAGGCTGCCAGCTTCTTCTCACGAGCAGCATCGGCCCTCAGATTCAGCTTCTCGTAGACCGCGGACAACTTCTGATGCAGCGCTGGGGACTCGGGCCATTTCTTGTCCGAAGCCAGCAGTTCCTGTTTCGCGTCTTGAAGTTTCCCCTCACCGATTTGCAAATCCGCCAATGCGAGGTTGGCTTCCAGCGAGTCCGGACGCACCTGCAAGGCGTGTCGCACCAGGGGATCGGCTTCACTCCACTTCGACCGAGCCAGGAGTATTTGTGAGAGGTACAGATTGGATTCGAAGTGGTTGGGGTCCGACTCCAGTTCCTTACGAAATGCCGCCGCCGCCGCATCGGGATCGCCCGTATTCAACAACGCCTGTCCATAGAGTCCCTGAAGTCCTGGCAGGCTTGGATTCAATTCAATCGCGCCTCCTAGTTGCTTCACCGCAGCAGGGAAATCCCCAGCCTCGAACATCTGGCTTCCCATGAGCAGGCGCGCCTCGGCAGAATCGCCCTTGCGGAGAATCCGGTCGACGCGCTTCTGGCCTTCCTCGACTTGCCCATCGCGAATCAGTGCCATGCCGAGCAGGTAAGCGATGGCGGGATCATCCGATTGCTGGGCTTCCACTGGTTTCAGCAGCGATATCACGTTCTTGTTCTGCCCCATCCGCAGTTGGCAGTCCCCCAACAGCAGAAGGGCCTGCGAATTGTCAGGCGCCAGCTCGTGTGCCTTGGAAAACTCCTGGGCAGCGTCGGCAATGCGGCCTGACTTGTAGTATGCGAGTCCGAGGTTGAGGATGATTCCTGGGTTGTTCTGATCGAGCGCGCTCGCTTTCTTGTATTCCGCAATGGCCTCATCGTAGCGTCCCAGATGGGCGAGCAGGACTCCCAGGTTGGCCTGGACTGCCACTTCGTTTGGACGCTCGGCTAGAAACGCGCGATACCCGCGGACAGCGCCTTCGAGATCGCCAGTTTTTTGCTGTTCCATGGCGTGGCGGAGGGCGTCCTCCGGCGAGGACGACTGGGCGAGGAGCGCGCCCGCCAGCAGTACGACGGGTAGAAAGGATCGAAGCATGGACTTCAAATTAGATCCAGAGACAGAAAAATGGGATGGCCGAAGCCATCCCATTCTAAACCGCGGTTCTCCTTCCCTTAGAAGAAGAACTTCACTGCGAATTCGACCACACGACCGCCTTGCTTTACCGTGGTCTTTCCGAAGTTCGCGTTCGTCTGCGTGAACTGCTGAGTGAATGGATCCTGAGAGAACTTAAGAGTCAAGTTGCTGGAATCCGGGAAGGACCACAACGGATGGTTCAGAAAGTTGTAGGCCTGAACCCGGAACTGAAGCCTCTTCGACTCCGTGATGTTGAAGTTCTTGAAAATCCCCAAATCGGAATTGAAGAAAGCCGGTCCGTAGTTGACAGGAAGAAGCGTCGGCCCGTTCTGGCCAACTGTAAACGGCGCCGCGAAGCAGTTCGCGTTAACGAATTGATGCGAACTCAAGCCAGATTTCGGGTCGCAGGTGACGACGGGGTTGAGCTGCACCGCATTGGTTCCAAGTATCGATTGATTGTTGACCGCGACGCCATATCGTTTGGGATCGCCGACGATACCATTCGCCGTACCAGGAATTATGGCACTGTTGTTTTGCAGGGTTTTGCAGGGGTCCGACCCCGTAGGGGTGCCGGCCGGATTTGTGCAGAACATCTGCATGTTGAAGTTGGTGCTGGAATTGTAACCGCCGGCGAAGGTGAGGTTCGCCCCACTCTGCAGCTGTGTAACGCCGGAGATCTGCCAGCCCGCTGTTAGTCCTGCGAGCACGCCGTGTGCGTGCAGCGGGTTGCCTATGTCCACCGAATAAGCAATGTTGAACAGATGTCGACGGTCGGTTGGCTGGATACCGTAATTGCTGCGGAGGTCGAACGGGTTAATCGCGATAGAACCGTTATTTTGGGTATTGGCGTTAGAGAGAATAATACCCAATGCCTTTTGCAGAGTGTAGTTCGCCTGGATCGTGTAGCGACCCTGCTGGCGCGCCCACGTCACCTGCATGGCGTTGTAGTTTGCGTAGGCGTTGTTCGTATTCTGGTTTACGTCCCCATAGCCATTCCCCGTGACCGGATCGTTCAAAGGACGGTAAAACTTTGCGTCAGCGGTCGCTGGATTGGCGGCCGTCAACATAGCTCCGACTGGGACAAGGTTGATGTTGCTGCCTGCTCCGCCGCTGTTGGACAGGTCTCGGCTGCGGTTGCCGATGTATGCAACCTCCAGAAAGCTCTTCCATGGAGCCCTTTGTGAGATTGTGAAGCTCCAGCTGTCAGTGTATGGCTGCTTGTCATCTTTGGAATCGACTGCGGCCGGCGAAGCAGGAGTTGCGGCCACATCGATGCAGGATAGGTATTGTGCGAACAGCTTCGACCCGCCCGAAGGATTCGTCGGGCAACCAGCCCCTCCGACCCACGTGTTGGACGCGATGCCTGCAGTCGCTACACCGGCTGAAGCATCCAAACCACTAGTGAACTGGCCGGAGTGGAAATAGAACCGTCCCCAACCGCCTCGCAACACGGTGTTGCCGGTTCCGAAGATGTCATACGAAGCTCCAAAACGGGGCTGGTAGAACAACGCGCGCGTTGGGAATCCACCGATTGGAACGTTCTTGTCCTTCGTGTGCGCCACAAACCCGCAGAATCCATCATCTGGATTGGCGCAATTTGGCGAGTAGAGAGCCGGATTGAAGATCGAATACCCGAAGCCCTCGCGGTCGCTCCAGGGCTGCAGGTGGCTCATACGCATGCCCAACTCTAGAGTGAGTCGCTTCGTAGCCTTCCACGAATCCTGCACGAAGAACTCATACTGGTTGTACGAGATATTGTTGATGCGGTTGAAATTGGTTTCCCCGTAGCCATTGGTGATGTTGCCGGTCAGCATGTCGGCATATTCGTTTCCATAGCTGAACTGGTTGCCGGGAGCATGGAATTGCAGGAACCCATTCGTATTGTTGTTGGCCGGCTGGGCGTTGCGAATCCACTCCCAGAAGAAACCACCCTTCAGCGTGTGGTTCTTCACAACCTTGGTCAGGATGTTGCTGATGTTGGGCATGTACTTGTTGGCATAGAGGCCTTGTCCCGCGCCCCCCGCCTCAAACCCACCCGGATTGAACATCAGCGCAGATTCACTGGGCCCAAAAGCACCGAATGACGGAATCTGGGCCACTGGTTTCTTGCCCGCGAGGTTCAGACCAGCGTAGGTGTAGCCAACCGCAGTTCGGTCAACCTTCTTTGGATCGGCGAACACGTTGGGGAAGCCGATAAACGAATAGGAAACAATGGTTTCATTCGTCATGGTCGGGCTGAAGACGTGCGTAACCGTGCCTGTCCACGAATCTGACTTGTTCTTTCCCAGAATCGGTGTCGGATAAGGAACCTGGTCGCCATTTCTCCACCACAGACCTACCGGGAACTGTTGTACTTCACGTTGATAATTGTAACGAACGAAGACCTTTGTATTGTCACTGACGTTCCAGTCTCCACGAGCCACCCATTGCCGGTTGTTCTGGGCGAAGATTTGAGACTGTACGTAGTTGTAGCCACCCGTTGCATTGGGATCGGCGTTCGGACGCGGGTACAGCGCCATCAAGGCTTGCATGTTTGGATCAATGCAACCGGTCTGTCCGGCACTGGTGCAGGCTGCGATCTGGTAGCCCGGGAAGTCGGCTGTGCTGACTTGTCCAGGGGCATTACCGGATGCAGTCTTGGTGCCCAACTTGGCCATTTCTGTGGGCGAGAAGTCGCCGTTGATCATGCCGTCGGTTGGGACGGTGGCTCTCAGCAGGCCCGTGTCGAGCGTCTGGCGAAAATACTCGAATCCCGTAAAGAAGAAGAGCTTGTTTCGACTCTTGTTGAAGTTGGTTCCGGGGATTATTACGGGGCCACCCAGTGAGCCGCCTGGATAGTAGAAAGAGTTGGATGGCTGCTGGACCCCGCTGAAATTGTTAAGCCAGTCGTTCGCGTTCAACGCGTGATTCCGCGCCGAGAAGAAAGCATTGCCGTGAAAGTCCCGGCCACCCGCCTTTGTCACCGACGTGATGAGAACTGGCCCCTTCTGGTTTTCTGCGCTGAAGTTGGACGTGAGAACCTTAAATTCTTGCAGAAAGTCGGAGTTGGGGTTAACGGGCGTGTCGCAGTTGCATCCAGGATCGGACACATGCGCGCCGTCTGCCGTGATGTCGAGGGTGTTTGTCGGCAGCCCGTTGTAGGAAAAGTTGCTGTTCAAGGGACTTTGACTGTCGCCGCCATCGCCGTTGGCATTGATGCCTACAACCGTTCCTCTGTAGCCGGACTTATTTTGGGTGCCGTTACTGATACCAAACCCCGGCACAATCTTGATGTACTCGGCTGCGTTGCTGCCGACCTGGGTGAAGTTCTGCAATTCCTTGGTCGTCAAAGCAAACGATTTTTCGCCCGAGTCCACAGTAGCTACCGCGAAGTCGCTGGTGGCGGTGACTTCGACGGTTTGTGTGGTGCTGCCCACTGTTAACGTGACATTGTTATTGCGCCTCTCGCCACCACCCAAGCGGATGTCGGTCGCCTTGTAGAGCTGGAAACCCTGCGCTTCAACCGAGAGTGCATACGAGCCGACCGGAACCGAAGACAACGTGAAGTATCCGTCGCTATTGGTCGTCGTCTGGCGCTCCGATCCTGACCCAGCATCCTTCAACGTGACCTTGGCACCGCTGACCACCGCACCCGATGGGTCGGAGACCACACCGGTCAGAGTTGCGAAAATCCCTTGCCCCCAAGCGTTCGCGCCCAGTAGCGCAAACAAGCACAGCACGACTGTCAGCTTCGACATCTTCGACATAGTGTTATCCTCGAAATCTCGCCCTTGATTTTGAATGGAACACTCTGACATGCGCTCTCTCGACCGTTCTCAGATGGATCGCCTTGCACCCCCGACTAACGCGACCCCACAGCCGCTTAATCGGCTTTTCCGATAGCGCAATACTACTTTTCTACTATCCCGAGTCCGCGTGATTAGGCCCCACTTCGGCAGGGGTTGTCAAGCGAAAAAATCGTTTTTCTAAGCGAGTTACGGGAATGTAAAGCGATAAAACTATGGAGATCGGTAGGGACTAGGATATGAAGATTGGAAGGTTCCTGAATTCCGTAGGGCCGAACAACCTGGGATTGGCCAACCCCTTGAGGGGATGACCACGGGGGCCGGCGAAATATGGTCATTGGAACATTAAGGGCGCTATGTAGATTGGTAGAAACACCTCAAGCTCCCAACTGCACTCCAGCAACTTTTACCTGGCTTGCCGGGCTTGAACCCGCGCAGTTAAGGGTTCATTTCCAAACAAGCGTTGTGAGGGAATCGCCCTCGAGCGCGACTTCTGCCGCCATGCCACCCAGCCGCAGAGTCAATGAACGAGCCAGGCCTCCGTTCGTTACATCAGCACTTTTTGGCCATCAGGATTTTCGCAGGCAACGTGATCCACCTTCGCCGGCGTACCCTCCGACTCAAAGGGTGCTGCATTACGGCGGATGGTCCGGGAGAAGTGAGCGAAAGCCCAATACTGACCGCTGCGCGTGATCTCTTTGGTCTTCGAGTGGATCGTAACCGACCCTCCGCAACTGACACCAATTGCGAAGAGCCTCCGTAAAAGTCTTACCCCATACCGCCCAGTCCGCGGCGTAGGTTGGACTCGTGTAGTCCGGACCACCCTCTGTCCAATACATCTCGGCATCAGGGTACACATCGTGCGCCTTTGACATCATGTCGGCGGCGCCGGCGTACCCATGCCAGGCGATCGCATTGGAAAACTTGCGCACGTCCGGGTCATCGAGAGAGCAAATCGCACGACCCCATAAATTGTAGTTGTGATCCAGGAGCCATATTTTGGTCGGCAAGCCGCTAGCCTTTAGCGCCGGTCCCCAGGTGTGCTTTCACAAACTCGATCTCGTATTCCTGTCCCCACAAACAGGCGGGCATGCGGCCGTCCTGGTCGGTGTCGACTTCATTCTGGGAAGTAACCGCATGGATGGGAGCGCACACTGCGCGTAATCGGACCCGGTACGCTTCCCAAGGCACAGATTTTTCCATTCAGTGCCCTGGCTGACGGCAAGCAGGACAGTCAGTGGGTCAAAGTGCGCGGGATTGTTCGCTGGGCATCGATCGACTCCACTTCCTGGCAGGAAACGACGTTGGCGATGCGGGTGGCGTCGGGCGGCGGCGAGTTCAACCTGCGTGCCCATCGCGCGCGGACAACAGGAGAGCGCTAGCTGGATCGACAGCGAAGTACTGGCCGAGGGCGTCTGCGGTAGTTTGTACAACTCCAACCGCCAGTTGACCGGCATTTTGTTTTACGTTCCTCGCCTCAGCTTCATCAAGGTCGAGGCCCCCGCTCTGGAAGTCCCACTGAGGCATTTCTGCGCTTTGCTCCAGGGCAAGGCTCTCGCCGTCGGGCACGTGTGCGCGCCATTGTGAGTTATCAGCAACCAGGCCATCCGCTCTTTCTGCAGAGCCAGGGCAAGGGACTGCGCGTCCTCACGGAACAGAACACGCTCCTACAGATCGGCGACTCGGTGGACGTGATCGGCTTTCCGGCCATGGGAGAAGCTGCGCCGATTCTGGAGGACGCTGTATTCAACCGGCTTGGTCACGAAGCGACACCCGAACCGGTTCCGTTGAACTTGGACGCGCCTTGGGAGCAGTACGATGGCGCGGTTGTGAGCGCCAGTGCCACACTCCTAAACCGGCAGGTCCGGCCGGATGGGATACGACTGCTGCTGCAACATGCTGAAGTGATTTTCGACGCTACGTTGCCTTCCACAAGCGCGGCTGACCGCCTGGAGTCGTTGCCGCTGAATAGCGAATTACAAGTTTTGAGTATCTGCCTGCTTCGTAGCGGTGGTCTTTTGGCGCATTCCGCAGTCCTTTCGACTATTGCTGCGTTCGCCCCAAGACGTCACGGTGTTGAGGTCGCCCTCGTGGTGGACTCTGCGGCATACCTTATGGGTTCTCGGGATCACGGCATCGATCCTGCTGATTGTGCTGGCCTGGATCGTGGTACTCGGCCGTCGTCTGCGCGAGCAGATGGAAATTATCCGACAGAAATTGCGGAGTGGGGCGGTGCTGGAAGAGCGCAACCGGATTGCCCGCGAACTACACGACACGCTGGAGCAGGAACTCGCCGGCATTACGATGCAGCTGGATCTGGCGGTTGATTGCCTGCAACAGGTGCCCCGCGTGGCCCAGCAGGCCCTCGAAACTGCACGCAACATGAGCCGTCACAGCATGATTGAGGCGCGCCGTTCGGTGTGGGACCTGCGCTACCAGTTGCTCGAAGACGGCCACCTGGTCTCGGCACTAACCCAGATTGTCAAGCCCCTCGCCCCGCACGAACACGTGGACATTAACGTCAGAATCAAGGGTACGCCCGTACGTCTGCCCGGACCGATCGAGATGAACCTGCTGCGCATCGGGCAGCAAGCGGTCGCGAATGCCGTGAAACATGGGAGCGCGCGGCAGATTTCAATCGAGTTGTCCTTCACGCCGACCATAGTTCGCCTGAGTGTGACCGATGATGGGCGTGGGTTTGCCGTCGACCAAGCCTCGCCCACGGGACATTTGGCTTGCTGGATATGCGCGAACGCGCTGAGTCGATGGGCAGCCGATTGAAAGTCCAGAGCGAACCCGGTGAGGGTGCTTGCCTTTCCGTGGAAGTGCCCGTGCACCCCAGAGAAGTGATCGATGAAGAGCTCAAAGCCAATACGTATTCTGGTAGTTGACGATCACTTCATGGTCCGGATGGGGCTGACCGCGTCGCTGAACGTGGAGACCGACATGGAGGTCGTGGCAGAAGTCGGCAGCGGCGAAGCCGCTCTGGATGCCTACAACAGCCATCGCCCGAACCTGGTGATCATGGATATGCGCCTGCCGGGCATGAACAGTGCGGACGCGCCGGCCGCAATCCTCCACGAGTTTCCCGACACCTGCATTTTGATGCTTTCCACCCATGCCGGAGAAGAAGAAATCTATCGTGCGATGCAGTCGGGTGCGCGTGGATATGTTCTGAAGAGCGTGTTGCGCGAGGATCTGCTGCGCGCCATCCGCGATGTGCCTGAGGGGAAGCGTCACCTCGACCCGATCGTGGCGTCACATTTGGCTGAACGGATTTCACACCGCTCTCTGACCAGCCGCGAACTTGAAGTTCTTCGGATGGTGGCCAAGGGATGGGGCAACAAAGAAATCGCCAATGCATTGAGTATTGCGGAAGTCACCGTGAAGCTGCACGTCAGCCACGTTCTGGAAAAACTCAACGTGAAGGATCGTACGCAGGCTTCGACCGCCGCCGTGCAGCGGGGTATCATTGCACTGGGTTGATCGCGAACTGAAGGTGGAGTCTTCTCCGTACCTATGCAGAAGCATCAATTTTTTCCCTCTTTCATGCGGGTTCGTTGCTGCTAACGATTGCCTTATCCGATCCACATTGGTCAAGCACTCCTGCAGGGTGCGAAAAATGTGGCCGGGTCGTTGTTCACCGTCACTCCGGTAGTTCGACTTGTAGTGCAAGAATCGCTCCGGCCCGCGACCGATTCCTGGTCGAGATTAAAGATCAGGGCTGCGGCATCCCGAAACAGAGACTTGCAACCCTGACATCCTCGGGGGGAGTCGGATTTCGTGGGCTGCGCGAACGCCTGCGTCGGCTCGGCGGCACGCTGGATATCTCCGCTGATAAGGGCGGGACCACGGTCACAGCGATTCTGCCCCTTCCGTCCAAAGGCAAGCCCTCTTCGGACGCGGCTTGATTCGGAGAGACCGCCTTGTCCAAGAAAATGGCGGCGAAAGAGTCCGAAGCGGCCAGAGAGCCACTTTCTTGGTGCGCCCTCCTCCCCAGCGTAATCGTCAGCAGAAGCGCTGCAACGCACCGATCATCTAGGAATGAACATCGCAGTCCTCGAGCTGTCCGCATTGGATTTCCGTAGAGGTGCTTTTGTGGATTAGACTGTGGCCTGCCAACACGCTTCCCGGTGCTTTTGAATCCTTCGACTGCGGGCGAGCATCTTTATTGCACAACCGGGCTTGGTGGCGTCTTGGTCTTCTATCAGGGTTCCAGATATAGGGGTTCCAGAATATAGGGGTTCCAGATCATGGTTTACTTGCGAAAACTCGCACTGGTTTCTTTGGCGGTCGCGGTGTTCTTCGCTGTCTTAGCAACTTCCGGATGCAGCAGCACGCAGGCAAAACAGCCGGCGCGGCAGCCGCTGCCGGTGAAAACCACGACCATCCAGCTGGCGCCGGTCCCGTTGGTCGATGAGTATGTGGCAACCGTGAAGTCACGCCGTTCGGCCAGCATCCAGCCTCAGGTGGACGGTTCCCTGACGCGCATCCTGGTGCGTTCCGGCGATCACGTGCGCGCCGGCCAGGTATTGATGACCATCGATCCCTTGAAACAGCAGGCGACCGTCGACCAGCAGAGCAGCACGGAAGCCCAAAAACGTGCCACCTTCGAATATAACCAGCAGGAAGTGGAGCGCCAGCGGCAACTCTACGAGGCTGGAGTTACCAGCAAGCAAAACTACGATCTGGCAGTGCAGGCCTACAAGAATTCGAAAGCAGACTGGGAGTCTTCGACCGCTGCCCGTGTGACCCAGCAGCGTCAGCTGGCCTACTACAACCTGACCGCTCCGTTCGATGGAGTCGTTGGTGACATTCCGGTGCACGTTGGCGATTATGTCGCGCCGCAGACGCTCCTGACCACCGTGGACGAAAATGCCGAGCTCGAGGCCTACATTTACATTCCTACCGAACGGGTAGGAAACCTTCGCATGGGGCTGCCCGTGGAAGTGGTGACGAGCACAGGCGAGGTGCTGGAGCGCAGCAAGCTGAATTTCATCTCGCAGCAGGTCGACAATGCGATTCAGGGCGTGCTAGTGAAAGCGCCGCTGCACACGTCGCTGGACAAGTTCCGGAATGCTCAACTGGTGAAAGCGAGAGTGGTGTGGAGTACAGCTCCGGCGCCCACGGTTCCGGTTCTGGCGGTCACACGCATCGGAGGCCAGGCGTTTGTGTACATCGCGACTCAGGCGGATCAGGGTACGGTTGCCAAGCAGCGCGCGGTGACGTTAGGGGACACGATCGGTAACGAGTACTCCGTGACTGCCGGACTCAAGCCCGGGGAGAAAGTTATCACCTCCGGGATCCAGTTTCTGATCGACGGCACTCCCGTGCAGCCTATCAGCTAGGCCAGCCCACTTCTTACAACCCTATCGGCTGTGCGGTGTACATCCGCAGTCCAGGGCAGGAGTACAGGTATGGTTGATTTTTTCATTAAGCGGCCCATCTTCGCGACCGTGTGCGCTTTGTTGATTATCCTCGGGGGCGCCGTCTGCATACCGACCTTGCCGATCTCCCTGTATCCGAGCCTGGCGCCGCCGCAGGTAACCGTTACCAGCAACTACGTGGGCGCCAATGCGCAGGTCGTGGAATCCGCGGTAACCACGCCACTGGAGCAGCAGATCAATGGCGTCGAGGGAATGCACTACATCACTTCGACCAGTTCGAATGACGGCACCAGCAGCATCAATGTGACCTTCCGTACGGGTTACGATTTGAACATCGCGGCGGTGGATGTGCAGAACCGCGTGGCTACGGCGCAGGGCCGTCTGCCGCAGGAAATCAAGAACACCGGCGTCACCATCACGAAAGCAAATCCAAATTTCGTGTTTGCTGCCGGATTTTATTCGCCCGACAACAGCCTTTCGAACCAGTACATCTCTAACTACCTGGATGTGTACGTAAAAGACGCCCTGAAGCGGATTCCGGGGGTCGGCGACGTGGTGATCTTCGGCGAGCGCAAATACGCGATGCGGATCTGGCTCGATCCAACCAGATTGGCTGCCCGTCAGCTGACGGCGGCGGATGTGGTCAGCGCCCTGCAAGAGCAGAACGTAGAAATTCCGGCTGGGCAACTCGGGCGACCACCCGCGGATCCGAGACAGAATTTTCAAGTGACCCTGCGCGTGGTTGGACGACTCTCGGATCCCAGGGAGTTCGAGAACATCGTCATCAAGAACACACGCAATGGGATTGTGCAGCTCAAGGAGGTCGGGCGGGCGGAGATCGGCGCGGAAAGTTACGACACGAACCTCCTCTACAGCGGACATGAGGCGATCGGAGTGGGCGTGCAGCAGCTTTCGAATGCCAATGCGCTCGCCGTCGACAAGGCTGCGAAAGCCGCGCTCGAGGAACTCTCGAAATCATTCCCGCCAGGCATCAAGTACGTGATCGCGTTCGACACCACCACCGTCGTCGGTGACTCGGTCAAGGAGGTCGTCACCACCTTGATCGAGGCGGTTATCATCGTGATCCTCGTAATTTTCCTGTTCCTTCTGGACTGGCGTGCAACGATTATTCCAGCGGTCACGATCCCGGTCTCGCTAATCGGCACCTTCGCGTTCATCAAGATCTTTGACTTCTCGATCAATTCACTGACGCTGTTCGGGATAACTCTGGCCACCGGCTTGGTGGTCGATGACGCCATCGTGGTCATTGAAAATGCTCAGCGACATATCAACGAAGGCAAGAGCGACTCGCATACGGCCACCTCGGTGGCCATGTCGGAGGTCGCCAGTGCTGTGGTGGCGACCTCACTTGTATTAATTTCCGTGTTTGTGCCTGTGTCGTTCTTCCCGGGCACAACTGGAATTCTCTACCGCCAGTTTTCTTTGACGATTGCATTCTCGATTGCAATTTCGCTCTTCAACGCGCTGACCTTGTCTCCCGCGCTGGCGGCTCTGCTGTTGCGCGGCGAAGAACACAAGTACGCGATCTTCGATTGGACGGGCATGGGGTGGCTCTCGCGTGGGTATCGTAAGTTTGCGCACGGGATTGATGCTGCGATCCAGGGAATGGCCCGAGCTTACGGCAAAACCATCTGCCGGGTACTGAACTACCGCTATGCCATGGTCGTGCTCTTCCTTGCAGGGTTGGCCGCGACGGCCTACATGTACGTGCACGTCCCGACCGGTTTTGTGCCGCAGGAGGATCAGAACTATTTCATCGTGGTGGTACAGGCGCCGCAGGGTGCGTCGTTGGCCTACACGACCGGCGTCGCAAAGCAAGCTGAGCAGATTCTGCGCGCCGACCCGGACGTCTTCGGCACCTTCGCGGTTCCCGGTTTTTCACTCTCCGGGGGCAGTTCGTCAAACTACGGCCTGATCTTTGCTCCAGTCAAGCCGATCGATGACCGTAAGGGCAAAGGGCACGCGGTCAGCGATATCGTGGCCCGCGTCGCTCCAAAGCTCTTTGGCGTTCCGGGAGCGATCGTGGTTCCGTTTGAACCGCCTGCCATCAGCGGAATCGGAAGCTTCGGTGGATTTCAATTCGAACTGCAAGACCTGGGCCGCAATACCCTGCAGGATGTCGACACGGTCGCGCACAAGATTGTGGGTGGCAGTCGCCAGCGCTCCGACCTGCAAGGATTGTTTACCAGCTTCACGGCCAATGATCCTCAGCAGTTGGTGCAGATCGATCGAGAGAAAGCCAAGGCCATCGGAGTGCCGATCAGTCAAATCATGCAGGCGCTGGGCGTCTACATGGGCTCCCAGTACGTCAATGATTTCGACTTCAACAACCGTTCCTATCGGGTGTACGTACAAGCCGATCAGCCATTCCGCATGAGCGCACGGGATTTGCGGCAATACTACGTGCGCTCGGACACGAGCGGGTTGGTGCCCCTGGGAAACATCGTCACATTGCAGGAAACGTCGGGTCCGCAGGTGATCAACCACTACAATTTGTTCCGCTCCGCGGAAATCGACGGCGCTGCGGCCACGGGGTACAGCTCAAGTCAGGGCCTCAAGGCCATGGAGGAGTTAGCCAGGCAGAACATGCTGCAGGGCATGTCGTTCCAGTGGACAGGGCTCGCGCTTGAGGAAGTGGAAGCCGGCGGCAAGGCGATCATCATTTTTGGCCTGGGCATCCTGGTGGTGTATCTAACGCTCTCGGCGCAATATGAGAGTTTCGCGTTGCCATTCATTATCTTGCTGGCAGTCCCAACCGCCGTGCTGGGTGCTCTGCTGCTGATATCGACCCGCGGGTTGGTTAACGACGTGTACGTGCAGATCGGCTTGGTGATGCTGATCGGGCTTTCCGCGAAAAACTCGATTCTGATCGTCGAATTTGCCGAGCAACTTCTCCAGCAGGGGCGGACGATCACGAACGCCGCGATTGAAGCCGCCGAACTGCGGCTGCGCCCGATCCTGATGACCTCGTTCGCGTTTATTCTAGGCGTCCTGCCACTTTACTTCGCGACGGGCGCTGGAAAACTCGGACGGCACTCCGTGGGAACGGCCATCGT
>Ga0137419_10000613_pt1 | contig 13596 bp, 12 predicted proteins | sample CZODoug3_1_2_16f_FD_108279 | JGI IMG/M metagenome (GOLD analysis project Ga0137419, IMG submission 108279) | Vadose zone soil fungal communities from Angelo Coast Range Reserve, California, USA - CZODoug3_1_2_16fungal (Illumina Assembly) | ecosystem: Environmental > Terrestrial > Soil > Vadose... | reverse complement strand
CGCCATAGCCTCTCCGCTCCCGATCCTTGACACCTTCCCGAATCCGATAACTGGAGCCGATGACCAGGATTGAACTGGTGACCTCGTCCTTACCAAGGACGCGCTCTGCCAACTGAGCTACATCGGCCTTCGCGTTCACCTCTCGCTGTAAACGCTACGGCCGACAAGTCGGCCTTCGCATGAGCGCGAAGGTTGGCTTGCCAACCATAGCTCGCGGCCCGGCGCCATCCGCGAGCGAAGGTTGGAGCGGGAGACGGGGATCGAACCCGCGACCAACAGCTTGGAAGGCTGTGACTCTACCACTGAGTTACTCCCGCCTTCGCGCTCACCGCGCTTCGCTCGCGCTCATCGCTTCCGCCTTCGCGCTTCGCGCTACGCGAACAAGTCGGCGGACAGCCCCGTCTCGCGTCGCTCAACCCTTTCCACTCGCCCCTCGACCACTGGCTTGCCAACCGAAGCTCGCGCGACCGTGGTCAAGCGCGAGCGAAGGTTGGTGGGGAGGGGAGGGTTCGAACCTCCGTAGCCCGTTGGGCGGCAGGTTTACAGCCTGCTGCGATTGACCGCTCCGCCACCTCCCCGTGATCTCAATCACTACAGGCCTCAGCGTTGGGACCTCAGGCCTCGTTTAGTTCAAGTGGCTCTCGGACCCGAAGCCTCCGCCATGGGCCCTTCTTAGATGTTTGGAGTCCGTGCGATCGGCGCGTTCCTGAAGACCCTTTTCGAAGCATGAATTCGGGGAACGGCGGCGGGCGGGGCTCACTTCGGTGGAGCTGGCGGAGGGATTTGAACCCCCGACCGGCTGATTACAAATCAGCTGCTCTACCGGACTGAGCTACGCCAGCCAGACAAAGAGCGAATTATAGCACTTCCCGTGCCACGACACCCACAAGGGGTCTGTGTCAATCACGTCCGAATCTCATCCGTGGACCGTCCTTATTCCCCGCTTTTCAGGCTTCTCTGACGGACGGCCTCGAACAACACAATCCCTGCCGCGACCGAGACGTTCAGGCTGGAAACGTGGCCGCGCATTGGAATCGACGCGAGGCGGTCGCAGCGTTCACGAACCAGACGCCGCAACCCGGCCCCCTCGGCGCCGAGGACCACCGCGGTCGGCAGCGTGTAGTCGATGGTCTCGTACGACGCCGTCGCCTCGCCGGCCAGGCCGACGGTCCAGACCCCGCCGTCCTTCAACTCCTCGACTGCGCGCGCGATGTTGACCACTTCCGCGATCTTCACGTGCGCCAGCGCGCCCGCCGATGCTTTCGCCGCCGCGCCGTCACGGGCCGCCGACCGCCGGCTCTGGACGACGACGCCGTCAACGCCCGCCGCATCCGCCGTCCTCAGAATCGCGCCGAGGTTGTGCGGATCCTCGACGCCGTCGAGCACGACGACGAGCGCCGGGCCTATCGCGCCGCGCACGATCTCGTCGATGCTGTGGTCGTCGGCCTTCTCGACCTCCGCGACGACCCCCTGGTGCACGCCGCGACGCGACTCGCGTTCGAGCGCGTCCGCGGGCACGCGCCTGACGCGCACGCCGCGCTCGCCCGCGAGCGCGAGCAGCTGTTTCAGTCGGTCGTCGGCGCGATCACCGACGCGAAGCTCCTTCACGCGCCCGGCACGCAGGGCCTCGATGACCGGATTGATCCCGTAAATGATCACGCGTTGGCGACCGGTTTCTCGAGCTCGAGCAGGAACGCGGCGGCGCGGTCCGCGGCGCTGAACACCGCGCGCACCTCGGCGTTGTGGATGGCCGCGCCCTGTTCGATCAGCGGCACCGCGATGTCGAGCTCGAGACCCTCCGGCTCGCCCGTGAGCGCGAGGCGAATCGGATGAAACAACCCTTTCCCCCGGGCGCCGGTCCTTTCCCGGACGCGACCCGCCAGCGCGCGGAACGTCTCCTTGTCGGTCAGCGGTCCTGCCGTCGCGAGCTCGCCGGCAAGCGCGGCGATCACGGCGCGCGCATCGGTCGCCTCCGCGCGAATCGCGGGGTCGGCCAGCGACGCCTCCGCCGAGTAGTCGAACAGGAAATGCAGGCGCCCCGGGACCTGGTCGAGGCGGTCAACCGACTGCGCCGCGGTGCCGACCGCCTTCGCAAGAAAGTCGAGCGCTTTCGGATCCCGCCCTTCCCGGCCGATCCACCCCTGCTGCCGCAGAAACGGCAGCGCCAGCTCCACGAGCCGTTCCGGCGCCGCGATCTTCAAGTAGTGCCGGTTCACCCACGCGAGCTTCTCCGGATCGAACACGCCGGCACTCTTCCCGACGTCCTCGATGCGAAACCGCGTGGCGAGCTCCCCGAGCGGAAGCAGCTCCTGGTGCTCGCCCGGCGACCAGCCAATCAGCGCCAGGTAATTCGCCAGCGCCTCCGGCAGGTAGCCGCGCTCGCGGAACTCGCCGACCGACGTCGCGCCGTGGCGTTTCGACAGCTTCGCGTGATCGGGCCCGAGCACCATCGACACGTGACCGAACCGCGGCGGCTTCCAGCCGAACGCCTCGTACAACAGCAGCTGCCGCGGCGTGTTCGAGATGTGATCCTCGCCGCGAATCACATGACTGATCTCCATCAGCGCATCGTCGATGACCACGGCGAAGTTGTAGGCGGGGACACCATCGGAGCGCAGCATCACGAAATCGCCAATGACGTCCGTGGTGAACGCGACGCGGCCGCGGACCAGGTCCTCCCACCCGACCTCGCGGTCGCCGTCGGGCACACGGAAGCGGACGGTGGCGGGCTCTCCGCCTTCGACGCGCCTGCGCACCTCCTCGCGCGGGATGTTCCGGCACCGGCCGACGTACTTGGGGGGCTGCATGTTCCGCAGCGCCTGATAACGGTCCATCTCGAGCTGCTCCTCCGAGCAGAAGCAGTGGTACGCCTGCCCCTTCGACATCAGCTCGACGGCGTGCGCGCGATAGATGTGCAGCCGCTCGGACTGCCGATACGGACCGTGCGCGCCGCCGGCGTCCGCCCCCTCGTCCCAGTTCAGCCCGAGCCAGCGCAGGTCCTCGATCGCCGATCCCTCGGCCTCCTTCGTCGAGCGCGCGAAGTCGGTGTCCTCGATGCGCAGCACGAACGTCGCGCCGGCGCCGCGGGCCATCAGCCAGTTGAACAACGCCGTGCGCGCGTTGCCGACGTGGATCTGTCCCGTCGGACTCGGCGCAAACCTAAGACGCATGGTGAATCAGGGCGACCGCGTGAACCGCAATCGCCTCGCCGGCACCCGTGGAATCGACGCCTTCGTTCGTCTTCCCTTTGACGCTCACCTGGTCCATGTCGATCCCGAGCGCGCAGGCCAGGCTCGCGCGCATCGAATCCACGTACGGGGACAGCTTCGGCCGCTGCGCGATGACGATGACGTCGACGTTGGCGACGCCGAAGCCGGCCGCCTTCACGATGGCGACCGCGCGCTTCAACAGGTCGACGCTGTCGGCCCCCTTCCAGGCGGGATCGGTGTCGGGGAAGTGGCGGCCGATGTCGCCCGCCGATGCGGCGCCGAGGATCGCATCGGTGACGGCGTGGCAGACCACGTCCGCATCCGAATGCCCGTCGAGCCCCTTGTCGAACGGGATGGAGACGCCGCCGAGCACCAGCGGCCGGCCCGCGACGAGCCGATGCAGGTCGTATCCGTTCCCGATGCGGATGGCCGCCGCGCCGCCCTTGCGGGCCAGCAGGCGCTCGGCCATGTCCAGATCGTCGGGCGTCGTGATCTTCAGGTTGCGGGCGTCGCCCTCGACCAGGTGCACGTGATGCCCCGCCTGCTCCGCCAGCGTTGCCTCGTCGGTGGCGTCGGCCGCGGTCGAGGCGAGCGAGAGCGCATCGCGGAGCACGCCGACGCGGAACGCCTGCGGCGTCTGCGCGAGGAAGATCTCGCCGCGCGGCAGCGTGCCCCGAATCGTCCGTGACGCGTCGCCGCGCTTCACCGTGTCCCTGGCCTCGAGCGCCGCAATCGCGGCGCCATGCTCGATCGCCGCCGCCACTGTGCGCTCGATCAGCGAGGGCGAGACGAGCGGCCGCGCGGCATCATGAATGACGATCACCTGCGAGCTCGGCGCCACGGCCGCGAACGCGTTCGCGACCGAGTCCTGCCTGCGCTCGCCGCCCTCGACGACGATCGTGTCGTCGAGATACGCGGGTGGGTTCGCGGCCAGCTCCGACGGAAGCGCGACGACGACCTCGTCGAAGGGATACCCGGTGAGGAACGTATCGACGGTGCGCTTGAGGATGGGGACGCCGGCGAGCAACTCGAACTGCTTGGGCTGCGCGCCGCCAAACCGGGAACCGCGGCCGCCCGCGGCGATGATGGCAGAAACGTGCACGAATTCGATTCTAGCCCGTTGGCCCACCACCCACTACAACAGCCGCGCCGCTTCCAGGCAGCCCGTGTACTGCTGCATCCGCTCCGACGTCACGTCCATCACGCGCGTCAACCGCGCGGCGTCCACCTCGCGCGGCGCGAACACCACGAGCAGCCCGCGTGTCGTGGCGGTCGTCACCATCGTCCTCGCGGAATCGGACGTCGGGTTGCCGAAGGGACCCGCGGCATCGACGAGCGCGATGCGGCCGCCGACGTGCACGTCGTCCTTGCGGATGCCCGGGTACGACTCGCCCTCGCGTCCAATCCGCAGCGTGACGTCGCCCTCGATGTGCGCCGCGTCGTACAGGCCGTACGGCAGCTGGAACTCGAACGAGCACCAGTTGCAGACGTCCACCATCGAGTTGATGCGCGGCAGCGTGTCGCCCTTGCGGACGCGCCGCAGCAGCGCCTCCGACGACGGGCGCGTCTTGGTCGGGTCGATCCCCACGCGCTTGTACATCGTCCGCACCGCGGTCGTCTCCACGGGAGGGTTGATGCGGACGCCGGCCTCGGCGGCGGCAAGCGGGGCGTCCATCCGATGATCGTGTTCGGCGACGGTCGCGCCCTCGAACCAGAGCACGCCGGGCCGGACGAGCGACGCGAGCGCGGGGTCGAGCGTGAAGATCATGCGGCGGGCGCCGCGACGTCGGACTCGGCGGCGGGCGCGACGATCTCGCGGACGCGCGCGGCAAACGCCCTCGCGGCGCGCGGATTGCCCGAGAGCCCTGTCGTGTCGATCGGCTCGTGGACGATCAGCTTCACGCGGCCAGGAGAGGTCGCGAGCCGGCCCTTCGACATCACGTGCCGGCTGCCGACGATCGCGATGGGCACGACCGGCAGCCCTGCCTCGAGCGCGAGGTAGAAGCTGCCGCCCTTGAACGGCGCGACGCGCCCGTCGCGGCTGCGTGTCCCCTCCGGAAAGACGATCAGCGACAGCCCGTCCTTCATCAGCCTCGAGGCGCGGCCGAAGATGGCCGCGCGATCGGGATGCCGGCGATCGACAAGGATGTGCCCCGCCCGCCGCAGGTGCCATCCAAGGAACGGAAAGCGTCCGAGCGACGCCTTCGCGATGATCCGAATCTGGTACGGCAGCGACCAGAAGACGATCGGAATGTCGTAGATGCTCTGGTGGTTCGCGACGAAGACGTACGCGCGTTCGCGGTCGAGCCGCTCGAGACCGCTGACCTCTACGCGCACGCCTGTCGTCACGAGAATCAGGCGCGACCACGTCCGCGCGCACCAGTGCGCGAAGCGGCCGCTGCGCTCGAAGAGGCTGGAGCCGATCGACAGCGTCCCGAGTACGACGGTGTACACGGTGATGGCCGGAATCAGGTAGAAGACCGTCCGCCACCAGTGATACGGGGGAATGCGGAAAATTGCATTACCTCGCGGCCGTCACTTGCCCGCGGCCGCGGCCGAAGGAGGCATCTGCGCGCGCGTGCGGCGCACCGGCTCGCCCTCGGGCGCGGCAGCCGGCGCCGCGGACGTCGAGGGCGTGGCCTGCGCCGCCGTCGCCGGATCGATGAACCGCCCGAAGATCATCTTCCCCGCGGTCGTCTGCAGCACGCTCGTGACGACGACGTCGATGGTCTTGCCGATCATCTTGCGCGCGTTGTCCACGACGACCATCGTCCCGTCGTCCAGGTACGCGACGCCCTGGTTGTATTCCTTCCCTTCCTTCAGGATGAAGACCTTCATGAGCTCGCCGGGCAGGACCACGGGCTTGAGCGAATTGGCCAGCTCGTTGATGTTGAGCACCGCGACCCCACGCAGCTGCGCCACCTTGTTCAGGTTGAAGTCGTTGGTGACGATCTTTCCCTCGAGCGTGCGCGCGAGCTCGATCAGCTTCAGGTCGACTTCCTTGATGTCGGGAAAATCGACGTCCGAGATCGTGACGTCCACGCCGGCCATCTTCTGAATCTTCTGGAGGATGTCGAGGCCGCGGCGCCCGCGGTTGCGCTTCATCGAGTCCGACGAGTCGGCGACGAACTGCAGCTCCTTCAGCACGAACTGCGGAATGACGAGCGTGCCGTCCATGAAGCCGGTCTCGCAGATGTCGGCGATGCGGCCGTCGATGATGACGCTCGTGTCGAGGACGCGGTAGCGGCGGCGTGGTCCCGTGTTGCGGAACAGGCTGACGATGCGCTCGGGCTCGAGCCATTCGGCGTTGCGCGCACCCATCACCAGCCCGAGGTACGGCAGGCCGAGCAGGATGAGGCTGTGGAGGAAGACGACGCGGTGGTCGTTGACGTCGGCCCAGTAGAGCGCCGCCCCGATGGTCTTCGCCGCGCCGAGGCCGACGGCCCCCCCGAGGAGGCTCCCCAGCATGTGGGTCATTGCAATGTGCTGGAGGCGCTGCTCGAGGAAGATGACGAGCGTGCCGAGCCCGACGCCGAAACCGAGGCTGGGAATGGGGTCGTCCCCGAGCGGCTGCAGCTGGTACGCCGAGTAGCCGACCGCCAGGATGAATAAGAGCCGCGCGATGATGGACCAGACCATGGCGTGTCCCCCCGGGTTTATGACCGAATCACACAGAGCGCTATAAGTGGATGAACCTTAGAGCGGTCCGGGGGTGAAAATCAAGCGATCAGCTCGTCGAGCGCCTCCCCTACGGTCCGGACGCCGATTAACTGGCAATCCTTTGACTCCGAAGGGTCCAGGTTAGCCGTCGGCAGGACGATTCGGGTAAATCCCATCTGGACGGCCTCGCGAATCCGAAGGGGTGCCTGTGGAATACCCCGGATTTCCCCGCTCAACCCCACTTCCCCGAACACGGCCGTGGAGGGCGAAAGGCCGCGGTTGCGGACGCTCGAAGCGACCGCCGCGACAACGCTCAGGTCGGCCGCCGGCTCTTCGATGCTCATACCGCCTGCAATATTCACGTACACATCGTCGCCGGCCAGGCTCAGGCCTGCACGTTTTTCGAGGACCGCCAGCAGGAGCGCGAGCCGGTTCTGGTCGATGCCGATCGCCATCCGCCTCGCGTTGCCGTAGGTGCTGGTGCTGACGAGCGCCTGCACCTCGACCAGGATGGGCCGCGACCCCTCGACGCAGCAGAGCACCGCGGACCCCGGCGTCCCCGATGCCCGTTCGGAGAGAAACAACCGCGAAGGGTTGGCAACCGGGCGCAGGCCGGTGCCGGTCATCTCGAACACGCCGAGCTCGCTCACCGCGCCGAAGCGGTTCTTGATGGCGCGGACGACGCGATGGGAGTGGTGGCGCTCCCCCTCGAAGTAGAGCACGGTGTCCACGACGTGCTCGAGCGCCTTCGGCCCGGCGAGGTTGCCGTCCTTCGTCACGTGGCCGACGAGGACGGTCGGGATGTTCTGGCCCTTGGCGGCAAAGAGGAACTGCGTCGCGGCCTCGCGCACCTGCCCGATGCTGCCGGGGGCCGACTGGAACTTGATCGAGAAGACGGTCTGGATGGAGTCGATGACGACGAGCGCAGGCTTGAGGCGCGCCATCTCCTCCAGGATCCGTTCGATGCAGGTCTCGGAGAGCAGATACAGCGGCGCGGCGCCGACGCCGAGCCGGTCGCCGCGGCTCTTGATCTGATGTTCGGATTCCTCGCCGGACGCGTAAAGGACGGGACCGACGGCGTTCGCGAAGTGCGCCGCCGCCTGCAGCAGCAGCGTGGACTTGCCGATGCCCGGCTCGCCGCCGAGCAGGATGAGCGAACCGGGGACGATGCCGCCGCCGAGCACGCGGTCGAACTCGCTGATGCCCGAGGAGAGGCGAACGGCGTTGGCGGTTTCGACGTCGGCGTACAGCTTCGCAGACCCCGATGCGCCAAGCTGCGAGTAGCGGTTACCCGCCGCCGCCCCGCCCGCGGGTTCCTGCGACAGGCGCTCCTCGACGAGCGAGTTCCACGCGCCGCAGTCGTTGCAGCGGCCCGCCCACTTCGGGGCCTGCGCGCCGCACTCCTGGCAGACGAACACGACTTTGGGTGGCTTCACGGAGATTTTTTGATTTGGGATTTGGGTTTTGGGTTTTGGGTTTTATTCATACTGACGTTCAATTCGCGAGCCGATCCGGCAGACGACCTCGTAGGGGATCGTCCCGATGGCGGCCGCCATCTCGCGCGCGTCGATCTGCTGCCACGATTCGCTGCCCTGCCGGCCGATGATGACCACCTCGTCTCCCGGCGACACCTCGTCGAGGCCCGTGACGTCCACCATCATCATGTCCATCGATACCGCGCCGACGATCGGCACGCGGCGGCCGCGGATGAGCACGTGGCACCGGCCCGAGACGCGGAGGTCGATGCCGTCAGCGTAGCCGGCGGGAATGACGGCAGTGGTCACGGGCGCGTCCGCCGTGAAGCGAAGGCCGTATCCGACGCCTTCACCCGGCCGAATCCCCTTGACCGCGACGACGCGGCTCGTGAGCGACATCACCGGCGTCAGCGGAATCGTCGAGGCCAGCGGCGGCGGCACGATGCCGTACAGGAGCAGGCCGGGGCGGACGAAGTCATACCACACGCGGGAATCACGGAGAGTAGCCGCGCTGTTCGCCGCGTGGATTGAGCGGGGCGGACCCTTTGGGTCCGCGATCGCATCAATGGTCTTCAGTGCCGCCTCGAAATTCGTCCGCTGCTGGTCGAAGAACGGTGTCTCAGGCTCATCGGCCGTCGCGAAGTGGGTGTAGATCGCCTCGAGCCTGAGGTTCGGGCTCGCGAGCACCTCCGGCAGCGTCCGCCGCAGGTTGTCGTGGCGGAAGCCGAGGCGGTTCATCCCGGTGTCGATCTTCAGGTGATAGCCGAGCGTCGTCCTGTGCTTCGCCGCAGCCTGCTGGACGGCGCGCGCGGCCGACGGGGTCGAGATGGTCGGCGTCAGCGAGAACTCGAACAGGCCGTCGAGATCGCTGACGCTCAGCGCGCCGAAGATCAGGACTGGCGCGCGCACGCCGGCGCGCCGCAGCACGACCGCCTCCTCGATGTCGGCGCACGCGAGCAGGTCCGCGCCCGCTGCTTCGAGCGCCAGCGCGACACGCTCCGAGCCGTGGCCGTACGCGTTCGCCTTGACGACGGCGATGACCTTGGGAATCGTGCGGCGCGGACCCTTCGGGTCCGCGATCCCCGTCTCGATAAATTTCTGAATGGCCTTGAAATTGGCCTGCAGCGCCGTGAGATCGACGTGCGCGACCGTGCTTCGAATCACGGCTGCCGTGGGATTTGGGATTTGAAGCTTGGGATTTGGGATTTCGCCATCTGGCCGTCAGGCTCCAGCGGCCAGGCTGGCAAATCTCGTCTGCTCGCGGAGGAACGCGAGCCGGACGATGCCCGTCGGGCCGTTGCGCTGCTTGGCGAGGATCAGTTCCGCGGTGCCGGCCTCCGGGTTGTTCGGGTCGCGGTTGTACGCGTCATCGCGGTAGATGAGGATGACGACGTCGGCATCCTGCTCGAGGGCGCCCGATTCGCGAAGGTCGGAGAGCTGCGGACGATGGTCCGAGCGCGACTCCGGCGCGCGCGACAGCTGCGACAACACCACGATGGGGACGTTCAATTCCTTCGCGAGGCCTTTCATCGAACGCGAGATCGACGCCAGCTCCAGCGTGCGGTTCTCGTAGCGCCCGCGCGCGCTCATCAGCTGGATGTAGTCCACGACGAGCAGGCTGAGGCCGTGCTCCGACTGAAGGCGGCGCGACTTGGCGCGCATCTCCAGCACGCCGACGTTCGCGGTGTCGTCGATGAAGAGGCCCATGCTGCTCAGCCGCTCGAGCGCCTGCGAAATGCGCCCGTAGTCGCGCTCGGCGATGTGCCCGCTCATCAGGCGGTGGCTGTCGATCTGCGCTTCGGACGTGAGCAGCCTGATGAAGAGCGACTCCTTCGACATTTCGAGGCTGAAGAACCCGACCACCATCTGCGGCTGGACGGCGACGTGCTGCGCGATGTTCAGCACGAGGCTCGTCTTCCCCATCGACGGCCGCGCCGCGATGATGATCAGGTCGCCGCCCTGGAAGCCGCGCGTCATCTCGTCGAGATCGACGAAGCCGGTGGGAACGCCGGTGACGAGCCGCTTGTGCTCGAACAGCTGCTCGATCTTCGGGAAGCTCTCGTTGACGAGCGTCCGCATCGGCACGAAGCCGGCCTTCAGCCGGTCGTCAGCCACCGCGAAGATCAGGCTCTCCGCCTCGTCGAGAATGAGGTCCGATTCCTGCTCCGCCTCGTACGCGTTGGCGACGATCTTGTTGGCCGCGTAGATCAGGTTCCGCAGCGTCGCCTTTTCCTTGACGATCCTCGCGTAGTACTCGACGTTGGTCGCTCGCGGCACGCCGTCCACGAGCGACGCGACGTACGCCGGGCCGCCGGCGGCGTCCAGCTCGCCGCCGCGCGACAGCTCCTCTTTCAGCGTGATGAAGTCGATCGCGTCGCCCCGCTCGCTGAGCGTGACCATGCGATCGAAGATGCGGCGGTGCGCGTCGCGGTAGAAGTCGCGGCTGTCGATCACCTGCGCCGCGGTGTTGAACGCGTCGTTGTGCACGAGGATCGCGCCGAGCACCGAGCGCTCTGCCTCGAGATTATGCGGAAGCGTACGTTCGGCGGTTGCGATCGTGTCGGCCATGGAGGAGCGGCGGGAGGAAGGAAACGGAGTGTAACACGGCGGCTCCTCTGGGACTTGACCTTAAGCTAGAATCATCGCCCTCATGCAGGACCTCACGAGCGGCTCGCTCTCGCGTCACCTGCTCAAGACGTCGAGCTTCATGCTCGTCGCCATGGTGTTCCAGACGCTCTACGTGCTCATCGATCTGTACTGGGTGGGACGTCTTGGCACCGATGCCGTCGCCGCGGTCGCCGTCAGCGGCAACCTGATGTTTGTCGTGCTTGCCGCGACGCAGATGCTCGGCGTCGGCACGACGACGCTGGTCTCGCACGCCGTGGGGCGGAAGGACCACGACACCGCGCGCCTGGTCTTCAATCAATCGCTCGGACTGTCCGCCACGCTCGGCCTGCTCTTTTTCGCGATCGCGGCCGCGCTGACGACGCCTTACGCAAACACGCTCAGCGCCGACGCGGAGACCGCCTCGCTCGCGCGCGATTACCTGCGCTGGTTCGTTCCCTCGCTGGCCCTGCAGTTCCCGCTGGTGGCCATGGGCGCCGCGCTGCGCGGCACGGGCAACTTCAAGCCGGGGATGATCGTCCAGAGCGCGACGATCGTCATTAACATCGTCCTCGCGCCGGTGCTGGTCTTCGGCTGGGGCACCGGGGTCGCACTCGGCGTCGCGGGCGCCGCGATTGCCACGCTCGTCGCCATCGTCGTCGGCAACGTCTGGATGACCCTGTACTTCCGGCCGCACGAGTCGTACCTGAAATTCGCGCCGTCGCAGATGCCTCCACGCCGCCACCTCTGGACGGACATGCTGAAGGTCGGCCTGCCGGCGGGCGCGGAATTCGGGTTGATGTCGGTGTATCTCGTGATCATCTACGCCGTGAGCCGCCCCTTCGGCGCGAGCGCGCAGGCGGGCTTCGGCATCGGGATGCGTATCATCCAGGCGTGCTTCATGCCGGTGGTGGCGCTCGGATTCGCGGTGGCGCCGGTGGCGGGACAGAACTTCGGCGCGCGCCGCCCCGAGCGCGTGCGGCAGACGTTCTATGTCGCCGCCGGCATGGCCGCGGCAGGCATGGTGCTGGTCTTTCTCGTGTCGCAATTCGCGGCCGCGGGGATGGTGGGCGTGTTCACGAACGAAGCGGCTGTCGTCGCAGTGGGCGAGGAATACCTGCGCATCGTCTCCTGGAGCTTCATGGCGTCCGGGGTCATCTTCGTGGCGTCGAGCATGTTCCAGGCGATGGGCAACACGATCCCGTCGCTCGTCAGCTCGTTCACGCGCATCGTGGGGACAGCGATCCCGGTCCTGTTCCTCTCGAGGATGCCGGGATTCAGCCTGCGGTGGGTGTGGCTGTTGTCGGCGGTGACGGTCTTCGCACAGATGGCGCTCAGCCTGCTGCTGCTCCGCCGCGAGTTCCGCCGGCGGCTGACGTTCGCCGCCGACGCTACAGCTTCGCCAGCGCCTCTCTGACCTTTCCGTAATCGGGCTCGTTGCGCGCGTCGTCGAGGATCTCGCGATACGCGATCGTGCCGCTGCGATCGATGACGAACGTCGCGCGCTTCGCGATGTCCTTCAACCCGATCATGTCGGGGTTGACGACGCCGTACTGGCGGATGGCGGTCTTGTTGTAGTCGCTGAGGAGCGGGAAATTGAAATGCTGGGCGTCCGCCCACGCCTTCAACGCGAAGAACGTGTCGGTGCTGATCCCGATCACGTTGGCCGAGACGCGGTTCAGCTCGGCCATCGAATCGCGGAACGCGCACATCTCCTTCGTGCACGTCCCGCTGAATGCGGCGGGGAAAAAGGCCAGGACCACCGGCCCTTTCTTCAGCTCCTCGCTGAGCGTGACGGGCGCGCGGTCCTGGTTCGTGAGCGTGAAGTCCGGCGCCTTCGCGCCGACGTCGGCGGCCACGTCGATCAGGCGCCGGGCGTCTCGGCGCCCTCTTTGACGACCTTCACCTTCAGCGGCACGGTCACCTCGCGGTGCAGCTTCAGCGGCACGTCGTGCTCGCCGATCGTCTTGATCGCCTCGGGCAGGATCAGCTTGCGCCGATCGACCTCGAAGCCCTTGCTCTTCAGGTAATCGGTGATGTCGGCCGCGGTCACCGATCCGTACAGCTGCTCGGTCTCGCCGACCCGGCGCGCAATCGTGATGTCGATCGAGGACAGGCGCGCCGCAATCGCCTCGGCCCCCGACTTCTCATCCGCCTCGCGCGATTCCATGATCCTGCGTTCGCGCTCGACGTGCTTCTTGTTGCCCTCGGTCGCCAGCAGCGCGAGCTTCCGGGGCAGCAGGTAGTTGCGCGCGTAGCCGTTGGAGACCTTGACGATCTCGCCGCGCTTGCCCAGTTTCTCGACGTGGTCTCTGAGAATGACTTCCATAGCTTCCATCTGGCGGGTCCGAAAGGACCCGCCCTCCACTGAAAATTATTCGGCGGTGTACGGGATCAGCGCGAGCTGCCGCGCGCGCATGATCGCCGTGCGCAGCTTCCGCTGGTGCAGGGCGCAGGTTCCCGAGATCCGCCGCGGCAGGATCTTCGCGCGCTCCGGCACGAACGGCATCAGGAGCTTCATGTCCTTGTAGTTGATGTCGTCGATCTTGTCCGCGCAGAACTTGCAGACCTTGCGGCGGCGGAACATGGGACGGCGCTGGCCGTCCTTCCCCTGCTGCGCGCCGCGCGCGCCGCCGGTCTTGCCGCGT